>Ga0187827_10002833_pt1 | contig 23191 bp, 27 predicted proteins | sample ETNtaG_39_FD_167969 | JGI IMG/M metagenome (GOLD analysis project Ga0187827, IMG submission 167969) | Marine microbial and viral communities from oxygen minimum zone, Eastern Pacific Ocean - ETNP2014_SV_150_PacBio MetaG (Illumina Assembly) | ecosystem: Environmental > Aquatic > Marine > Hypoxic... | reverse complement strand
AGCAATTAATTCTAGAAAAGTAGCAGCAGCAGCATTAGACGTTTACGGCCAAGAACCACCAATCTGCAAATCATTGATAGCAAACGACAGAGTTATCTGCACACCACATCTAGGCGCATCAACAAAAGAAGCCCAGATTAACGTAGCAGTTGACGCAGCAAACCAGATTGTAGAAGCTTTAAAGAACAATAAGATTGTCCACTGCGTAAATAAAGTTGAGAAATTGAAGGAATAATCGATTAAAGAAGCTTTTCAAGTGAAACACCCTTCCCCTCTTCCACAGCATTTCTGAAGATTACACTAAACTCTTTAGACTCGGGATCTACTTCTTGACCCCAATAATAACCACCCTCCAACCTTACAACTTTTAAGATTGTAGTATAGAAAGTAGGCCAGGTATTCTCTTTCCCAGTAACGGCACAAATATCAGCAGCAACTTCCTTAGAAACAGGATGATGCATAATTTGATAAAACTTACCATTTTTTTCCATGGAGGGTGTTGCATACCTTAACATTACCATTAAAGAAGATAACTTATCTAGATTTATCAATCTTATCCTTTCTTATAATTAATAACAATTAAATATTTAAAAGAATCTACAAAAAAAGAATTGATGAACTTAGACATTAAAAAACATTGGAATATTGACCAAGAATCAATAAAGGAGCTAGAAAACCAAAGCCCTTTTTCTAAATCAAAATTCTACATAATAAATGACAAATTCTTTCTGAAGGAAGAAGAAAACAATAAAGCAAAACAAAGAGAACTCAAATTCAATGAACTATTGTCAGACAACAACATCTTTATATTAAGAACTTCAAAAGAAGTAATAATCGAAAACAACCATATATACCAATTATTTGATTATCTTCCACAAACATCAGAAATAACACCACAACAACTCTCAACTGAACTTTCTAAACTAAAGAAAATCAACACCCAATCAATTAAACACCTTGACAAAGAATCAATTCAATTCACTCTAAACAACCTAAAATGCAACCTCAAATGCCACTCAGAAAAATTCCCCATAATTAAAAAAACATACGATCATTTAGAAAAAAATCTATTTCCTTTCCTAAAATACTTCAACTACAATCTCTCACATGGGGACCTTCATCCAAGAAACATCCTATCAAACAAAAACCAAATCTCAATCATTGATTGGGAATTAATAAACATCAGAGAAGAACTCTATGACTTAGCATTCTACATCGGCTGCCTAGGAATAGAAGATCCAATGAAACTAACTGACATAGAAGAACTCCTAAACACATTCACAAATTTAGCCCAACCAACAAAACTATCTGTAACCTTACTCCCAGAACTAGTCTTAGCAACAAGACTAAAGTGGCTAAACAAATGGATTCTAATAAAAACAGATCAGAACATAATTCAAATGGAAGTTGATTTGATTGAAATGATCCTAGAAAACATAGACAAACTAAGAAACTTGTGGTTAAACAATTCAAACACCGACTTCAAATACTCAAAAAACAACTGGGTCCTACAAGATTCAATGCTAGTAGAAGACATAAATAAAGCAAAAGAAAGATTAAGCAACATAAATATCTTCAACCACGAACCAAATGACCTTTCTCAGTTTGCAACTGACTTAAGATTACTAGCAATTGACCACGGCTCTAAAGACAACATCATAGAAGTAATAGAAATCTTAGAACTAATAGAAGAAAAACAACTTAATCACCAAGATAACACCCCCTTACTAATAGAAAGAGCCATAGCAATGGGAAACTCCTGTTTAGACTTCTCAAAATTCAGATTAAAGAACGCACTAGACTATACAAAACAAACAATAAAAAAAATAAAAGACCAAAACAACATCCCAGAACTAAACATCGGCTATTCATTTGTCCTAAGAAACACTTCAATAGCCTACGCAGAAATGAACCAACTAAATACAGCAATAGATAACGTTGAAGAATTAATCCAATTATCGGAAAACAACGATGACATAGAAATAAAAGGAGAACTCGGAAGAGCATTATCAAACATAATAACTACACTTCTAGAAAACAAACAAAAGCAACAAACAACCAAATACTTCAATCTCTTAGAAAAATTATACAACCAAAACAAAACATCAAGAAAAATCAACGGCGCATACCAAGTAGCAAAAGCAAATTTAGCTAAATAATCACTTCTTACCAGGATCTATCAAAAAATTACTCCCAAGAATATTCTGCCCAATCAAAATAGCATATTTCATATGAGCCCTATCTGCCAACGTAAACTCTTCCTTTATTTTCTTCCCAGCAAACTTAACCAAAGTTTCAATAACGGGCCTTAATTTATTCCCGCTTGCCGACTTAACTAACTTAGACCTTATCACAGGACCCAAGTTCAGATTAGCAGCTAAGTTAACATCAATAGAACTTTTAGTTGCACCAGTATCAATCTTAGCAACAACCTCTTTCTTATGTCCATTATTCCCAAGAACCATAACCTTCTCAGTCAAACCAATTATCTTCCTCTTATCGTAACGCATTAATCTCCCCTTTAATCGGAGGTATTTAAACCTTTCTGTGATAAATACTACCTGCCAAATCATGACCGTTAGTTTGCTACTTTTCCTTTAATCAACAAAACGTTTAAAAACACCCTCTTTCTACCATAACCTATCATGACAATAATAAGAAGCCCAATTTGTACCGTAGTAGGTCATATTGACCATGGTAAATCATCCATCCTAGATAAGATTAGAGGTACTGCTATCATTGCAGGAGAAGCAGGTAAAATTACTCAAGCAATTGGAGCATCTATTATCCCACTAAAAACAATAAGAAAACTTTGCGGAGACTTATTAGACGCACTAAAAATCAAACTTACAATTTCTGGCTTATTATTCATAGACACTCCAGGTCACGCAGCTTTCAACAACCTAAGAAAGCGTGGTGGAAACTTAGCTGACATTGCAATCATTGTAATAGACATAAACGAAGGAATAAAAGAACAAACAATTGAATGTATAGAAATTCTAAAACAATACAAAACACCATTCATCATAGCAGCAAATAAAATTGACTTAATCCCTGGATGGAAAACTAACGACCTACCTCTACTCCAAAGCCTAGAAGCACAATCTGACACAATAAAAGGAATATTCGAAAAAAAGATGTATGAAATCGTTGGAAAACTAGCAGAATTCGAATTAAACTCAGAAAGATTCGATAGAGTAGACGACTTCACAAAACAAATTGCAATTGTACCAACATCAGCAGAAACAGGAGAAGGAATCTCAGAACTTTTAATGGTAATAACAGGATTAGCACAAAGATACCTAGAAGACAACCTAGAACTTCATGAACAAGGCCCTGCAAAAGGAACAGTCCTAGAAGTAAAAGAAGACAAAGGACTAGGAAAAACAATGGATGTTATTCTTTACGATGGAATCCTAAAAAAGAACGACACAATTGTAATCGGCGGATTAAACAACGCAATCTCTACAAGAATAAAAGCGTTATTAGAACCTGCACCTCTAGCAGAAATGAGGGACAAAAAAAGCAAATTCATGCCAGTAAAAGAAGCAGTAGCAGCAACTGGCGTTAAAATATCAGCTCCAGAAATTGAAGAAGTAGTAGCAGGCATGCCATTAAGATCATGCAAAAAAGAAGATATTGAAAAAGTAAAAGAAGAGCTGCAAAAAGAAGTAGAAGAAGTATTGATAGAAACAGATGACAACGGAATAATCCTCAAAGCAGATTCATTAGGGTCCTTAGAAGCATTAACAACTTTACTTAGAGGAAAAAACATCCCAATTAGAAAAGCAACAATCGGAGAAATTACAAAAAAAGACATTGCAGAAGCAGAATCAAACTATCAAAAAGACCCATTAACATCAGTTATCTTAGGTTTTAATGTGGAAGATGCTTCCCACTTATGTGATGATTATGTAAAAGTCATAACTCACAATGTAATCTACAAATTAATTGAAGATTTTGAAAACTGGCAGCAAGCATCATTAAAAAACGCACAAGAACAAGAGTTAGAAGGCCTAGTAAAACCGTGCAAATTCCAAGTGATGAAAGGCTACGTATTCAGACAAAACAATCCAGCAGTAGTTGGAGTTGATATTTTGGCTGGAATGTTAAAAGTAGGAACTCCAATAATGAACGAACAAGGAGTAGAACTAACTGAAGTAAAAAGCATGCAAGTAGACCAGGAAAATGTAGAAAAAGCAGAAAGGGGGAAACAAGCTGCAGTTTCATTGCCAGGAGTTACAGTTGGCAGACAAATAAATGAAGACATGATCTTACTTTCATCAGTACCAGAAGAACATTTCAAAAAGATGAAAGAATTAAAGAATCTTTTATCCAACGAAGAAAAAGCAATTCTAAAGGAAATAGCAAAGATAAAAAGAAAAGAAGACCCTGTTTGGGGAATATAATGCAAAACATAAAAATCCTCAACAAAAAAGAAATAAAACAAATCCTATCATTAGTAGAACAACAATGGGGCCCTAACATAGACTTAGATTACGTTTTCTTACAAAACACAAAAAACAAGATCTACATAGTAAACAAAGACATATCTAAACTAAATCTAGACAATCTAAGAATAAATTCATTAGGCTTATACTTTGCAGAACTAAACCACAACCAATTAAGGTTAAGTTTCGAAGGCGCTCAAATAATAGGGCCAACCTCAAAGAAAAACGTCTTAGAGTTAGACGATAATGAACTCAAACAATGGCTAAAAGGAGAAGACCTAGACAAAGAAACTAAACTAAAAGGATACCAAATCATAAAAAACAAAGAAGATTTCTATGGTTGCGGTAAAGTCATAAACAACAAACTCCTAAATCATGTACCTAAAATAAGAAGAATTTCTGCAATAAACTAAATTATCTTTGACTAAATGCTTTTCTCTCTGTCCTTACATCTCCAATAATCCTCGAAACCAAATCTCCATGTTCAGATCTAATATCGCTTCTATTTACTCTTTGCTTAAAAGCAACACCATAAATGTCAACTAACATCTTCTCAACATCAGTTACCCTTGCATTGTATAATGTAACAAGAGTATCTTTCCTTCTTGTTAATGGATGAAGTACACCATCCTCGCTATTCGAACTAGTCCATCTTAATCCAGGTTTTTGCTCTTGGGCATCATAAATCACATCAAAACCACGGACTTCTCGCCCACCATCAACTTCACAACCTACGGTATACGAACCCACATCTACCCATTCTGGCATTTCGTTTTGTTCCATTTTTGTTCATCTGTAATTATAATCTTCACTCCTTGCCTTTTCGAATGCTTCCCTACCCTTTAATCATAGGAGCTTCATACCTTCCATAAGCTTCCCTAAACTTCCTTATCCCATCAAACACAACATGGCCCATAGCATAATCTTTGGCACCCCTTCTCCGATAGTGATCTTCCATCTCCTGAATCTCTCCAAAAGTTCTCACAATCAGCTCTGTTCTTAAATCAACTAATAGTTGAGGTTCATAGTGTTCTAAGAACACATCAATCCCTCTTAACACTTCAATATTCCGCTCAAACCTTTTTACTCTATCCTTAAGTTCAAGTTCATAAAGCCAATTAGTATTATCAATAGCATCAGCAGCCTTAACAATCAATGGAGCGGCAATATACAACTCCATTTCTTCGGAATCACCCACTACATTACTAACTAATCCATAATTCTCTACACCTAAACACCCTTCAACCAATTCAGACATATATTCTCCATAATCTTGTCCAACTCCTTTCATATCTCTATCCTTAGTTAACAACCTTAATTGATACAATTTTAGTTCTGCATCACTAGAATCAACAACTTCCTTTTCAAGATCATCTTCACCAACAACTACATGACTTCTTCCAAAAGTGAATATTTCTCTAACTCCTTCATATTCAGGAGGATTACGTATATCTCTAACATATTCAGCTCTCCTAACTTCATCATCAGTCCCTCCAAATAACTCTAATCTATAATCTGTTACATCTTCAATAACATCGTGCAAAAGACCCAACACTCTATGGTGTAATGGAGCACCATACGCATGAAGATTACCAGCCACCCTGGCAGGATGAACAAAACTACGTGCATCCTTCCCAACCTCTCCACCTTTCCTTTGTTTTCCGGTCCAATTATGTCTTCTCTGCGCAAAATTAAATGTTCTAATAGTTCCCTCTCCAACCGCCCATGGAATCAATATCCTATTTGCAAAATAAAAATCATCTAATCTGCCCCTACCATACCTATCAGCAAAAACTCTCTCTACGCTAACACTATCTTCTCTCAACAAACCTCGATCACTAACTTCAAGCCCATCAGTAGAAATTCTATTGTTCCTATAATGCCCCATATCTTCAAGTGTCCTCTGAGGTCCTCTAAGTCTATAAACCACTTCTGTAGCAACACTTCTTCTATTAACTCTTCTTCCCGTCCTCACAATATCAAAAACTAGTCTCTGCGCATCAGATTCACTCTCCAACATCCCAGGAAGTCTACATCTCTTAATACGTTCTTCTAATTTACCGATATCATGTTCAGCCCCATTAATTGGCTCTTTGTCGTCGTCCATAGCCATAAGATAACCTTTCGCGTTTTAAATAGTTTTCCAAACAATCATTACTAAAAAGTAACTAACTACATTATTGGAAACTAACCTTCATTTCAACGTTCCCTTTCAATCCATCAACAAATCCCCTATCTAAATCTCTAGCCCCTTTATCACTTCTAATCCCTAAGGTTCTCTTAGAATTAAACTCAGATTTCCTAATAACAATCTCTTCAGAATCATCAAAGTCAGGATTAATCTGAGCACTTATCACTTCTTCCTTATTCTTCATTTTTATCGTTATTTTCAACGATTTATCATTATTTTTTATTTTATTTTCAATGAATTTTTTTAGTAATGGCAGTTCAAAATCAGCCCTGACCCCAACTATACAATCGCCATTTAAAGTTAACTCTTTATCCTTAGTAAACTCAATAGTTGTCTTATGATTACTTAATATATTAGAATGTCCAAATGCAGAAAATTCATACATTTTACTAAACAATATCTTCAATTGGTTTCTTGCTCTTCTTCTGAGATTCCTTAGCCATTTTCTCAAGATCTACGCCCAATTCCTTCAAAGCCTTAACATGCATCTGCATTAACTGCTCTACAACCTGAAGAATCTTAGCCATTTCCTGCCTTTCTTTAGCCAAAGTACTCAAAGCACCTTTATGAAAGCCAATCTGTTCGTCTTTATTTACTTTTTTTGTCATTTTAACTTAGATTCTTTCCCCTATATTTAAAACTTCCTTAAGAAGACTTATGCCCCTGTTCCATATACCCTAAATGTTTAGGTGGCCTTAATTGTTCTTCTGTAGGTTCAATACCAATCATCTTACAAACGTCAATAAATACTTCCCGTTGTTGAACATACCCCGTTAACATACTCAAAGCCTCATCGTAAGAAACCCATTGATAGTCACTATGCTCACCTTCAGCTGTTGCTATATCTACTTGAGAACCAACAGGCGCACGTACTGCATAAGTTACTAAGTCAATATGTATCGGATTACCACTTTTTTCAGTATCAAATCCAATGTAGTGTCTCGTATCTTCAATAATCTCTAGATGCCCCAATCCTTGAGCTTCTTCTCTAGTCTCTCTTATCGCTGCCTCAATATCACTCTCCCCTTCTTCTATACCTCCACCAGGACTCTCCCAAAATCCTTTCCTAGCTCTAAGTAATAAGAATCTATAATCTCCATTATTTTCATCGTATACTATTGCCCTTACATTATTTCTTGTTTTCATACGCTAAAGGACCCATAGGCATTATATAAATCTTATGGTAGTAACAACACCAAAAACTCATTCAACAATCTTTATAAATCAAACTACAACCCATTTCATAAGGGGTAGTATGGATAAAACAAATTTCCTTGATATTATAAACGAGCCAAAAGACTTAAGGCTATTAAACAAAGTACAATTAAAGTACTTAGCAAACGAACTAAGGCAATACATAATTAACACAGTTTCTAAAACAGGCGGACATCTAGCACCATCTTTAGGAGTAGTAGAGCTAACAATAGCGCTACATTACGTTTTCAACTCTCCAACTGACAGAATTGTATGGGACGTAGGTCACCAGTCTTATCCTCACAAACTTCTAACAGGCAGAAAAGACATTTTTAGCACATTAAGACAATATAAGGGAATGTCAGGCTTCCCAAAAACAGAAGAATCTGATCATGACGCATTCAATACTGGACATTCCTCAACTTCAATCTCAGCAGCGCTAGGGATAGCCAAAGCAAGAGACCTAAAAGAGGAAGATCATAAAGTCATAGCTGTAATAGGGGACGGAGCAATGACTGGCGGATTAGCCTTTGAAGGACTTAATCATGCAGGATCTTCAAAAACAAATCTTATAGTTATCCTAAATGACAACAAGATGTCCATCTCCCCAAATGTTGGAGCTCTCTCATCATACCTAGGTAAAATGGTTACTAATCCTAAGTACCATGAAATAAGAAAAAAACTAGAACATTCACTAAGAAGAGTTCCAAGAATTGGTTCAAAGGCAGCTGAAAAAGCAATGAATTTAGAAGATACCTTACGAGCATTATCAAATCCAGGAATGTTGTTCAAAGAACTCGGTTTTAGCTACTTCGGCCCAATTGATGGACATAACCTTGATGACCTAATCAAAGCACTTCACAACATAAAGCTAATAGAAGGCCCAATCCTTCTACATATACACACAAAAAAAGGAAAAGGCTACTCTCATGCAGAAAACAATAAAACAAAGTTCCATGGAATAAGTCCTTTCAATATAGACGATGGAGAAAAGGTAAAATGCGCAAATGCTCCAACTTACACCGAAATATTCTCAAAAACAATCGTAAAGTTAGCCCAAGAAAACGAAAAAATAACTGCAATAACAGCAGCAATGGCACCAGGAACTGGACTCGATGATTTCTCAAAACAATTCCCAGAAAGATTCTTCGATGTAGGCATAGCAGAACAGCATGCAGTTACTTTTGCAGCAGGATTAGCAATAAACGGATTCAAACCAATCTGCGCAATCTACTCAACTTTCCTACAAAGAGCATTCGATCAAATCATACATGATGTTTGCCTACAAAAACTTCCAGTCATCTTCGCAATTGACCGTGCAGGCTTAGTTGGAGAAGACGGACCAACACATCACGGACCATTTGACATCTCATTCCTAAGACACATTCCTAACCTAGTAATTATGGCACCAAAAGACGAAAACGAATTCCAACACATGTTAAAAACAGCAGAGCAACATAACGGCCCAGTTGCAATAAGATACCCAAGAGCTTGTGGGTTAGGAATAGAATTAGATGAAAAACTAACCTCATTACCAATGGGAAAAGCAGAGATAATTGAGGAAGGAAAAGATGTTTTAATCCTAGCAATCGGAACGTGCGTTCAAAAATCAATAGAAGCAGCAGAAGAACTAGAAAAAAACAATATCAAACCAACAATAGTAAACGCAAGATTCGCAAAACCTCTAGACGAACAATTAATAATTAAATTAGCAAACAAAATCCCAAATATCCTAACAGTAGAAGAAAACACCCTAGAAGGCGGCTTCGGCTCATCAATATTAGAAATTCTAGAGAAGAACAACATCAAAGCAAACGTCGAAAGAATAGGGGTCCCAGATAAGTTCGTCGAAGCAGGACCAATCGACGTTTTAAAGAAAAGTATAGGCCTAACAAAAGAGAATATTGCAAAAGTTGCAACTAAATTAGTAAAAAAATGATAAGAAAGCCAACCAAAGAGATTAAAATCGGTAACGTAACCATCGGCAACAATAATCCAATCGCTATCCAATCAATGACAAACACTTTAACAAAAAACATCCCAGAAACAATTGCTCAAATCAAAGAACTCCAAGAATTAGGCTGCGAAATAGTAAGAGTTTCTGTACCAGACCAAGAATCAGTCAACGCCTTAAAAGAAATAAAACAAAACATAAACATACCGTTAGTAGCAGATATTCATTTCGACGCAAAACTAGCAATTGAAGCAGCAAAATACGCAGACAAACTAAGAATCAATCCAGGAAACATCGGTAATGAAGAAAAAATTAAGCAAGTTATCAACGCAGCAAAAGAAAACAACATCCCAATCAGAATTGGAGTTAACCTAGGCTCATTAGAAAAAGACCTAGAAAAAGAATACGGCTTAACACCAAAAGCAATGCTAGAATCAGTTAAAAGACAAATAGCAATCTTCGAAAAAAACGATTTCCATAACATCGTAGTAGCACTAAAAACGTCAGACATCAAAAAAACAATTGAAGTCAACAGAATGTTCGCAAAAGAATACGACTACCCTATACATCTAGGAATAACAGAAGCAGGCTCTGGGTTCTCAGGCACAATAAAATCATCAATTGGAATTGGAACATTACTACAAGATGGAATCGGAGACACAATCAGAGTTTCACTATCAGCCCAACCAAACGAAGAAGTAAAAGTAGCAAAACAAATATTATCTTCATTAAAGATAAGAAAGTTCGGTGTAGAAATAACCTCTTGCCCAACCTGCGCAAGAGCAAACCTTGACGTAATCCAAACAACAAAAGAATTAGAAAAACTAACCGAAAAAAGTAAAACTCCAATCAGCATAGCAGTAATGGGCTGCGCAGTAAACGGACCAGGCGAAGCAAAAGAAGCCGATATTGGCGTAGTCGGGGGAATTGACGAATGCCTACTCTACAAAAAAGGAGAGATAATAAGAAAAATAAAAAAAGAAGATATTTCTAAAGTTTTATTGGATGAGATTGAAGGAAGATGAAGGCAAGAATAATCCCAATGCCGCCGAGGGGGAGCGTAGGTGAAGATTACACTCAAGTTGGTGGTCCACCTTATTTATTATTTGAAGGCGAAGCTGAAGGATATGATATAGTTCTTGGTTATAGGATCATTCCCGGAGACTCACAGCAGGTTGCACACAGAGTCCAATCTGCAGATCTTAGATTAGAGACCGATATCAGAGCAATACCTACAGGAGACATTTCAATCGCAGCAGAATATGAAAGCGAGAGTACTGGTGATTTAGTAGAAGCAGTAATTAGGGAGTCTAGAAACTTTGCTAAATTAGGAAATGCTGACTACTATTTTGTTGATTTGACTAGTCCAGGAATTATAACTTCACCCGTGCCACCATTCCGAGGGAGACCATATGTTGTTGTTAGACCTTTATTATTTAGAGGGATATAATAACTATTCCTTGTTCTTATCCTAACAACACATTTATAAACAAATTCTTTAGATTAATTACCTATGTACGAAATACTAAAACTATCATTAATCTTAATAGTAATGATAATTATTATAGCTAGAAAGCTAGACCTAATCTACGCCATCTTATCAGGAATCATACTAACAGGATTCTTATTCAACCACTCGAGAGGATTCATACCTGACTTCACAGAAACAATAACTGACTTCAAAGTAATCAATATCCTAATTGTCTTCTACTTCGTATTCTACCTAAGTAACCTACTCACAGACGCAGGAATCTTAAAAAAAATGCTAGCATCATTAGAAAAGTTCATCAAAGACATACGTTTCGTAATAATCTCATTACCTTTGATGATAGGTATTGTTCCAGCACCATCCGGAGCAATGCTCTCAGCACCCTTTGTCAACGAATTAGGGGACAGAGTAAAATTATCACCAACTAGAAAATTAATAATCAACTATTGGTATAGGCATGTAACAGAATACCTAAATCCAATCTATCCAGGACCAATTATCTTAACTGCCCTATTAGGAATTACCTTCACCCAATTATTCACATTAAACATACCTATAATGTTGTTCGTAATAATCCTAGGATTCTTCATGTTTGTCATAAACATAAAATCAACCGAAAAAAACGATGAAAAACCAACAAAGAATGACCTTAAAAACATACTAAATGGAATACTTCCGATCTTCATAGCAATCCTACTACCAATAATCTTCAAGATAAATATTTCAATATCATTAATAGTTGCAATCCTCCTAATAATTGTAGTAAACAAATTAAACATCCAAACGCTAAAGCCAGTCTTCAAAAAAGCATTCAAACCAAATATTTTAGTCTTAATATTCCTGATAATGTACTTCAAAGTTATCTTAGAAAACTCAAAAGCAGTTGAATTAGTCTCAAATCAATTCATAACATTAGGATTCCCACCAATCTTCTTAATAATCTTACTACCTTTGGTTGTAGGTTTCATGACTGGAATGACAATAGCTTATGTTGGACTAGCCTTCCCCTTACTAATACCACTTATGCAAACTCCAACAGGACTAAATATGTCATTTGTCATGCTCGCCTATGTAGCAGGATTCGTAGGCGTATTAGCAACACCAACTCACTTATGTTTCTCAGTAACGAAAGAATACTTCAAGGCCCCATACACAAAACTCTACAAAAAACTATTACCTGCATTAACACTTCTACTAACATTCGCAATAATTCTAGCTCTATTCGGTTGGAGCGGGTTCTAGAACACCACTATAAAGTGATAACAAACCAAAAGCTTTATATACTAGTAATTGAGTCTTACTTACTGATATGTTACAAAATCAATTTGCAGATCCAAGATATACAGGTTTAGATACTTTTCTAGCTGGCGATACATTTGCAGGCATAGAAAGCGCTTATTCTCCAGACACTGCACATCATGTTCAAAGAATGACTGCACAGTTTTACAAAGTACTGGGTCGAAATCCCGCTAAAGAAGCTGAAATTCCATCAAGAGTAGCAGCAGCTGAAGCAATTGTAGAACAATTAACAACAGATGAAGTAGTAAATTCAATTGATAAGTGGAGACAACTAATCTATAGCTGTACTGATGCACCAGATTTTATGCCAGATGATCTTCCTTCATGGGTAACCCCTGACGAATATCCAGGAGACCTCACTTCAGGTATACTAGCTTATTTTATAAGACCTAGTGAAGCTTTAGCCGAATCTGCTCATTTAGATGAGGCATACGATATTGTTGATAAGTTACCTGACTTCATGAAACCTAGGACAGTTAGAGCAATTACAAGAGCAGGACAATCGCCATCTACTCATCTAGTAGGAAGAAATACTTTTGGATTACCCTCAGCAAAATATGCTCATGACATTGCAGAAAATGTTTACGCAACAGAAGAGCTAGCTGAACTTACCGAAGTTTATACTCGTTTCCTTAGAAATCCAGATAATACGCAAGTTGAGAATCTAGCAAGAATAGTATTAAACCCACTCCACGCAAAAGTAGAGGCAGATTATAGGAAAACACCTTACCATTCACCAGAACATTGGCAGGGATTAAGAAATTATGCATCTGCTATGGCACAACCCGAGGGAAGAACAAATGTTGGTTTAAATATTGCTAATAAACTTGCAAGAACTGGTTTAAAAGAATCTGGAATGCAAAGTATCATGGATTATGCCCAACAAAAACAAGTTGGTAGAGATCAACTAAGAGGGCAAGTTGCAAAGCTCTCAAGAAAATTACGTGACGGTACTACGCCACAACCACAAACCTTAGGTGATTTTAATCAATTACTAATGTCTTAAATTTCTAACATCGTGGATACCTTAAAATCTTTGAAAACTAATTCTAGCTATATTCGGTTGGAGTGGATTTTAACAACAAAATATTTATATCATCTAATCACAAAAGAAAGGTATGGTACTACTAAAATCTATAACTAAACTGAATAAAGGAGAATCCGCGCCAGACTTCTCATTAGAGAACATTGATGATACAGTTACAAACCTATCTGACTTCAAAGGAAAAGCAGTTGTAATCATATTCATGTGCAATCACTGCCCCTATGTCAAACCAAAACTGCAGGAGATAGCTGATATTGATAATGACTATGAAGATGTCGTAGTCATTGGCATAAACTCAAATGACCCAACTAACTATGAAGAAGACAATTTCGAAAACATGAAAATTATAGCTAAACAATTTGGTTATAAACATTATCTAGTTGACGAAACTCAAGAAGTAGCAAAAAGCTATGGTGCAACTTGTACTCCAGACCCTTTCATTTTTGATAAAGATCATAAATTAGTATTTCACGGAAGAATAAATGATTCTATGGAACCAACTGACCCAATAACTGAAAAAACAATGAGAAATGTCTTAGATAAACTGTTAGCTGGAGAAGAAATCACTGAATGGTTCTTACCTAGTCTTGGTTGCAGTATTAAGTGGAAGAATTAAAGTCCAACTGATCATCCTGGACATAATTAAGATTCTGTTTCAACGATATTTCCGCTTTCGTTAATTCTTTTGCAAGATATGCTAAATGTTGATTTTTCAATTTTATATGTTTAATAACAGTATTATACACAGAAGGCACATCATGACCTTTAAACAAATATTCAATCACATTATCCTTCTTACAAAATCCTGCTTCTATCTGATTCTCATTAATTCTAATCAGAAAATATCCATGGTCCATGTCAAATTCTTTATCAGAGTCAAACGTACATTCAATTATCTTACAATCCTCACTTAAAGTCGGTTTTGTCATTATATTGGTTATCTATTATCACTATATAAATTTTAGGGTTACCTTTAAAAACTAATTCTTACTCCCTATCTACAGCATGAAAACACTATCAATATTAGGCTCAACAGGATCAATAGGAACACAAACACTAGAGTTAGTTAGAAACAATCCTAATGAATTCAAAGTCCTAGGCTTAACTGTAAACAAAAACATCGAACTTCTAAAACAACAAATAGACGAATTCAATCCAGTTTCAGTTGCAGTAATGGACGAACAAAAAGCAGACGAACTAAAAGTTGACATCCCAGTCTACAAAGGATTAGAAGGAATAAACAAAATTGCAACATTACAAGAATCAAACACAATCATAAACTCCCTTGTAGGATCAATAGGAGTAATTCCAACAATAAAAGCAATTAAAGAAAAAAAGAACATTGCTTTAGCAAACAAAGAAACATTAGTAACAGCAGGAGACATAGTAATGGAAGAAGTAAGAAAACATCAAGTAAACTTAATGCCAATTGATTCTGAACATTCTGCAATATTTCAATGCCTAAACGGAGAAAAAATAAACGAACTAAAAAAAATAATCATAACTTGCTCAGGCGGAGCATTCAAAAACAAAACAGAAGAAGAACTAAAAACAGTAACAGCAAAAGACGCTTTAAAACACCCTACCTGGAACATGGGTGCAAAGATAACGATTGACTCAGCAACTCTAATGAACAAAGGCTTTGAAGTTATTGAAGCACATCACTTATACAACATTCCTTACGAACAAATTGAAGTTATCATACATCCAGAGTCAATCATCCATTCATTAGTTGAATTCCAAGACACCTCAATCATAGCACAATTAGGATACCCAGATATGAAAATACCTATCCAATACGCATTAACATATCCAAAGAGAATAAAGAACAACTTAAAATCCCTAAACCTCAACGAATTAAAGCAATTAAACTTCAAAACCCCTAACCATCAATTATTCCCATGCCTAAATTACGCTTACGAAGCAGGAAAAACAAAAGGAACCTTACCAGCAGTACTAAACGCAGCAAACGAAGTTGCAGTACAACAATTCTTAGAAAATAAAATATCTTTCCTAGACATCGCAAAAACAATAAAACAAGCCCTAGACTCACATAATATAATCAAAAACCCAGACTTAGCTGAAATCTTAGAAGTTGATAAGCAAACAAGAGAAAACGCTTCACTCAAAAGCTAATCTCCTTCTCGACCTATATTCAATAACAATTAACCTTATATATACCATAACCCCTTAATTTACTTACAATGGTAGAAACATTTAAGTGCGATTGCGGCAATGTATGTACCTTAGAGGACGGAGAAGAACAGACAGAACACTTCGGAGATGGTGACATGAACAATGTAGGCATCATCTCAAAATGCAAATGTTGCAATAAGATACTAAATTAACGATGGAAGACAAGAAGCTAGTCTGTAAGGAAGACAAAGAAGGTAAACTTCACTGTACAGAACAAAAAGTACACAAATTCATAGATGATAAGCTATTAGGGATGCTAGATGTAGTTCTACACATCCTTCTATTCATTTTAATTGTAGCTTTGTTGGTAGCAATACTATTCGAGCTAAAAACATTATTCTTCGTACACCTATTCAATGCAAGCGTAAATGTAATTATAGACCACATCTTATTCGCATTCATTTTAGTAGAGTTATTCACAATTCTTTACTCTTACCTAAAGAAACACTACATAAAAGTTGAACGTGTAGTAGAAGTAGGAATAATCTCATTAGTAAGAGACCTAATATTCCGAATCCCAGACATAGAAACAGGTAAAATCTACGCAATCGCAGTAACCTTATTAGTTTTAGGCGCAATATTCTTTGTAGAAAAGCACTTCTCAAAAGATAGGAATAATTAACACTAATTCTTGTTTAACCTAAGAACATTAAACCAAAAAAGTTATAACTAAATCCTCATTTCTTAACCGGATATGGCAGTCATATCTTCAGAACAATATCAAGCAAGACTTCTAGCTACCTTGGCACATTTACAAGATTCGGATATAAAAGATCAAATAGGCCCTAAATTAGGAGGGCGGGGAGGTACAGCTTTTTATCCTATGGGTGATGTACAATTGCCTGGAGAGGATCCATTATACTTAGGTCTTAAATTAAGAAGTAATTCTGAAGAAGAAATCGCAAAAGAATTACAACTCTTTGAATTCTTGTACACCTTAGGCTGCCCAGTACCTTATTTAAGTGTTGTTGTAACCAATGGGGAAGATGTAGGAATATTAACAGAAGACCTTACACGTAATGGGGAACTAGACTTAACAGAGATTATCCTACCTCACTTTATCCCTGACTCATTGGACAACTGTGCAGAACTAAGGGAACAATACGGAGGTTCTTGTATGGATATAAACCAAACAGGCATTACAGCTTATGGAAAATCTTACTTCGTTGCTCATGAACCATACACAACAGGGATAGGAAGAGGCTGTTTTCTTGATATAGAACATTTTGAATTCCCACCAGACATAAAAGAACTAGAACAACAAGTAAAACAAGAAGCACCAAAGTATCTCAGAGAACCATTATTATTAAGGGTATAATATTTTAGAAAATCAAAGCAGCTCAACAATTCCAGAAGGCAACTTAGCAACCTTAACACCAGCTTCCTCAAAAGCTTTAATCTTAGATTCAGCAGTTCCAGAATCACCAGAAATAATAGCACCTGCATGACCCATCCTCTTTCCTTTAGGCGCAGTAATTCCAGCAATGTAAGCTACAACCTTCTTAGTAACGTTCTTCTTAATAAACTCAGCAGCTTTTTCTTCCTGGTCTCCACCAATCTCACCAAGTAAAACAATCTTCTCAGTATCCTTATCCTTTTCAAACAACTTCAAAACATCAATAAAGTTAGTTCCAATTATAGCATCCCCACCAATTCCAATACAAGTACTTTGTCCTATACCTTTACGCGTTAACTCATTAATAACTTCATAAGTAAGTGTACCAGACCGAGAAACAACACCAACATTACCTTCTAAAAAGATATGATTTGGCATTATCCCAATCTTAGACTGCCCAGGAGATATCATCCCAGGACAATTAGGACCAACAACAATCTTACCTTTATCCCGAGCAACATCCATAACCTTAATCACATCATGAATTGGAGTATCTTCTGTAATAAAGACAACATTCAAACCATTTGAAAGTGCATCAATTGCAGCATCTTTAGCAAACTTTGCAGGAACAAACAAAACTGAAAAATCTGCCGAATGTTCAGCAACAGCCTCCGCCATTGAATTATAAACAGGAACTCCATGAACTTCCTGACCACCTTTCCCAGGAGTCACTCCAGCAACTACTTGAGTCCCGTAATCAATCATCCTCCGAGTATGAAAACTACCTTGCGTTCCAGTTATACCTTGAACAATTACTTTAGTATTTTTATCAATCAATATGCTCATTTATTTCACCAACGAAACTATCTTCTCTGCACATTCTCCCATCGTAGCTAATGTATCTATCTTATTCTCAGTAAGTATCTTCTGACCTTCAGCCTCATTAGTACCAATTAACCTTACAACCATAGGAATCTTAATCTCATTCTTAGATATATAATCAACTAAACCTTGAGCAATATTATCACACCTTGTAATCCCGCCAAAAATATTAATAAATATCCCTTTTGGATCCTTCTTCATACAAATTTCCAAACTCTTCTCCATCTTCTCTACAGATGCTCCACCACCAACATCTAAAAAGTTAGCAGGCTTTCCACCATAATGACCGATTGCATCAAGTGTTGCCATAACCAACCCAGCGCCATTCCCAATTATCGCAATATTTCCATCAAGCTCAACATATGCAACTCCAGCTTTATTAGCTTCCTTCTCTATAGGGGTCAATTCACTCTCTTTCTGAGAAGTAAACTCAGGGTGCCTAAATAAAGCATTATCATCAATTATAACTTTAGAATCTGCAGCAACTAAACCTTTAGGAGTTATCGCAAGAGGATTAATCTCAACTAGTTCAGCATCACTCTCAACCATACTCTTAGCTAATTTCTCAACAATCTCAACCAATTCAGTAGCATGTTCAAAACCTTTCAACTTCTCCATCAAACTTCCAGGAGAAAACTCACTCATTGGCATCTTAATTACTTTGGAAGGAGAGGTCTTTGCAAGCTCCTCAATATCAACTCCTCCTTCAAGAGATACTATCAGTGTCAAGCCCTTCTCAACTCTGTTAACCACAATAGAAACATAAAGCTCTCCAAGAAAATCTAACTTTTCACATACTAAAATCTGATCAACCTTTTCTCCTTTCAGATCCATACCAAGAATTGACTTAGCAACATCCTCAATATCCTCTTTAGTTGCAAACTTAACCCCGCCAGATTTACCTCTACCACCGACCAAAACCTGAGCCTTAATCACATACTCAGAACTATCTAACTCACTCAACTTACCTTGGATCTCATCAACAGAATTAACTGGAAAACCTTCCTGGATCCTAATTCCGTTCTTCTTGAAAATCGCCTTACCTTGATATTCTTTCAGTTTCATAAAGCATCCCTAAAACTAAACCCATATTTTATTGCCTGTACATTCTTATCCACAAACTTAGGCGGAAGAACATCTTCAATATTTATAAGCATTATGTTTATCCCCAAATACTTCAGTATTTTCCCCAAAGCAATCATATTAACAAAAACCTTATTCCCGAACTTAGAAACCGCATCTTCCTTAAATCCAAACTGATCCCTATTTTTACATTGAACAGCACAATCAATACATTTTTTACCACAGATTGTATCGTCAATTATCAATTCCTTAGCTGGAAACCACTGTCTTGTCCTTGCAAACTTCAACAACAAATCAGCTTCATCAATTATCGGATTCTCAATCTTATTCTCAGAAAATATCAAATCAGCAGAAATATTACCGCTCCTAACTGCAGAGTCATACTCCATATTCAAAGAAACCTCATTACCAAGCTGAGATAATATATGTGCAAGCGAAAATGACAACAGCTTTATCCCCTGACCAGCTTCTCCAACAATCTTAATCCTCCTTTCTTTCTCCGCATTCTCATAATCTCCAATGTGTTTGATCAGCTTCTGTATCTCTATTCCAAACATACTCTTCTTTAGTAAAACACCTTTCTCAAAACCAAACTTAGATATATTCTCAATAAACTTATTCTTTGAGTAAGCATACATTACAATCTTATAACAACCAGTCTCAATCAACTTCTTCTCCAAATGCTCCATAAGCTTCCTAATGTAACCTTTACCTCTATGTTCCTTACTATTATATACCCAGTAAATTGTAAAAACATTAAACAGCAACCATCCAAATAAGAACGCAACGACTTCCCCATTCTCTTCAACAACATAAAATGCCGCCTGTTTATCCTTCATTAACTCAGCAAGACCATCACCAGTAAAATTAGCTTTCAAAGCCTTACGAATCTTATCAGGCTCTTTATCGTAAGTCTCATCAATAACATTCTCCATCAGCTTACCGACAGCTTCAGCATCCTTCTTCTCAATCTTCCTAATTTCCATTTTTCACAATACCTAACTCACCATCCTTTAACAACCCAGTTGGATTTAGATTAATCTTATAATCATCCTTAACCTTTTCCAACATTTCATAACCATTCTTAAATCCTAATCTTCTTCCATTATTCTCAATACAATTAGAAATAACATCAATAAAAGCAAAACCATCCCATTCAATCGCTTCCTTCATACATTTCTTAAGATGCTCTATCTGATAAACTGAACATCGAGCATAAAAGTGATTCTTATTAGAAGTTATTATCCCTTGGATATTCAAAGGACTAAATGTATTACCTAACGGACTAGTCAACGTCTTAATCCCCTCAGGTGTAGTCGGAGCCATCTGCCCCCCAGTCATACCATAAATCTCATTATTAATACAAATAACTGTAATATTCACATCTCTCCTAGAAGTATGTAGTAAATGATTCCCACCAATTCCAGTCAAATCTCCATCACCACTAAAAACAACAACATTTAATTTCTCATTCCCCCCCTTAATTCCTTCAGCAAACGAAAGTGCCCTTCCATGAGTTCCATGTACACTATCTATATTGTAATATCCTGCAGCCCTTCCGCTGCACCCAATACCTGAAACAATAGCCAACTCCTCTTTCTTAAGCCCCATAGACTCAAAAGTAAAAGCTAACTGCTTAAACACAGTCCCAATCGAACATCCAGGACACCATGTTGTAGGCATTCTATCCCATTTGATATAATCTTTATAGTTCATTTTAATTTCTCTTTGATATCTTTAAGCTTAATCTCTCCACCTAATACTGCAATACCTTCAACCTCTCTCTTCAACACCTTCTCAACCTCCCCTTTGTACTGACCATCGTTCATCTCAATTACCACAATCCGTTTATACTTCTCACATACTTTCTTAAGTTCAGAATCAAGCATAGGAAATATCCTAATAGGCCTAAAGATAGAATATTCTTTCTTAAGCGGCAAGATTACTCTAGACGCAATACCAAAAGAAATCAGCAAAGTATCAGAATCCTTATTCTCAAGGTACTCATAAAAATTATACTTCTTAGCAACGTCATTAATCCTCTTCTTATAGTCAGCATACCACTTTCTGTAATAAACAGGATCCTTGGTATGGGGGATTCCGTCCTTAGATAACAAACCAGTAAAATGCCTAGTACCCGAACCAAGCGGTTTCATCTCCCTAGGCTTAACCTTAATATCAACACCCTCAACATCAACAGTCTCAGACAAATGTCCTAAAAAACCATCTAATAATAAAATCACAGGACTTCTTGATTCTTCAGCAGCATTAAAAGCCTCAATTGAATACTTATAGCACTCTTCAACAGAGTTCGGATAAAAAACAATTGGATTGTAATCTCCATGACTTCCATACTTAGTCTGTAAAATATCTCCCTGTGAAGGCAGCGTAGGCATACCGGTACTCGGGCCAACTCTTTGTACATTTACTACTACCAGCGGAACTTCCATCATATGTGCTAACCCAATTGACTCTTGCTTAAGTGAAATCCCAGGACCAGATGAACTAGTCATAGACTTCCTACCAGCCAAACTTGCACCAATTACAATATTAATCGCAGCAATCTCATCCTCTGCATGTACAAATCCAATCTCTTCACTTTTCTTCGCAAGAATATGCATAATCTCAGAAGCAGGAGTAATGGGATAAGCTGCAAAAAAACTCATACCTGCCTTCATTGCTCCAATCGCAACAGCCTCATTACCCATCATTAACTTCTTCATTTTTTTGGCGCAACCTCAATCGAAAAGTCAGGGCAATACTTCATGCAAAGCTGACATTGAATACATTTATTTAAAGAAATCATCTCATCTTCCTTAAACTCAAGATTCTTAACAGGGCAGATATTAATACAGATAAAGCAGTGCTTACAATAATCTCCGCACCATGTCAATACATTATCCAGTTTCTTCCTTTCTTTCTCTTCAACCATTAAAAAGAAGGTGCATCATCTATATATAAATTTAATGTTTGGATAATTACAAAATCCCACCAAAACAACCATAACCTTTTTAAACTAACTAACAATCCAACACACCATAAACACTTATACTATATACTACTAAATACATACAAAATGGACATTAGGAACATACAAAAAACAGGCAACATGCACTATGTTTACCTGCCAACAAGTTGGTGTAAAAAATACAATATCAGTTCAGATTCTAAAGTAGGCTTAACCACAAATAGTGATGGTTCAATCTCAATCTCACAGCAAACTAAAGAAGTAGAAGGCAAAATATTAAACCTAACTCTATCAGAAGCAACATCTGATATCTTAATAAAACTGATCATGGCATGCTACATCAACCCAATAAAATCATTCAAAATCAAATTCGAAAAAAAAGTAGACCTAGCAAAAATCTTAGGACAAAAGAAATCAATCAGCGCATTAGAATTCGTTGAGCTCGACGGAAACCACATAACTCATGAATCATCAATATTTGTTAAGGACACTCATTCTCTGTTAAAAACAATGGTAAAAAAGATTAAAAACCTAATTGGCGTAATGATCAACCATTATGACAGAGAAATCATCGAAAAATATGAAGAAGAAATTGACAGAAGTAAACTGTTCATTACAAAATCAGTTACTGGCTCGTTAGTCTTAAACGAACCAACAAAACTAAAGACCATTGAACTACATTACATAGCTTTACTAACTTACGACCTTGAAAGGATGGTAGACTCTCTTATACTTGTAGACCCAAAAGAAAAAGATTTACTAAAAAAGACATTATCAGTAATCGATACAATCTCAAATATTCTTGAAGAGCTAGACCAACTTACATTCACTAAAGTAATAGCATTAGAAAAGAAAATCTCATTGATTAAAACCCCAGTCGTCGAGAATTTAAAAACTTACGGTCAAAGAAGGATAAAAAGACACTTCTCAAACATCTCTGTAGTGCTGTTTGACTGGGCAATTACAAAGGAGGTAGAGAAAACTAAATAGTATACATAAAGTATAGACTATAACGTTTTAAATACATAAATTTCTTATTTGATAGGGGGGAGTAAAAATGTTTGAAATACTAAAAGACCTAAAAAAAGCAGAAGAAGAATCAA
>Ga0187827_10002831_pt1 | contig 23205 bp, 18 predicted proteins | sample ETNtaG_39_FD_167969 | JGI IMG/M metagenome (GOLD analysis project Ga0187827, IMG submission 167969) | Marine microbial and viral communities from oxygen minimum zone, Eastern Pacific Ocean - ETNP2014_SV_150_PacBio MetaG (Illumina Assembly) | ecosystem: Environmental > Aquatic > Marine > Hypoxic... | reverse complement strand
GGTTTTTTATCACATCTCACTCAGGGAATTTGAGGCAACCCTTGGGATACTGGCCGAGCATGCGGCCGATGATACGTGGGCCATTCCGAGCGTTGGGCCCTCTTTTGGATTGGCCATCAGTCAGCTCGATATTCTCAAAGATTATGCATTTCCCTCCGCGATGTTTCTGCCTGTCGGGCCTCCGCAGAATCATGAAGGCGTCTATGCCGGCATCAGCGAGTTCGTGCAACGCTGGGGCAAGCCGGTCATTGTCTACGTCAAGACGGAAAGCAATCTCGGCGTGGAGCAGATTGCCAGGCTGTTTGATGAAGGTACAGCCCTCGCATTGAAGTATGCAGTAGTGCGAGACGATCCATCAGAAGACGCGTTCCTGGATGCCATTCTCGATCGGGTCGATAAGTCAAGGATCATCAGTGGCATCGGCGAAAGGCCGGCTATCGTGCACATGAATAAATTCCAACTGCCGGGCTTCACAACTGGCTCCGGTTGCCTCGCTCCGGCCGCCACCCAGAGAATGTTCACGCTCCTTTGCCAGGGCGATACCGCAGGCGCCTCTGCCATCCGGGAACGTTTCCTTGCTCTTGAGGATGCACGCGACAGCATGGGCCCCATTAACGTCCTGCACGAAGCCCTCCGCCTGGCTGGCGTCGCCGATACTGGCCCGCTGCCGCCGATGCTTGCGAATATTTCGGAAACACAACGGGAGAGTGTGAAACGGGCAGCCCTGGATTTACTGGAGTTTGAACGAAGTCTTTGAAAAACATCAGAAAGGCATCACACGTTCAGGAGCCGGCGGTTTGGCCGCGACCATCGTGCATACATCATCCACGGCCAGCGAGTCCAGCCGTGGTGGGTGTTTCGCCAGATTCGATGCAGATTCCAGCGGCGGCGCAACCAGTCCCAGTTGTGATGCGAATCACCGTAGTTGAACATCCCGTAATCACGATCCGTCCTTCGCAGCCGCTCAATATTTGCGATGGTTTCATCGACCGCGGTCTCCGCCTCTGCAAACTTCTTCGCATCTTTCGGAAACATGTGTCCGAGAGCTTTCGTGCGGCACACCCAGGCGGGATCGACCATTGCGGCCGGCGCCGACTGAAAAATACGATTGATTTCGCGTGACCGGGCTTGTTCCCAATCATGCGTGTGAAAGTAGAGCAGCATCTCGTGCGATTTGGCGAGGCCAATGGCATTTACGACTTTTGCGCTCGGCCAGTTGTATTTTTCGCTGTCAGTTTTCACGTGCTGGAGCACCTCCTCCGGCACTTTGAAATCCAGCACCTTTCCCTCGTGGGCGAACCACTGCTGATACACGTTGCCAAGTCCGGTCGTGTCTTTGCGAGGCACACTGAAACGCAGGGCGCCGGTGTCAACGGTGATTTGCCCGTCCGTTTCGGCGACCATGGATACGCCAGCCTGCCGGGTGACGCCCGGACCGAATTCGAGCCAGAGAGTTTTCTTCTGCTGAGACATCGGTACCTGCGCATCCACGAGCAGCCATCGGACGCTCCCGCCCTTCGACCAGGTGCCTGCCGTCATCACTTGAATCGGCAGCTCCCGTCCATCCTCGTTTGTGATTCTCACGTTCTTATCAGATGCCAACGCGCCCCACGGGAAAGGCACACCAAAGCGGACCGGCCATTTATCCGCACGTGCCGGCGCAGGTGTCACGACCAGGGGAATCCTTCCCCGGCGTTGAACGGGCATTTGCCGGATAACGAATTCCCTGGACGTCTCAGCGAAAGCTCCTCTGTCGTCAGCAATTCAACTTTCAAGGCATAGTTCTCAGGCGCTCGGCCCTGCACGACCCAGTCGAAGTCAAGCACAGGTGCAGTGACCGGGCTGATCCTCCGCGCAGCCACAGTTTCTTTAGCGGACCCCAGCTTGAGCATCAGCGAAACCTTGCCCACCGTCTTCTCACCGGTCTGGAGCGATGAGACACGCATTCGTCCCGTCCCCATTTTTTGGAAAGAGGGATACTGGTCACGATCGAGGTAAAGACTGATTTGGGACTCACGTGTAAACATGCCGGTAGCAAGAAACGCCTGATGCTCCTCGGCCGTGCCGAGCCCCAGTGTGACACCTTTGTCTATGGCGCCATAAGGCTCACCAAACGCAGTAGAGAGCTCACGTCGCTCCCCGGTGACGTCGTTGCGGCCAAACGTAAACATCAGACCCATGCCGGGCCGCCATTCCGGCACGCCGATCGATTTCAAGGGGATCCGCATCTCGAGGATAAAGTGTCTGTCTCCCCTGGAGGCAGCTACCTGCCAGCCGGAATTCCAGGCCTTCTTGCTGTTTTGAGCATCGTAGAGCGAGGGAACGGAAGTCGCGATGAATTGTGAACTCGTGCGGCCGCCATCCGCAGACAGTTTGAAATCCACACAGTCGTCATTCCAGACCTTGGCCGTTTCATCGACCGTCGCAGGAACTGTGCTCTTGAGCTTGATCATCTCAGCCACATCGCACCGGGCAGCCAGATAGAGATTCGCCTCGTCAAAGGCCCCCATGAGAACCGAGCCATTCCGCGGGACGCCAACTTTGCCGATGCCAAACCTGGCGGACAGCACTGACGCCTTCCAGACCGCTTCGTCCGTGCGGCCATCGATCTTCAGGGGCGCCTCAGTCTTTCCTGCGAAGACGACCTTCTGACTTTTCGCAGCTTCACTCCTGAACAGGAAATTCTCTACGAACGATTGCTCGGCAAAAGAAGGGGTCAAGATTTGGAACAGCAGTGAAGTGATGAGCATGATTGCTGGGTGAATTTTGGGTCAGATCGAATTGGGAGTATCAGCAAATCTGAGAACTTTATCGTGCTAACTGTCTGATAAATCAAAATCGATTGTTAAGTTTTGCAGCGAAAGATTATGGTTCCTGCTCATCTACGCGTGTTTGAGGCGATTCCAGGTTGGCCGGCGTTTGTGCTGTTGGCATCGGTAGGGAGCCCTGTAAGCCCAGAATCCAACGGACCCCGATACAGACATATTCACCATGGACAAAGACCAGATCTCAAATGCAATCCGAGAGTATTCCTTCAAGCCCTCACCCTATCGGCCGACGCTGCTCTTCAGCGACGCAGGCCTGGACGGCGTGCGGCAAAGGGCACGCAACGAAGCCGGGCTTTTGGACCGGGTCACTGATGCCTGCGATGAGCTTCTGAGCACGAATGCCAGCCATGCCGACCAGCTCCAGGCATATGTCTCCGGGTACGAGGCGGTGACAATGGCGAATGGGTTTGTGCTCACTGGCAAGGAAACTTATGCCGAGTGGGCGAAAGAGCGGCTCGGAGCGCAACTGGAATTGGAGACATGGTTCGCACCTGTACACGAGGGAGGCTGCCGTGTGTTTGATCACTGCATGGCAAACTGCAGCGCCTATGCCGCCATCACACATGACTATCTTGGAACGCGCTTCTCCGCGCAGGAAACCGACCTCATCGCCGGGCGCATGAGAGAGATGTTTCTCGATCCATTTCTGGACGGGACCGGTGAAGATCCCGAGTGGTGGTTTCGCTCTTCGTCTGAGAGCAATTGGAAGATCATGACCTGTGGGGATTCGGGGCTTGCTCTGCTTGGATTCCTGAATCGATGGCCGGAAGCAAATGAGGCGCTGGCGAGGGCCGCGCACGGAGTCATCGAAACTCTGGATCAGGTAGCGCCTGAAGGAGATTGGCCAGAAGGGGTCAATTACTGGTTCAGCACGCTGTTCCTGGGGCTTCGCTTCGCAAGGGCCCTGAGAAGGGTGAGTGACGGAGCACTGGATCTGTTTGAGCATCCTTCACTCAAAGCGACTGGTGACTTTGCCACACAGCTTTCGACCCCGTCCGGCGCCATCTACAACTTCAATGACAACAGTCCGAAATTTGGTGGCAGCAAGCTCTTGCCATGCTCGCCATCGAGCACAGGCGGAAGGACTGGATGCGAGTGGCACGCCGCAACACAGCTGACACGGCACTCTTTCTTGCCTGCGATGATGCATCTCTTGATTCCGGCAGCCCTGATGGACTGCTCGCCTCATTCCCAAGGTCGGGGGTCGCGACCATGCGTACGAGTTGGTCTGATGATGCCACGTTTGTTGGCTTCAAATCCGGTCCGTCGAATGTCGGGCACTCCCACCTGGATGCGAATTCCTTCGTCATCGAGGCGGCGGGGCAGCCACTGGTCATCGAGCACCCCTACTGGCCGCAGGCTCACTTTCTGGGCTTCTTTGACAGTAACAGGTACCGGTGGAATTTCGATGGTCCCGGCACTGTCGGGCACAGCACACTGCTGATTGATGGGCAGGGGCAGAGCTATGGCAGTGAGTTTCCCGGACGAATCGCAGCGACTCACGAAGATGAACATTGCAGCAGCATTAGTGGTGATGCTTCCGAATGCTACGGGAGCCTGGTCCGCAAATTTATCCGGACCATTCTGCTGATGCCCAATACTCTTGTTGTGCGTGACGTGTTGGAATGCGAAGGTGAAAGGCACGTCGAATGGCTTCTACACTACGCGGGAGACGTCCGAAGCGATGGCATCATCTCCATGATCGAAAACAATTCGGCGGTCCTGTCCGTGACGCCATTCCTTCCAGACCGTTCCATGGGATGGCGCATCAGCGACACCGAGCGTACGAGCATTTACGAACACTCGGACACGCTGAACGAAGTCACCCGGTCGGTCCGTTACCGCAGCTTTTCTACTTTCCGGAAAGCCAGAGAATTTGAGTTCCTGTTCGGATTCAGAATTAACAGCGGCAGTGGGGCTGACGACTGGGATTTTCAAACGGTCGATGACAGTTGGAGTCTGCTGGCGCGGGATTCCGGCCTCATGATCAGGCCAGACGGCGACTACCTGAGAGCTTCCCCGGCCACGTGAAAACTGAAACAAAAGAAGGGGCCGATAATGCCCTTCTCCTTCATCGAGCGTTGCCCTGCGGATCACTGGCAGGTCCAGTCGAACACGACGCCCAGGCAGGCGTCCCTGTCGGTACGCAGAAGGTCATATGCCTGCTGGCAGTCCCCTGGTTCGAACAAGTGCGAGAGGAGCGGTTTCAGGCTCAGTCGGTCTGACTCGACAAGTTCGGTAAGTATTCGCGCGTTTCGCAACAGGCTGTGTTTGCCGCCGTGAACGGGAAAAACGGGGATTCTCCATTCGTGGGCGCCTTTGAGGGTGAGGTCGCCCTGGTCTCGCCACAAGTGAATGGAATTAAGAAAGGGGGTCATATCCACCATGTGCTCTCCTCGAGGCGATCCGACCAAAACCACCTGCGCGGATTGAGCAGCAAAAGCCACCGCGGCCTCGGCCACTGCGGGGATGCCGGTACATTCAAGAACATGCTCTGCCCCGCGACCGTCCGTCAGTTCCAGCACTGATTGCGATGCGTCCTCGCCTGCTTCCACTGTCTGCCAAGCGCCGCATTCGCGAGCGGTTGCCAGCCGGCCAGGTGAAGGATCGACAACGATTGCCCTCACCCCGTTGAGTTCCAGCAACTGAGCAACAAACTGTCCGACCAATCCGGCACCGATTACCACCGCGCAGTCACCAATCTCAGGTCGGGCGACCCGGATGCCGGTGATGGCCACCATCGCCATTCCCAGCATTGCCGCCTCCGGACAGTCGAGCGAGTCAGGCAGAGGAGCGATCAGTCGCTGACTTTGCGAATGGCTGGCGTGATGTGAATGCGTAAACACCAGATCTCCCACTTCAACGTGCCGGCACTGCTCACCCTTCTCCAACACGCGGCCGATGGCGCGGTTACCAATTGGGCCCGGGTAGGCAAAGTTCTGCAGACCAGTCAGCTTTGCCAACTCCGTACCCGCGCTGATGCACGAGAAACGCGTTTCAATGATTACGCCATTTGACGGTGGTAACAGGGTTGCCGCTTCGGTGTGGCTGGCTACCTGGTTCAGATCGACGAAGAGAATTTGACGGGTTTCAATTTCCATAGAGGGTTTAAGGTTGCCTGGTCCTCCAAGACGGAGTCGTTTTGACGGATTTCAGGGGCGAAGCCCCGGCCGTTTGCCTAGCCCGGCCCAACGGGCTGGGTGAATGGTACAAAGATCTGAAAAGGGGCAACGCCCCGGCCATTTATAAGGATGCCATTTATTGAGGCAAATGACCGGGGCATTGCCCCTAAGGATGACCTGCCCGAAAACCCAGCCCGTTGGGCTGGGCTAGGCAAACGGCCCGGGGCTTTGCCCCTGAAAATTGTCGTTCAAATCCGTAAAACTGCCTTTGTCTCGGCCGACTTGCGTCCGCAACCTGGGCACGGCAGCGTCCCGCTGGCTTTCGGAAGCGACCGGAGGTCGCTATGCCGGCGAGACGCCGGCGCACCCAGCAAGCACTACAACATCTTCGCATGGCGCAGAGAAGTCTTAGAGTCAGACTCTGAATGCCTGGAAGTTTATGCCTCCGGGCCTTTCTCCCGGGAACGCATGATTTCAACGGATGGCCTGCAGTTTCTCGCGGGTCTGGGCTCGAATGGCACACGATCCTGCCAGCGGCTGAAATACTGTTCGGTTTCGGCTATGTAGATGTTGCAGTTGCCGCGGTAGTTGCTGTTAAACAAGACACGCTCTTCATCTCGGGTGAAACGGGGATGTACGTGAAACGGCCGCTCGTGGGTGCAGCCGTGTGCGCAGAATGGTTCCGCCTGAACGAATCCCGTTTCCCAGTTGTTTTTCATGATGCACAACATCTGCGTGTCATAGCTGCCTTCACCGGGCAGCGTGTCCCCAACCCACCAGGAATCAGCGAAGGCCGCGTGGCAATGGAGCGGTTTGTTGCCCCCGGGGCACCTGGCGCGGCGGTCGCAGGTGCCGTCGATTCTGATGATGCCGTTGAAGCCGTACATGTCCGCGTACTGGCCGTCCGGCCGCTGTCCGCCGAACTGCATGCCCTGCGTGCCTACCCAACCATCCTGAGTGAAGAACGAGTGACCGACATAAGTAGGGCGCTGTTTGTAGGGCTTGTAGAGTTTGAACGGTTCCCGGCCATCGCGTTCCGTACGCCAGATGATGAACAACTCCTGAAGGCGTTCCTTCGCGCCCTGATCCCCATAAAGTATGACGTCGTCACTTAACGGGCTGATGACCGGGTGTGAGAGATAAGTGTGCTCACCCCATACAACGCTTGCCGCGCCACTCTCAATATGCACCGATACGATGAACGAACGGAGATTGCCGACCGGAGGCACCTTCGGAGGATTGCCTTCGCGATCCTTCCCGATGGGCGTCCGCTCGAAAATGAAAAACACAACGTACTCATCACCGACACTGATCTCGCTCTTCGCCTGGAACGTAGTACCCGTGCAATCGTAAATCAGTTCAGTCTTTTCGGTGTCTGCGTTGTACCACCACAGGCCGTCCTGTCCGCCGTAGAAGACCCAGTTCTTTTCACGATGGAAAGCGATGGACTCGTCTAGGAGTTGGGCCTTGTCATCAGAGATCACCCTCTCCGACCCGTCAGCCGTTTCTATAAGGACGGCGTGGACACATCCATCGCGTTCCCGGGTGCAGGCGATCAGGGAGCCGTCCGGGCTCAGGGCCTCGGCGGTGTAGTAGGGCAACAGATAATTTCCTTCTCCAAGCGTGAGGCGGCTTACCTGCACACCGGTATCAGGATCCTTGGTGTTAGGGATGGACATTCAATAACTTCGTGGTTTCAAGTTACAGGATTCAAGGCAGACAGGATGAGTTTGTAGTAACCCGTTTGAGCAGGTTCAAGCCGGCCGGTTGAATCCAGTCACTACGAGTCGTCCGCCAGCTACCCGCCAATCAAAAACTTCCTGACGCTCTCTTCCGTCAGCAATCCGCCTTCCTTTATCCGCCTCATGACTTTCTGCTTCCTGTCGCTGAGCTGAGAGAGCTCCCTTGAATGCGCACTTTCCAGATTACGCGCTGTTTTAGCCGTCCAGTTTTCCGTCTCCTTGATCTTCCTGACGACTCTCTCGAGCTCATCGTTCAGATCGGATCTGATTCGTGCATTCATAACAGTCGCGCCCTGGTTGATCCTGTCCATCACCAGTTCGATGGATGCTCTCTTAGCCTTGAGTTCCACCGGCTGTTCTTTTTTAGACAACCGCACCACGCTGGTGACAATCTGGCCGTTTATGTTCTGTCGCTGGGACTGAACCTGAAAGGTGTAGGAGTCCGTCATTCGCCTCTTCGTCTCTCTGTCGAGTTGTTGAAGTTTAATCTGGTAACGTTCTTTCAGCGCCTTCTCAGCGTCCTCTGCTGCGGCAAAAACCACCCCGGCAAGTTTGTCCTGCTCTTTCTGGAGCCCGTCATGGCATTGGGCCAGGAAGGCCGTTGAGGCAGCGAAGGTCTTTGATGAGGCGTGCGACTCTTTGAACCGCCCGGAAAGCTGTGCGACTTCTCGCCATTCCCGGGCCTCCTCCCTGGCCTGAAGCTCATCCAGCAACTTGAGTGCTTCGGCCTCTCTGGCGACCTGCATGTACTCTTCATATGGAATGGAAGGGTGCGTCAGCCGCGTTTCATCGAAACATTGACCCGCGCGTTTGAAAAGGCCATCACAAAAAAATGAAACGCCGGCAAGGTATAGAAGATCCGTGTCCGAACTTTTCTGCCTGAATCCGATGAAACTCAAATGGTCTGACATGCGGAGCGCATCAAACTTGACGGTCTTCTCCTGGTTGCCCCGCTCGAAAACCAGCACACCTTCCGTGAACTCTGCAAGCTCGTACTCGATGCCGGTCCAGGCAACAGTCTTCCCGATGTTCTTTTCCAGGTGCGCTCTTGACGAATCGATCATCTCGCGAATGGTCGGAAGATCCTGCGTGAGGTTTTCACAGACTGATTTAAGGAATACGACCTTTCCGTCAGCTACGAGCTTTGCAGCGTGGATTCCGGCTACTTTGTACTTCCTCTCCTTTATCAGGGGGCGCAGTGATTCTTCAATGAGCTTGTGCTCCACCACCAATGCTCTTACGTCATTCATGGCCGCCTGATCAAACAGCGAGTCCTCAACCGGTGCAGGTGGGACTACCGTTGTGACTTCATCGGTCTCTGCTTCCTCTTCCTTTGTCTCTGGCTCGGGCAACAATTTCTTTTGAGGTGTCTCTGCCTCCGTCGCGTTCTCCACCTTCTGGCGATAGACAGCGACGATCTTCTCCACGGGCTCTTTGAACCGTTCGCCGAATTCGAGAGCCTGTTCCACGGTGTCGATGGCTTCTTTGAAACGGCCTTCACCGGCAAGCCATGCGCCCTTGTCGGAGAGCTTTCTGAATTCGCGAGTCGCAGTAACGAGCGCCTGCTGGCGCATGGTTTCGTAGCGGCGCACGACTGATCCGGTACCGGCACTCTTCATGCCCTCTTCGATTTCCTGCAGCGCACGTTTGAACTGATGTGCGGCCAGATGCACACGGAACATCTCTTCAACTCTTTTGAACGTTTCAAACTCTTCCTTATTGGGGAGTCTGGATCTCTCAGGCTCATCGGACGTGGAGGAACCGGCCTTGCTCTGTGGCGCTCCGACAGGGGGCAATGATGACACCGGCTTATTCTCCGCAGCCGGGGTGTCACCGTTTCCGGCTGTCGGGCTCAGCGGGATCTGAGGCCCTGAGCGGTGTTCGGTGAGTTCCTCTTTAACGGGTGTATGTGCTGCTACCTTCCGAGTCTGTGGGACGGGCTGCCTTTTCCCAACTCCAAGAAAGTAGCCGGTCGTCCCGGCCACAATGACCAGAACCATCAGCAAGAGCGGAAGCAAAGATTGACGGGACCTGGAGCGTGAAGCCTTCAATCGACTCTGTGTCTTTTTCAGAACGGGCAGCTTCTTCTGTGTGTCCGGTGGCGCAGGGATGCCTTCGTCAGGGAGCGGCGGATGTTCAGGTGAGCTTTCCCCTTGTCCGCTCTTTCCATCCTCTTCGGATTCTGTCGTATTCGTACCAATCGGCAGTCCAGCCGCGCTGCCGTCCTCTTCAATGAGGCCTTCCTCAATCAGGGTATGCTTGAAGATTTCGTTCGCCTGCTGCCGATTCAGGTATCCCCATTCAACGAGCAGGTCCCAGGGGGTGACAGAGCTGTAGCTTCTCCGGGCTGCTGTCAGCGCGTCGGCCGCCTTTTCCGTTTGGTCTTCAGTAAGCTCGCCGAGATAAAGACCCATCATCAGGAATGACTGTTCGCGTTCTGTGAGCAGATCCATGTTCAGTCCTTGAGGTAACGCAGGCGATTCTTACTGAGGGTCTGCGGGTTCATCCAACTGGCTCGACCGTTCTTATACAATTCTAAGCGCAGGTAGCCCGTAATCCGGCCTGAAATTCGAGGCGCTTGCAGGGAAAAGGGCTTCGAGTGGGTCACCGGTGAGCAACCTGCCTTCTACAACTGGTGACGGGGCCAACCGGACAACTGGGGGAAGAACGAAAACGTCGTCGAGACCCACGGGGAGCTCGACCTCAAATCCGGCGCGCCCGGCACCTGGAATGACGCTGGCAACGACGCCCGCCAGCATGTGTTTATTGCAGAATGGGACGAGATCACCCGTGACTGGGCGAAGCTGCACGAGCGCATCAAGGAGTGGAAGGGCCATTACTATCTGTTCGTTCCGGAGGTGATGGATTGGAGTTCCTCAGTTGCGAAATGCAAAGCCCTTGGCGGCTACATCGTCAACATCGGCGATGCAGAGGAAAAAGACTTCGTCGCCAGGCTTTGCGGAAGGATGTCCGCGTGGACCGGCCCGGCTGACCAGAGGCAGACCCTCGAGGGCGAGCGTTACTTTGTGTGCGAGTGGGATCAGAAGCCCGAATAGCTGATGCCCTTGCTTCGCCCCCCTGCGGCGTTCGGGTCGCCCATCGGGCGATCAAGAATGAGGTTCGGGGCTCTTACTTTTAATCTTGCTTCTAATCCTCACTTTTCTTCTTCCGCCTTTTTATCTTCGGCTTTTGTCTTTCCTTTTCTTCCCAGAGCCATCTCAGGACCGGAACGTGGCAGTCAAAGCGGGAGAAAGCAAAGATGAAAAGCAAGATGAAAATTAAGAGGGCATATCCAAAACGCGAAACTCATTTACGCGTTTTTCTCCCCGTACCACATAAGCCGAGGTGACGGCCCACGCTGCCATCTCATGTCGCTACTGACACCGGGCAGCCAATTCTCTGGCTCGTTCCAGGTTCTTCTTTGCATCGGCCTTTGCATCGCCGGATTTGGAACTGGTTTCAAGAACGGCCCAGCCGTCGTAGTCGATTTCCTTCAAAGCGGCACAGATTTCATCCCAGTTGTTGAAGCCTTCGCCGAGGTCTTCCCCGCCGGCGCTGTCCCCGCTGCCTTCTTTGAAATGGATCTGGCCAATCCTGTCGCCGAGGGATCGTATCTGTTCCTCGGTTTCGTGATGCCAGACGTAAGGATTACACATGTCCAGATAGATATTGACCGCGGGCGAGCCGACTCTATCGAGGATGTCGATGTATTGTTTCGAGCTCAACGTCGATTCGAGACCGAGACCGATTCCCGCTGCTTCGGCTGCAGGCGCTGCGGCCTTCAATTGCTCGACGGCGTTACCCAGGTCTCGCTTAAAGGCCAATTCCCCATTGCCATAGAATGCCAGCAGGATTTCGGCTGCACCGATGGATTTGGCGACTTCGACGTAGCCGAGAATGGATTCTACGACCGCCCAGCGCACCACGGGATCGGGTGAACACAACGGCGTCTGATTCATATACGCAAGGCAGAGCGAAGGGACGGAAACTCCCGTCTGCTCGGACGTCTCCCGAATCTCATTTTGAAAGTCAGGACAAAACCACTGTTTACTTTGCCAGGGCGCAGGAACGAAATATTCGACACCATCGAAGCCGAGCTCGCCGGCGGCTTTCAGGGCTTCCGCGCCTTGCTCCTGGATAACGTTGTTGATGACTCCTATCTTTATGGACATGGGATTCCTTTCAGGCAGACGCAGGGAGAATGCCAATTCTGATTAAAAGAAAGATCACTATGAAGAAACTCTCATCCAGTACATCTTCAATTCAGGTCCACAGCATTAGACAGACGCTTCAGCGTGCCGGCAAACGAAACAGGGATCTCTCAAGAAGGACGGAAAGAGGGCCAGGATGCACCACCAGTCGGGCAGCATTAGAATGGAATTGAGTGGGAGGCTCGAATTAAGACTTGCTTCTCAAACCCTGAAGCTTGGAACTCATGTCCAGTCTTCGTCTCTTACTGGTTGCCAAACGAAGATTACGGCTCAGGCCCCATCTAAGGCAAAATCTTTAATCGCCACAGTCCAGCATCTCTTCCCCATCTCCATGGACCGTCAGAGGTGAGTCAGATCCTCAGCAGCAACTGAAGACGTTATTGAAATGCACATCTTCTTTACGGTAGTCATCGCCGGCGCTTGGGCCGATGTAAATCCTGACACCCTCCGAGAGCGTGGGGTGCGCTTCTATCTGCCCTTTGAAGAATCCCCCAATGCCGTGGTCAGCCATGGCGCTTCTGAGCCTTGGGCACAGAAAAATCTTAAATTCGTAGAAGGCAAAATCGGCATGGCGGTGAAGCTCTCATCTGTTCCGGATCGCACCGTCCGGAAGTCGGATGGCTCTATAGGGAAAGTTAAATCAAAGAGCATCCTTGCATACGAAACTCTGGGCAATGTCCTTCGACGGCGGGGCACAATTGCTTTCTGGGTGCGTACGCCCTGGGATGGAATGAATAAAGATATTCTGTCCGGCTCGAGCCTCACAGGGCCTACCATTCTTTCGATATCTGCAGAACATGGTTATGCCGCCTTTTTTTACCTCACAAGACGGAAGGCCTTTTTCGAAGCACTGTTCGGTGGGAAAGAAAAAACGGATAAGCACATCAGGCTTGGTACGTACGGGACAAAACTGGTTCCACGCTGGCAGAAGAATCTATGGCAGCACGTGGCGGTGACGTGGGACGACCGACGGGGTTACGGACTCTTCTTTAATGGCAAAAGGATCGACGGGATCGATCGGAAGACTCAATGGCATCTTCCGAGCCCTGACTTGCTGGCTTTTGCGACCCGAACCTTGCGTTCACGCGATATCTGGCCAGTAAGCACCTCCGCTGACTTTGATGAGTTCATCGTTTTCGACCGGCCCCTTGATGAGGGAGAGCTGCAATTCGTCCTGGCCGGCCAATATTCCGATCTTAGAAAGACCAATCCAGATGACTGGCCGATAGATCTTGCTGCCCGCTCCAGAGAATTCCATCTTCAGTCGGAATCGGGTCGCCCAGTTTTCAAGGTCGACAAAAAGAAACTGATTGGTTCTGGGACCATTGAACAAATACATGTCGATGAGATTGACTTGGATTTTCATCGAAGGTGGACGCTGGCAGACGGCGCCGATGAAAGTTCTGTGCGATTTCAGGATGGAAAACTGTTGTTTAGCAGAAGAGCTGATTTTCGATTCGCGAAAAAATCTAACGTCAATCATGTTGTCACCTCGATGGATGCCGCCCTGGGCTCCGTTGGGCTGGAAGAGGAACAGGAGTTGTTTCAAATCAGAGATGGCCATAGCCATCAGCCCATCCCACCTGCCAGGCGTGACGCATTATCCATTCGCTTTGCTGAGGATGCAGTGGCAAACGAAGTGCGCTTTTTTGATGTAAGTAATGAGGCACGAATCACTGGCGAACGGCATTACGTTGCCGGTCCTGTCGAAGCCAGCAATTATCAGGATGCCAGGAACACCTTGCTCCGCTGGCCTCACCCGGAGGATGGCCCTTTGATGGGCACTCTAACCAAACGGCCCGATCTCTCCGGAGAATCTCATCGGCCTTCGCTCAGATCCACGTTCTTCGTAATTGGTGAAACCAAAAAGGACGTATTCGTAAGGTCGATTGGTTTTGATTTCTGGATGAAGTGCGCCAAACGGCGTCTTCCGTTCAGTATCCACATTCACGATCCTCAGCTCCCCGGACGGCTGGCATTCGAATCTGATTTCGAACTGGAGATGGTACCGTCGGGTCTTGTGCGCATACGCCTTAGTATTCGACCGAACGGATTAGTCATCCCGCCTGGAAAACACCTGGTGATTCAGATCGTCGCGGCCAACGATTACCAATTGTTCCACGGGGCGGAATATCCTTCATTCATTTCAATCAGCCAGGGAGATCGCAAGAGAATCGGCCACGAATTGGCTCAGAAAATCCTTCGTAGCATGTGGCCTGCTTTTCTTCGCCGGCTGAATCAGAATCGATTCAAACTCGGCGAGGAGACCTATGAGACAAATCCCATCGCAAGGGGGCTCGAACTGGCTCTAAAATACGATCCCCTGAATCAACAGGCGCACTCATGGTATGGATGGTCGAGGCTGCGTCCGTGGCCGGAATACAGTTTCAGAAAGTTGGACCGCACCAGAGGCCCCGCCTGGGCTGTGTATGGGCGAGAGGCTATTCGTTCGACACAACAGGTCATTCACTGGTGGCTGGATCATCGAGCCCACGAAAACGGCTACCTCGTCGGCGGCGGCAACCAGTGGAACGATATAACCAAGCTCTACAACAAGTATCTGTTTCTCTGCGGCGTGACCCGCGACGAGCGGCTCCTCGATGCAATCGAGCGCTACCTGGACGCGCACTGGAATACCGGCCGGATGGTCAACGGCGCTATCTACTATCTCACTGACATCACACACTCCGTGGAAGAGGCCACATATATTCAGCCGGCGCTTCAGGTGTTACGACCGGGCCTGCCCAGGCACTTTTATCGAGACCTGCTCAATGCAGCTAATCTCAAGAAGTGGCTCGGAAGAACCAGTGATGGCCATTTGCACTTCAGGTCCAGTTTCTTCAACGCGGCCAAGATCATCACCGACGGCGAGAAAGGCCGGGACATCCCCGGGTGTGAGCCCGCGCTTGTGCCAGCGCGATTCCTCTCCTGGTACAGTGGTCATCCTGAAGTGCGAAAGATGGTGAACGACTGGTCCCGTTCCTGGTTGGAGGACGCTCTGAATGAGACGACTGAGAAACCAGAAGGAGCCTTGCCCAGATGGGTTAAGTTCAGGACCCACGAGCTGGGCGCAACAGGCTATGCGCCAACCAACCTGGTTTATGAGCAGTTTCTTGCCTCTTTTCAGGACACCGGTGACAACAGATTCCTTGAGCCCTTTGTTGCGCTGCTGGAGAGCGGCGACTCTTTCGGTGACCTGAATTGGCACATCCGAAATGCACCGAACCTGATTTCCTGGCGAATTCTGAGTGGGGATGCGCGCTCGGATAATCAACTGCGTGAGCTGTCAAAAGCACAGATTGAACGATTCAGGGAGGACGCGTTTTTTCAGCGCGGCATCGAGTATGGTGAAGGCAAAGGAATGCTGAAGTGGGTCCTGGACAAAGATGAAGCTGACCTCACCGAATGCCTGAAATATGTCATCCGGAATAACCACCGTTCGCTTCCCATTTATGGCCCGTCCGATCCTCCTACGGATCGCGTCTATCCGTGGGGCCGGGTTACGTTGCCAGTCATGATGCTCGGGGGAAGGCTCTTTGATGGGCGCGCCTCTGACCCCGTTCCAACGGCGGCGTTCATCTGGGACAACCTCGATCCGGACCTCGTTTCGATGGTCTTCGATTACCAGCCGAATCTGGTGCGAATGCTCGTGCACAATTTCAGAAAGACACCTGAGTTTGCAGCGTTGCGTCTCATGAATCTACCCGAGGGGCGCTACCAGGTAATCGTGGCTAAAGACGAAGATGGAGCCCGCGAACCTGACAGGACGGCCGAAGGGAACGAGGCAGACTTGCGACGCTTCACGAAACACAATCTGGTTTTTGAATCCGGAACAAACTGGGTCGAGCTCAAATTGCTGAAGAGACGCAAGAATGAACCCAGACCGGATCTGGCGGTAACAGTTTCAGAAATGGCCGGCCAGGAGTTTACGGTCACCTTGCACAATCTCGGCCCGGCATCCGCGAAAAATGTCGAGGTCTCTCTAAGAAACATTGAGCCCGGGCGAACGGATGCCCCAGCCGTAACGACAACGAATGTTGGCAGCATTCAGGGCCTGACAGGCTTCGAAAGGCAGACCGTGAATCTGAAGTTCAAGATTCCGGAGGGCGCAACACCATCGGATTTCTATCTTGTTGTCGATCCCGGCAATGCCATTGATGAGATTAACGAATCGAATAATTCATACGCGCTGAGCGATGGCGTGCCGCCACCGGTTGAGAGCAAGCCCAAAACCAAGACACAGTAATCGACTGATTTGCTGTAGCTCTCGAATCATAGTAAGCCAGCAATCCCAGCGGGATTGGGCTATTGCCTGACAAGACTTTCCAGCGAGAGGAGCAACTATGTTAGTTATCGGTGAAAAAGAAGCAGATGCGGTCAGAAACGTTATCAAGAGCGGCAAGATGTTCCGCTACCATGAAGGAGGTGAATGCGACCGTTTTGAAAAACGATGGGGAGAATACACAAACACGAAATATGTGTGCATGACCGCGAGTGGAACGAACTCTCTCACCGCAGCGTTGGCCGGACTGGACGTCGGCCCGGGCGACGAAGTCCTCGTGCCCGCGCTTACCTACATGGCCACGCCCATCGCCGTTCTGGCCGTGGGCGCCATTCCGGTGATCGTAGACGTGGATGATTCGACCTGTATGGATCCCATCGCGATGGAGGACGCCATCGGGCCGCGGACCAAGGCAGCCGTGCCCGTTCACATGTGGGGCCAGCCCTGCGACATGCGCAGCATCATGCGCGTGGCTCGCAAACACAAACTCCTGATCTGCGAAGATGCCTGCCAGGGCGTCGGTGGTGGATACGAAGGCAAGATGCTCGGTTCGATCGGACACGTTGGCGGGTTCAGTTTCAATTTCTTCAAAAACATGACATGCGGTGAAGGCGGGGCTGTCACCACGAATAAGAGGTCCATTGCTGAAAAAGTAAAATGCATGGTCGACCCGTGCAGTTTCTACTGGAGGGGCAAGGGCTCGTGGCGTCCCTTCGTGGCCAACGGCGCCAGGGCATCCGAATTCGAAGGAGCGATCATGAATGTGCAGCTCGACAGACTGCCGTCGATGCTGAAGAAACTACGTGCCCAGAAAAAGCGTGTGCTGAAAGAAGCTGCCAAGACCGATCTCACCCTTACCCCGGTGCACAGCCTTGATTACGAATGTGCCACCTGCAACAGCTTCCTGCTGCCGACCGAAAAGCAGGCAGAAGATTTCGCGGCCCAGGCCGGTGGTGGAATCATGGGAAAGACCGGCCGTCACGTTTACCTGAACTGGGAACCGATTTTCGAGCATTCCGCGTCTCACCACGACGCGATGAATCCTTTTAAATTCAAAGAGAACAAGGGATGCCGCATGAAATACACCGAAGACATGTGTGCCCGTTCCCTGGATATCCTGAATCGCACGGTAATGATCGGAAACCATCCCGAACGCAAAAGCACGGAAGTGACGGCTCTCATCAAACGCATCAAAGAGGCGGCAAAGGTGGTGTTGGGCTGAATCCGGCAGCTTGTTCTTTTTGCTGACCTGAGCGATTCTCGAATGCTCCATTGGGCTCATCCCAGTGGCGAATGAGTGTTCGGCTGAAATGACCCTGAACGAGAATCGAAAGGCAACCGGGGAACCGGTGAATTCAACTTGAATCAATACTTGCGGATCATGAACGCATTTCTTTTCCTGATTTTTCCGGGCCTGCCAGTGCCCTCATTTGCCGGCGACTGGCCGCAGATTCTGGGGCCCGATCGCAACGGAATCGCTCGAGGGGAAAAGCTGCTGCTAGAATGGCCTGCGGGGGGGCCAAAAGCATACACGGAGTTCGCCTCAAATCGCGTGTTCGGCTCGACCACCTTCGCGTTGCCCGCGTTATCGGATGGCAGACTTTTCGTCAGGGATACTCGCACACTGAAGTGCCTGGCAGTCAGCAAGACTAACCGCTGAGCAATGCAGGGACAGCATGAAGACGGTTCTCCAGATAAACGATCTCGATAAGCGATATGGGCCGCAGGTCATCTTTGACAAGGCCAGCGTCACGCTCTGTCTCGAGCACAAGATCGGCGTCATTGGCCGCAACGGCGCGGGCAAATCTACCCTCTGCAAAATCATTCTTGGTGATGAGGATGCGGATCACGGCGAGGTGGTCGAAGCATCTGAGCTTCAGCTCAGTTATCTCGAACAGCATGATCCTTTTCAGCCGGAAGAATCCGTGCTCGGATTCCTGATGCGCTACACCGGCAAGGAAGACTGGCAGTGCGGCAAGCTGGCTGGGCTGTTTCAGATGAAAGGCGAGATGCTGGAGCAATCGATCGGCTCTCTCTCCGGCGGATTTCAAACACGCGTGAAACTGACCTCGATGCTCCTTCGGGATCCGAACTTTCTGGTTCTTGATGAGCCTTCGAATTACCTCGATCTTAAAACGCTCATCCTGCTCGAAAACTTCCTTCGTGATTTCAATGGCGGATTCATGATCGTGTCGCACGACCGCGAATTCCTGAAACGCACCTGCGAATGCACCATGGAGATCGAGCGGGGCGGCATCTCCCTTTACCCCGGCTCGGTCGAGGAATTTCTTGATTACAAAGAACGCCAGCATGAGCTAGCCGAGCGCCACAACGAAAACGTGGAAGCCGAGCAGAAGCGATTACAGCGCTTCGTGGACCGCTTTCGGGCCAAGGCCACTAAGGCAGCGCAGGCCCAATCCAAGCTGAAGCAGATCGAGAGGCTTGAAAAGATCGAGATCGAGCATCCAATCCGAACGGTCAGAATTCGCATACCGAAAGTCGATGACAAAAAGGGAGTTGCCCTGAACGCAAAGAACCTGGCCATTGGATACCCCGGCCTCACCGTGGCGGATGACGTTCACCTGGACATCGACCGCGGCAGGCGAGTGGCCATCCTCGGCGACAACGGAGAGGGCAAGACTACGTTTCTGCGGACCCTCGCGAATGATCTCGACAAGATTTCCGGTGACTTCAGATGGGGACACGGCCTGAAACCGGCCTATTACGCGCAGCACGTATATGCTTCGGTGAATCCGGAAGATGACATCGAAACTTACCTGACAAAACGCGCGGCACAGGGCGTGACCAGGCAGGAGATACTGAATATGGCCGGCAGTTTCCTGTTTGGCGGTGATGACGTGAAAAAGAGCGTTACAGTGTTGAGTGGTGGCGAACGTGCACGCCTTTGCCTTGCCGGTCTGCTGCTCTCGAAGAACCCTGTCCTTTTGCTCGATGAGCCCACAAGCCACCTCGACTTTGATACGGTCGAGGCCCTCGGTTACGCGCTCCGTGATTACAACGGCACGATTTTCTTTACCAGCCACGATCGCACTTTTGTGAGCCTGGTTGCGGACCAGATCATCGAAGTCCAGGACGGAAAGATAAGGCTCTATCCCGGCACATATGAATCCTATGTTTTTGCGTTGGAGGAGCTGTGCAAAGACGATGAGACCAACGGGCCCCCGGAGCCGGTGAAGCAGTCAAAGGAAGACAACAAGAACGACTATCAGAAGCAGAAAGAGAGAAAGTCACGCTTCCGAAAGCTCAAGAACCGGGTGAAGGAAATCGAAGAACGGATGACCGTCCTCGGAATTGAAAAGGATGGTATTCTCAAGCATTTCGAGAAGAACCCCACAGCCTATTCACAGGAGCACACACTGCGTCTGGATGTCCTGCAGACGGAGCTGGCAAAAGCAGAGAGCCAGTGGATCGAGGCCAATGAGGAGATGGAAGTTCTCGAGGCTGAGATGTAGCCGTTTATCAACTTCTCTTGCTTTCTATAGAATCCCGCCCGCACTTCCTAGAAATCCAACCAAGGAGAAACACCGTGTCTAAACTCAAAGTAGGAATCATCGGCGTCGGAGGAATCGCAGGTTCACACATACCAGGCTGGAATGCATCGGAGGATGCGGACCTCGTTGCAGGGGCAGACCTTGCCGAAAATGTCTTGAAAGGCTGGGGTGAAAGACACGAGATAACAAAGCTCTATTCCGACCCCACGGATCTCATCAAAGATCCGGATATTGACATCATCGACGTCTGCACCCCGAACAACTATCACGCTCCGCTGGCCATCGCTGCCCTCAAGGCCGGCAAACACGTCATCTGTGAGAAACCGCTCGCGCCCAAACCGGCAGACATTCGCAAGATGATGGCGGCCCGCGATAAATCGGGCAAGAAGCTGATGACCGCGCAGCACTTCCGTTTCCAGGGGAAATCCAAGGCGATGAAAGCGGAAATTGACTCGGGCGTCCTCGGCAACATTTATCACGCGCGCAGTTGGATGCTGCGTCGAGGGGCAGCCCCTGTGCGGCCAGGCTTTATTCAGAAGAAGCACAGCAGTGGGGGGCCGTGCATTGACATCGGAGTGCACATTCTTGACCTGACGCTCTGGTTCATGGGCAACCCAAAGCCGGTGGCCGTATCAGGAGTCGCTCGTGCTGAATTAGCACATCAGAAGGGCGCCTGGAGCATCTGGGGCGGGAAGATTCCGAAGTCGTTCGATGTCGAGGATTTTGCCGCAGGTTTCGTTCGTTTCGAAAACGGGGCCACCCTCATCATCGAGATGAGTTGGCTCCTCCACCACGACACCCAGGGCGAAGACATGCAGATGTGGCTCTACGGAACCAAGGGCGGCAGCCACTGGCCGAAATGTGAGATCCTGTCGCAGAACAACAAGACCCAGCAGATGTACAACCGCCAGCTCAAACGCCTTAACGACCAACTTGAAGCGCACGCGCAGGAGTGCGTCGAATTTGCCAGAGCGATCGTTGAGGATGCCCCTTCTCCAGTGCCGGCCGAGCAATCGCTGGACGTCATGTCGATTCTCGACGGCCTCTACCGCAGTCAGGACGCAGGAAAGGAAGTGAAGATCCGGTAACTCGCTTGACGGCTGGCCTTGGAGGCGGCCCCGGGTCGCTATGCCAGCGAGACGAGAGCGAGCCAAGGCGTGGACGGCCTCGGTTCCTGTTCGATTTCCATGGACATCAAAGCCCTCGAAAACATCCTCGGCGTTTCCGAAGCAGGCAACGATGGGCTGAAGGTCGGCAGTCCCAAATCTGAGATCACGGGAGTGGCGGTTACATGGATGGCCACGAGACGGATTGTCATGGACGCCGCGCAGCGAGGCCTGAATCTTCTGATTTCACATCAGCCTGTCTTCTACCATCCGACAGATGACTTCAAGGACGCAGAGGCCGACTTTGCTTTCGTAGAAAAAATGCAGGAGCTCTTGAGGAACTCGATCCTGCTTTATCGATTACATGACCTCTGCGTCGGGCATCCGGATTTCTGTTTCTCCGAATCGCTGGCGGCCTGTATTGGCTTCGGTGAGCCAATGCATTCTGTGCAAGGCATCGCCACCTATGTGGTTGTTCCGGATTCGCTGCATGACATCGCAACAATCGTGAGGCAGCGCCTTGAAGCTTCGGAGGTCCGCATCCTCGGCGAGCAGGAATCGGAGATCAGTCGCATTGCGACGATGGTCGCCAAACCCTCAGTCGCTGATCTAAGGCAATGCATGAAGCTCGGCGCAAAGTGCGTCATCGCTGCTGAGGCAAATGAACTGGCCATCGGTTATGCTGCCGATTCCAATCTGGCTCTGATCCTGTGTGCGGAAATCCACCTCGCCCGCCCCGGCCTCAGGAAACTATCGGAACATTTGAGAGCCCACCTCACCGGCATCCCCATCGAGCTCATCGAGCCAGCATCTTCGTTAACCATCATTCATCAACCACCGACCATCACCCCATGAATCCAAGCATCGAAACATTCGCCATCGGCACCGAGCTCGCCATCGGACAGATACAGGACACCAACTCATCCTGGATGGCTCAGGAAATCGCACGCATGGGCGGCGAGCCGCGCCGGCTGACTATTCTTGTCGACAGCCGGGATGAGATTGTGAGAGCCTTGCGTGAATCCGTGGATCGCAAAACGGACATCATTCTCATTACCGGCGGCCTCGGCCCCACACCCGACGACATGACCGTTGAAGCGGTATGCCGTATGACCGGCCAGGATTCTGAGATTTCCGAGCCCATCGTCGAAGACTACATCGTGCGCCGTGACTACAAGAGCCGCGACGAAGTCAGCGAGGGCCTCCTGAACATGGCGACCGTTCCCGTCGATTCCGAGCCGATGCCGAATCCGGCCGGTTGGGCTCCGTGCATCAAGATGAAATTCGAGGACACACTCATCTTCATGATGCCCGGCCCTCCCAGAGAATTGAAGGGCGTGTTCCAGGCATATCTCGAACCGTTCCTGAATGATCAGTTCCAGACCATCACCAAAACCCGCCGCATCTGGACGGACATGTATGAATCGCAGGTCTCGCCATACATGGAAAAGGTGATGAGCGAATTCGAGGGCACCTACATCAAGGCGTACGTTGCATTGCGCTCTGACGAACGCAAAGCCATGCCCGTCGATATCGTCTGCCACGGCGAGGATGAAGCGTCCGCAATCCGAAATCTAGATGCCGCCACCCACCGATTCAGGGAACTCGTCGAGAGCGAGAACTGCCGGTTCGAAGTGGATGAGCCCGAGGCGGAATCGATCGAGGTGTGAGTGGCTCATTCGGCACGAAATAAGTGTGTCAGTACACACGTAACTGCCCCATCTGATACTCGATACTGGTTTCGCGCTAATCCGATTCGCTCATGACCCCGGTTTCAAATCAGACGCATGCAGAGAACTACCAGTATCGAGCATCCAGTATCGAATGAGCTGACACACTTATTTCCCGACAGGCCCTAAAACAGCCCCATGCTGTCAACCTTGACATCATTCTCCCGGCTGAAATGTGCCGCCGGGATGTTTTCGCAACTATCGCCCTCAATGGTCGTGAATGAGAGTGCACCCTCCGCGCCGGTAGTTGCTGTGTATTCGCCAGTCTGAGAAATGATGACGTATTCTCCGGGCGAGGGATCGTACACGGTCCGGATGAGTGCGCCGGAATTCTGTTCCCAGAATCGGAAGGTGGAATCGTTGCCGGCGGAGATGACAGCCCGGTTGCCTGGCATGAATGCGACCGCGTTCACCGGTCCGCAATGGCCGCGCATGGTCTGGAGGAGCGTTCCGTCTGACATCCGCCACATTCGGACAGTGCTGTCGCTGCTGCCGGAGAGAAGGTTTTCACCGGAGTCATCAAAGCGAAGCGTCTGGATGAGATTCTGGTTGCCTTGCAGAGATCCGACTCGCTCGAGATGTGGAAGAGAAAACAGAACGATTTCATTTCGTATGCCGGCTGCGACGTACCGGCCATCCGGAGAAGCCACGAGGGCTGTGCAGTAAGAGCCT
>Ga0187827_10002829_pt1 | contig 23214 bp, 6 predicted proteins | sample ETNtaG_39_FD_167969 | JGI IMG/M metagenome (GOLD analysis project Ga0187827, IMG submission 167969) | Marine microbial and viral communities from oxygen minimum zone, Eastern Pacific Ocean - ETNP2014_SV_150_PacBio MetaG (Illumina Assembly) | ecosystem: Environmental > Aquatic > Marine > Hypoxic... | reverse complement strand
TTGCTTTATCTACATACCTTTTAACTGCTTCTTCTGTTACTAATAAACTATTAGATGCATTTGTGTAAACACCATTTGCATCACCACCTAATGCTCCATCTGTTGAAATACCTGTAACAGTAATAGACGAATCAGCAAATCCTAAATTAGTTACTTCTAATGTAGCAGTTGTTAATAATCCAGATACTGTTGCCGCCCCTGTTACTGCAAATGTTGAACCGTTAAAAGTTAAATTTCCTTCTGCTGTAATAGCCGAAGTACCTGTTCCTGTTAGTACTGAGTTATCAGTTAACGTTGAGGCTCCTGTTCCACCATTTGCTACTGATAAATCTGTTGTAAGTGTAAGACTATTTGCTGTAAAATCTTTTACGGCAAAATCTGCAAGAGCAGTATCTACCACTGTTGTTACTGTTGCCGCTGAAGTTGAAGTTACTGCTTTGAACTTATCTTCACCTTCGTTCCAATAAAGAATTGCGGCATTATTTGTTCCACGTTGAATATAAATTCCTGCATCAATATCACCACCTGATGAACTTCTATTTAATTCTAACAATGGATCTTCTACTGTTACGTTAGTTGTTTCCATTGATACACTTGTACCTTTAACTTGTAAATTACCATGAACGATAACATCTGAAGTTGCACCATCAATTGTCATTGCTACTGTATCTGATCCACCATCGTTAATATTAAATTTCATGTCACCGTTTGATGTTGCATTTTTTAATGTAGTGTTTGAACCAGATTGTGAAATTGTAAAGTCTGAATCAACACCTACTGTAAATCCTGTGTCGTTAAGAACTCCTAGTGTTCCTGATGTAGTATCATTAGCATCACTACGTAAAAATGATAGACTGTCTAAATTATCTAATAAATCGGCATTAGTGGCTGTGCCATGTATTTTATATCCTGTTGCTAAATTAAGACCAAGTCCTATTGTTGCATCTGGAAAACCTGTTGGTGTTGCCGCGGCCGTAAATGCTGTTGTAGAATTAATTGCCCATCGTGTACCTTTATTATACATACCAACAACTTTTTGAGTTGCTGTAAGATTATCTGTAATAGAATCTTGTTGTTCACCTGCTACACCATCTGCTGTTGAATAAATTGGACCAATTAAATCAAATGCTGATCCATCGTACATATACAATTGATCATTTGTAATATCGTTCCAAAGCATACCAGTAGATAATCCTGTACTAGGTGTTGTTGCTGAACTTTCTACACCCACATTTACCCAAGCAACGCCTGTGTAAACTTTTAATCTATCATTTGTTTTATCCCACCAAAGTTCACCTTCTATAGGTGATGATGGTGCTGTAGCAGATGATGAATTTTCTAATAACTTAATTAGATCTTCATTAAATGCTTCACCATAAGATTGATAGTTTCTACCAATCAGCGATAAAGATGATGTAGTATCAAGTACTCCATCGTTTACTGTGGCTAGTATTGTGCCGTCTGTTTTGTTAATTGTATATGCCATATCTTTTTACTATTTATCGCTCCTTATGATTCCACGAAGTTGGTTAAAGACTGTACTCTTACTGTATAATCTATTTGAATTAATCTGTTTAACGATTTTTGCACAGGATGAAAAATCACGTGTGTTAACAATTTACCTAATCCTGCACCAGTATCTGAATATCCATATAATGCTAATTCATCAAATACGTATGAATCTGTAAATGTTGTAGTATTATCAAATGCTGACTGCCCTGCAGGTTCACCATAATCTAATAAACAAGTACAAACAATATCTGAATATACATTTCCTGATGTATGCCTAACTTCTAATTTATTTCTTGTTGTATCTGAATTTGCCGCCGATAAATCATTTATAGATTTATAGTATGTTTCATTATATAATGCGGCATTTGAGCCTGAATTATTAGATGTTAAGTACGTAATAACCCCAGTAGCATCAACAGATGTACCTCCATTACCAAAATGCATTTCTTCAATATAACCTTCGGTTCTATTTGCTATGGATTTTGCTAATGCTTCAGAAAAATTCTCATAATGAATAGCATTACGTTTATCTACAAAAACTTCTTCTGTTTCTGGATCAAATATCTTAATATGACCCTCAATCAAAATGCCTTGACTTTCATCAGGTTTCTTTTGGGTTTCTTGTTGCTCTTTAATATTTTTATCTTGTTGTTCTGTCATATGCTATTATATCATGTATTTATTAAGGTAGTTTAGTTGGGTTATTAAGCAAGAATGTTGCTTCTGGTCCTGTTGCCCCTTGCAATCCTTTTCCGTCACCTGCTGTTGATGTACCTTGGTTTACCCAAACTTTACCTGTTTTTCTTATTATTTCAACTTTTCTTCCACTAATTGGAGCAGTTGTAAATGTAATATATGCTGTTGATCCATCAAAACTAAATCCACTTGTTTGTTTTATACCACCAACAAATACAGTACAATCATTTCCACTTGCTAAAGGTATAAATGTAGTTGAATCAGCATCAAACAATAAAAATTGTGTTGTTAATCCATCTGCTGTATGTGTACAGATGGTAGTAGTATCAGAATATCCTGGAATTGTTTGACTTGCACCCGAATCAATTACATCTGTACCTATTGCATAGGTATTTAAAGCACCTGTTCCTAAAGTACCTCTCATAATTTGTCCTAAACTATTTTCACTTAAATCTCTTATAAAGTATGTAATACGTTCATTATTAATAAAAATAATACCAGGTACATTTAAATTAGGGTCTGGTTCAGGTAAAACTGAAGCATCATTTACAAATATTTCTATATCTGTAATATCAAGTACTTTTGCTAATTTTGTATTACCAGCATCTGCAATTCTCTTATAATGATATCTATTAATCATGTCTTTAAATATTCTATACCCAATTGCTTCTTCTATTTTTGTTGTTGATATTGATGTTACTGTAATAACATCTGCATTTGAATACGATGACCTTGGTATGTATAATTGATCATTTTTTAGACTGTAAGTTACACCTGCTATTAATTTTTCACCATTATATGTTACCCACAAATAATCTGTATTAGTTGGTGTACGTGATAATGTATAATAACCACCTCTGTTAGAATCAACTTGTGCTACCGCTGTATCAAGTCCTAACTTATACACATAAGCAGTATTTCCTGGTGCGGCACCGGATGCTTTAAGTTGAACAGTATTTCCTAACAGAATAGCATTAAACGTTGCTACTGTTCCTGAAGATTTTTGTCCATATTGTACATGACTTACATTTCCACTTTTCGCCGCTACATGGATTGTTGCAAATTCATATTCTCCTCCACTTGTTTTAATTAAAACTTGATAATAAGCACCATCAAAATTAGAAGTAGTTAAATCAAAAGAATCTAATACTACTGCTGATGTACTAACTGAAACAGCACCGACAAATTCTATTCCAGTATCATTTGTTGTTGCAGTTGAAGTTCCTAACTTATTTGCAATACCAAACACACCTACAGAACCAGTTGTGGTATTAATTACTTTTAATGCTAAAGTTGTTCCTGAATGACTTACAGAAAACGTATTTCTTGTTGTCGACCCATCTGCATTAAACAAATTATATTGGGCAATATAAGGTGTTGTTCCATTATACGCGATTGTTAATTGTGTAGATTCAGTATTTGTTCCATCCTTTATGCTTAAAAATATTTCAGCACCGGTATAATCAGTAGTACTTAATTCAAATAATGTAGTTTGATTTGATCCAGTACTTGTATATTGTTTTGTAAACGTTTCTTGATTTGAACTTAAAGGTGATGAAGCAGTTGAGGACGTTGCTAATATTGTCATTCTATGTGCTTTAAGTTTAGTTACATTATCTGGTGCTGTAGCAGTTATAGTAACTACACCTGAACTAACAGTTGCGACGTATGTCATAAATTTTGCAACATTGGTCGCTACCACGGTACCAAATTTTGTTAAACCTACATCAGTGCCATCTGATGTTACTGTTAACATAGTAGTTTCTGTATCATCTGAAGAATTTGTGGCTGATATAAAATATTGAGCAGATGAAATTAAAGAATTATTCCATGTATCAATTACTGTACCTGTAGATGTTACTGGGTTACCAGTTATTAATGTTTGATACGTACCGAGTTGTACATCTACTAAAGACGATGATTTAAATAATTCAGTTCTTATTCCAAGTTGATCATGATTTGTAAATGATGTAACTCTAATCTCATCATTTAATGTTCCTGCCGATGTTAATACAATATTAGAACCTTCAATAATATAATCATGTCCAATTTTTACAACAATTGCAATACCATCACCATCTGCTGGTCTAGTATTAAAGTATACAACACCAGTCCCAGTAACTACCGCGGCATCTGAAGTAACATTTATCGCATCAGCATTCTCATCATTTTGGTCTGCAGTTACACCTATAGTATTTAAAAACCAATCCTCATTAATAGATTGTCTTGCACCATTTAAATAAACTTCAACATCAGAAGTGTTTGGTATTCCGGCTAAATTCATAACTGTTGGTACATTGAATGCGTATGTGGTTCCGTCGCCTGAGTAATATGCAGTATCTGGTGGATTTAATCTATTGCCATTACGTTCTACGATTACTGTATTATGCAATGGTCCAAAATCTGCTGGAGTTTGAGATAATGCATACGTTAACGTTGACCCATCTGCTGTTAATGTTTGAGTATTAACTTGTGAATATGTTTGTTCACCAGCATCAGCATCAAATAATGTAATTTGTATTGTTGATCCACTTGCCGGTGCTGAACTAAACACAATATCGGTTGATGCACTATCTGAACCTTCTTGTACTGTAACAGCCTGAGTTGCACCATTTACTGTTGCAAATGCTGTTTTAGTAAGATTAACAGTTGAATCTGCTAACGAGTATGGTACTGGCAAATTAAATGTTGTTGACGTACCATCTCCTGTAAATGATCTTTTAATTGTAATTTTAGAACCTGATATACTAAAACTTTGTATTGTAATAAGTTGCCCTAATAATGGTGCTACAAGAAAACTAATTGTGTTATTTGCTCCAACAGTATAGTCAACTGTTGAATCATTTGCATCTAATCTACGTCTTAAATTACCATCAACCCAAACAAATACAGCATCTTCATCTGCTGGTGTTTGCCCAATTGCAAATAATGTAGTTGTACCGTCACCTGTATGACTATTTGTTCTCATAATTGGAGAACCCATTGATGGATTTGTATAAACTTTCATATCAAGTGTATCAAAAGATGTTCCAGGAACCACTTCTTCTGGTGCGTATGCTGAAAACTCATCTACAAATTGATTTCCTTCTACTTGTACGTTTGCTGGATTTGTACCTGCTAAACTATTTGTAAAGCCTACACCATCTACATATTTGTCTAAACCTAATTCATATGATGGTGTTGGCACACCTTCGTCATCGATTATTAAACCATCAAATGGTATATCACCATATGAATGCATATCGTATGCTCCTTCTTGATCAAACGTTGGTCCAAGAACTTGTGTACCTGGATATTCTAATCCAGTCATTAACTGACCATACATTACTGTACTTGAATCTTGTACACCAGGCATACCTGCTGTAGTTGAATAATGTGCTTTAATATAATCAACTGCTGACCATTCTTGCAAGTATGCTGTTATATTTGTTGTTGTTGAACTATCTGCTAACGTTACAGCATCTGTAAACAATGTACCTGATTTATGTGTTGCTGTAATATAATAAATTTCGTTATTATAACGAATATTCTGACCGGCAGTAAAGTCTGTTGATGCTGTCCATTCTGTAATTGTATCTGTAGAAATAACTGTACTACCTGTTAATCTATTAAATTGTAAAGTAGTTGTCATATTTCTTACTTTAGCATTGTCTATTTGAGCATAAACCTTAGCGGCAATACCTGCTGAATCTTCTCTACCACCACCTGTAAGTGTTACTGTTGGTGTTGTAATATATCCTGATCCACTATTAGTTACAGTTACTTTTGATAATTTTCCATCTGATACGTATGCAGTAGCAGTAGCACCCGATCCACCACCACCTGAAATTGTTACAATTGGGGGTTCAGTATACTCTGACCCACTTTTTGATATTATAATTGAAGATACAATATAAGTGTAATTGTCATTATATAATTTTCCTGGTTGTGAAGCATAATGCGTATCAAAAGCCGAATCATCAACATTAGGTGTTTTAAAACTCGTAGTTGGTTTATCCCAATATGCTTCATTGTCAAAATCAGTTATGTCTGATCCAAACGTATCTGTCTTTGCGTAATTTACATTATATTGTCTTACTTTTGTATGGAAAGGTTTAACCTCGTCAACATAAGATAGTAATGCATCTGATGGATCTGGTTTGTATGTTGAAGTTGTACTTAATGATTTAAAATCATTTTCTACAGTTAAGAATGACGTTTTAATAATCCAATCAACATATAATTGTTCTGCAAGAATTTGTTGCATAGCAAAAAACCATAATTTATTCCATTCAAGTTTTAAATCATCAATATAAACGTTATCAATTACAGTACTTAAAATACTACGTAATTCTTTAATAGGTTGTTGATCCCAGTTATATTGATCATATGTATCACTATCATAACCTAAAGCATTATCCTCGTATGAATATGCTAATTTTTTAACTTCAATAGTAGCATCACCTAAACCAATTTCTTTATATGTGGCTGTATCAGTTTTTAATAATAACCTAAACTTACCATCAAATGATGTTGTTATCTTTACAGTTTCATCAACTTCTACATTGCTATCATTAAGCAATAACTTATCTTCAGTAGCAATGGTATGATTTATTAATGTATCTTTGTCATACCCAGTTAAGTACCAATCTTTGTATTGCCAATATTGTGTAGTATCATAAGTTTGAATCCTAGTTCTCTCCCAAGTACTGTCACTTTTATATGTGTATATTGCCCAATATCCATTTGACATAGAATCTGTTGTAATTAAAACTTTAGTGCCTGTTATAAGTGATGGAGTATTCTGAGTATTAATGTAACCTAATTCAGTATAAGAATCAACTTTTATATTCCAATTTCCTGAAGCCGCTGTTGGCTCTTTCTCCTCATCATTTAAAGTTGTTAAATTTCTTGTTGAGACAATTCTATGTTTGGCTAATACTTCATTAATATTTTCAATTACAGCAGTTAATACTGTAGTTCTATTCTTCACCATTGATTGTCTATCATCAATACCATACCTTTGAGTAACAGGTAAGTCTGCATCAGGAACATTATTATCAAATGCATCAGACCCAATTAAAGAATCAATTAATTTTGTTTTAAGTTGTGCATTAATTTTACTATCAGGATCACCCTCTTTAATTAAAATCCATTCGTCATGTTTTGGCAATGGATCTAATTCAGTATTCCATTCTGTATGATGCACAACATCAGTATTACTTAAAAATGGTTCGAGATTAGTATATGAAACAGCATCATCTTTAATATAAGACATATAAGCATAACCTTGATCTTTAGGATTTCCTATTAAATTTTCTACTGTAACAGCACTTAATCTTCGTATATTATTATCTGGAATTGTTGTAGTCCCTCGTACCCAGTAATAGTATTTTGTTTTATAAGATAGAGTTTCTATATCCCAGTATTCTTCACTACTAAAATATAAAGTTGATCTAGGTCGTCCAGTGATGCCAAGTGCATCACCTTCGGGAGTATTAGTTAAATTCCTCCATTCATCAGGTGTATAATCTGATTCTACCCATTCATATACATCAACTGTTGATCCTGGAAATAACTTACCCCAATTAGTATTTCTGTACTCTGCTGTTCCTTGCTCATACCATTGATAAACTAATTTAGAAGTATCCAACCAAAGTTCACCAACATGGTATCTCCTCCATGGATTAACAGTATCAAGATTAATTTTATTAACCTGTTTTATAAGAGCAACACTTAATTCATTATACAAAGCAGGATCATGATCACTTATAAATTTTAATTCAGCATCTGCTGGACCAGGAAGTTTTCCTTTAATTGGGTCAATCCAATCAAAGAATCCTAATGTTCTATTAGTATTTGTATCATACAAGTAATTTTGTTTAATACTATACGGATTAATTAAGTCATCTTGTGAAGAAATTTCTTCCCAACCTACTGTGGTTGACGAACCTTTATCAAAGTCTATTACTAACCCACTATCTAATGCTTTAGTATCATCTTTTGTTGCGCCTACAAATACTGATCTATTTGTTATAGCAACACCTGTTCCAAACTTATCACCTACATCAATAGTGTTAGATGATAATAATTGATCCATTACATAATAAGATCCGTACATACTATAAACTCTTACATTACCGGCTTCGCTTTGTGGGTCAACAAATCTTGTTGTTCCCATATCAAAAGTAGTTTCATCAAGTACTGTAGATCCATCATCTAGATATTTGTCAAATGTTATTATTTTGTTTAATACTGCATTTTTACTTGATATTGCTAAAGTATTCAAAGTTGGATGTAAAACAACTTTTTCACCAAACCTATTAAATTCGTCTACAGCATTAGATATAATACCTTGTTGTTCAGTCCACCTATATACAGTATAAATTATATTTGGTGATGGTGCACTTGCAAATGTTATTTTTGCAGTTGATCCATCTACATTCCATACATCAACAGTACTTTCATCGGACCAAGCTTCTGTACTATCTGTTCCTGCTTTATATAAACCTATTTCTTCTTCATCTGTTGGAGTGAATGTTAATGCATACTCTGTTGACGACCCATCTGCTGTAAATGTTTCTGTGTTTAATTTAAAATAAAATACTTTTCCTTGATCTGTAATACCGGCTAACGTTGAATCTGACGTTCCTTGATTATACCCTGGAGCGCCAACAATAACTGACGACGCATCTTCACTCATTGCAACACTATAACCAAATTCTAAATCAATTTGTTTTGTATTAGGAACAAGTTTACCAATTTGATCGAATGTTCCAGTAGTAGAATTTGAAAAAACAAAAACTGCTCCGTTTGTATTAGTTGAATCTAAACCTGTTGTTGCATGAAATGGAGCACCAATGGCAATAATACTACCAGTTTTATTAGTGGCTACCGAATACCCAACCTTGTCACCATTCAATGCATCTGCTGGTGTTATTGATGCATTATACTCATATAAATTTGTTGTAGTGTTTAATTTATAAACTTCTACTCTACCTCTATTAGAAGAAGCACCTGGTACACCAAAAATTGCCCAATTACTGTCTCCTGATATTGCAACTGATGTACCAAAATTTTCATTCGATGCTGGAGGATTTCCTGTTACAGTTTGAATTGACCCCCAGTTACCTGAAGAATCTTTGTTTAATATTTCAGCATATCCTTCGCCTGCTAATATTGTTTCAGCACCTGCAACATAACCTGTTGTTGTTGTACTGCCATCTGAACTTGTAGACGTTAGCATATAACCGGCTCCGATAATTGTATCTGTTTCAATTGCCATTACAAATGTTGATGAATTCCAAGATTTAATTCTTCCTGAACCAATCACTGTTGATCCATCACTATGCGTAATAACAATTGTATTACCTACTACATACGTTGGTGCTGTAGAAAAATCTCCACTTTCTAATGTAACCACTTTAACAAATCCACTGGCAAATGGTGCAGATACTAACATTTTATCTTCTGTTGATGAAGCCAATGCCATTGCGTGTCCCCATCTATCGAATTGTGTTTTTTTACAAGCCGATGACGCCTCATTACCATCTCCATCTTCTTCGATAGTTAATGCTGTATTACTCTCAATTGAAACTACTGTATAACGTTTATTGGTTGGTGTTCTAAACCTATCTCCAACTGCTAATTCAGATACAAATAATGTACCAGCACCAGTAACTGATGTACTACCATTTGTTACTGTAAGTGTGCCAGTTAAACTTGCGGCTGAATCACTTGTATGTGATGGAAATATCCCAAATATGTTATCAAAATTACTACTATAAACTGACCTAGTATGAAGATATAATTTTCCACCCTGATCACCTGGAGCACTAATCCAAATATTATACCCTAATTTATCACCTGCTATTGCGTGTCCAAATTCACTAAATTGAGCAACATTATAATCGTACGTTAATGTATTTTGAATATATGGTAATGTATTTTCATAATTTACCCAACGACCTGCACTATTAGTTTCATAATCATTTGTAACTGTTACTATATCATCTTTAAGCCAACCACGTGGTGGAGCAAATGTATTAATTGATGATGTATCCGCAAATTTCATTGACACTAATTTTAATAATTTTCCATCTTTTGTCATCGATGATCCATCATCTTCAGGCTTGTCTAAATACTTGATTGAAAATTGTGTATTTTCAGAAACAGTCGAATCCATTGTTTGTCTTTCAGGAATTTGATATATTCCATCTAAACTTGCGTGTACATCTGATAAAATAACTAAATCATAATCTGCCAGTCCGTGTGGTTTATTAGTTGTAATAAGAACTTGATCGTTTCCTAATACTGTAGATCCATCACTTTCAAATTTATCATATCGAGTAATTCTTATACCTGTTTCTTGTACTCTATATAAATCCCAAACTTTATATCTATTTTTTGCTATCCAAATATAATCTCCAACTGTAAAAAAACCAACATTTGGTGTTGTAATTAAATCATTAATATCTAAAGCAGTAAAATCAATTTTATCAAAAGGTACTGGGCCTGCATTTCTAAATTTAAACACACTATCAGCACTATGTCTTCCATTATTAGCAGTACTATCATATTCTATAAAAGGTGCACCATTATAATCAGTTGGTAAAATTGTTAAATCATTTTTATTAATTTGCATAGCAGGGTCACTAGCATCTTTAGAAGTAGTACCTATTAAGAATTTTGCAAGTTGTGGATTTTCATGGAACGAATCTGATTCCAATTTATATTCAATGTCTTCTTGTGTACGTTTGCCACCATAGTTACCTGTTCTAAATGCCCATTCTTCATAAACATTATAGGTATTTGTTTCTCCTGCCCTAAATTGAGCATTCAACATTTTTGTAATACTATTAATTGTACCTTTTTCTCTTATAAATCCTTGATAGAATTTATATTGTGACGATTCAGCAATACCTAAGTCTTCAAGATATTGTCTAGGTTGATATCCAATTAAGTGTCTTGCGAAATTTTGTTGCCCTTCATCAAAGTTATCTGTATCTAAATTATAAAAATCTTCAAACTGTGCAGTTTTATAATCAAAGTTTGGTAACAATGCTGGTGCAGGTGCTGAATCTTTTAAAGTCCAGTGGTTGTTTATAAATTTTTCTGTACCAGAATGTCGTTGATTAGCAACATAATATTTGGTTTGATACTTAACAACATCACCTAAATTATAATCATTATATGCTGTCCAGTCTCCAATCTTTGCTTCATCATAAACAAATCCTGGTGCAAACAAATCACCATTCCAATCTGATGTCTTAAAACCTGTAAGTTTTAATCTCTCTTGCCTAAATCCTAAAGATGGATCATAGATAACATCTGCAAAAACTGTTGAATTTTCAAATAAAACTATATGTTCTTTTTGTACTACATTAAGTTTAGCAAAATATATTCCATCTGAATCTGGTCTTGTTGATAACGTGAGTGTATTATTATTTCTACCAACATTAATATCATTAATAGAAATACCTATACCTTCTTGTTGCATAACTAGATATCCTTCATATGGATTAAGCAAAGTATCAATAACCCCAGAAGTGTTTTCATATACTAAAGATTGTGATGACGGTGATAATGCTATTACTGTACCTACTGCCCAATTTTGTGTAGACCAAAACATAAATTCTTTAATGCTTAAACTCCAGTCTGTATTAGTATCCATTTCTGAAGAAAATGCATCAAATTTAAATCCTTGTGTCACTAACCATTTTTCATAACCTTGAATAAAATTAGCCACTTCTTGTACTGTTTTATATTCAGTACCATATGGAACTGTAGTAACAGTATTATGAAAAGTAGTGTATTTGGCTACTGTTACACCACCTGTAAGAGGTAATGTTGAACCTATTTCAGTTATACTTGTTTCATCAAATGATGATCCTGCTGTAAATGATGTATTAACTCTGTAATATACACCATCATTCTTAATAACAGATCCTGCTCCATAAAATCCGCCAATTTGCCAATTTGAAAATTCATCACTTGTTTGTCCAATTGACAAATTGCCACTTACTTGAGTTTGAATTGGTGCATAAATTTTAAATGAACGTATTAATGGATCATATCCAATAACTTTATACCCAGTTGCTGTTACTTGTACTATTACTCCAGAATAATTTGCAGATACAATAGGTGACGATGTATTCAAAAATAATTGATAATCTTCTTGTGGAATAAACACACTATTACTTTTCGAACCAGGTGATACCGCATCAGCAATTGCCTTTAAATTTGTTTTATCTGACAACCCACCTAATTTATATGAAAGATTTAATCTTAATTTTTTTATCGGTGTTATAAAATTTGTTAAAGAAGAAAAATTCTTTCCTTTAAGATATTCTACAATCCAAACGTGCAAACCTGCACCCATATATGTTTGAGTTTCATTATTGTCATCTGTATATGTGTCACCATAAAATACAAAATTTTTTGGTTGAACTGCTGTTCCTGTTGTTGTATAAACATATTGTTCTACTGAATTTTTAAATATTCTTGCTGTGTCCCAACATACACCAAAATATCTTGCTGGTGAAGTTAGTGCATTAATAATTTGTACAGCAAATGGATAATCAGACGATCTAATCCAAGATGTTTCTGCTGGTCCTCCATCACCTGCTTCAAATGAGTCATTCATTTCACTTTGATTTGCAATAATTCTATCTACAAGAAAATCATTTGGTGCTCTTAAATCACCATTACTATCAACTGGAATGAATGCTGACAATCCATTACGAGCATATCGACTATGAGTTCCAATTCGTGAACCTGAATAGATAAACCCATTTTCTAAATCTTGCCATAAAATAAGATTGCCTGATGTATAAGGTGCCGCCCCATAACGTGTTTCCCACCAAGATGGTTTTGCTGAGAATCCTAACATTTCCCATGGATGAGTATGTGGACGATCTGTATCATACATAGTTCTGTATATTCCACGCCAATAACCTTTTAATATTGTTCCATCAAATCTATTTTTTACTTTTGAATAATTCCAAGTAAATGAATCTTCTGAATCAAAATAACTATGTGTTGTATAATCAATTTGATAATCACCAGTCCAATCTAAAAATAATCTATTTTTTATAGTGTCCCATTCACTTTGTGTCCAAGGTGACTTTCTAAAATTACCTGGAGAAGCATGAAGATCATGTAAATTTGTTTCATCAAATGTAACTTTAATGTTATTATAAATTCTTTTCTCAAAATCTAAAATTAAGTCATCTCTAATATCACCATATGCTTTTATTAATGAGCCATCATGCCCTTGAATTACTGTTACTGCTGTTGAGTCATTAAATTGACTTCTGTACGTATCATCTACATATTTTTTTGGTTCATATGATGGATATAATCCTAACTTTGTTGGCGTTGGTGGAACATGACTTCCAATTGTTGAATCATATTCTCGAATTTCAATTTTATCTCCTATAACAAATGTATATGTAGATGTAAAAGTTAATGTTGCACTTGTGGTGTCAAAATTATAATCAGTTCCAGATAAAACTTGAACATCATTAACCCAAACATGAACTGCTTTTTCACTTAATTTAGTTTTGTCAAATACAGCACTTAATCCATAAGTTTTATTATTATTATCTGTAACTGTATAAGACAATTTAGTATAATTCTCGCCCCAACCAATCATATCTGAATGGTAAAATGCAAATTCCTCTGACTTATTTGCAGAAATAGTTTTAAGTATAGCATCAACTTGATCTCGTATTTCCCCATCTTTGGTATTAGTAGTAATTTCTTTTATAAAAGAATTTTTAAATTTTGTATATTCTTTAGCAACATATTTTGTTGCAGAATAAAAATTTGCATTTGGATGAGTTAAACTATACGTTGCTAAAGGTATCGACCCTTCATGTTGCATAATTCGTCTACCATATTTTTTATTATCTACAATATCTTTTAAATTACCACTACCCGGCTGTGTACCACTAAACTCAGATAAGTTATCAGTTATAGATAAAACATGATTACTTAATTCACCTAATGTTACTTCAGTTACAGGACTATTCAATCCATTACGTTCTAAATTATCTGGTACTTCATAATATCCATTATCATTTTTAGAATTATAAGGAGCATAAGATTCAAAAACAATTTTATCTCCTATAGTTCTACTTTTAACAAATTTTACAAAAATATCATCACCTTTAGTTTCTAATGTATAATCTGTTGTTAGTGTCTTTTTTACATTGTTTACAAATACTGTTAATTCTAAATCTACTACTGAAGATGCGTTATCGTATGTTTTAACTTTAAATGACTTTAATTCATCACTTACATCAATAACATCAATGATACGTTGTTTTGTTTTACTTTTTTGTTTAGTCCACATATTTCCAAGTGATGTAGTTACTGTGGTATAAACTGTACTATCAACTCCTACTTCAACATCAATTATATTTTTTTTATAATAAGCAGATTCAGTATTAATTTTAACTTTTGATGCTGTTGCTGAATCTAGATAAGTTATACTTTTTGTAGCAATTGTATTATTGAAAGTTATGTCAGCAACGGTACCAAAATTTTCATACTTAATTTTTAATCCATATTCTGTATCAGTAGTTCCAGACGTTGATTGTGCTACTTCAAATAATGTATTACCTGAAAATGATGAAGCAGGATATGTAGTTGAATCATTTAAAGAAACACCAGAATTATTATAAAGATCAAACAAAGGTGTTTGTTGAACTTTTGTCTTTTGTTGACATTCGACCCAACTTGTACCATCAAATCTATATTGTTTACCTTTACCTTTTGTTCCATTTTTAACAATTACTGTATGACCAGTTTGACCTATCGTTTCTAATTTTAAGTCTAAATATAAAACAGTAGTTGAATCATTTAGTGTAACAAAATCAACTTCATAGATATTACTTTTAACAGTAGTATCTGAATCATTTTGAAAAATTACTCTATCACCTTTTTTAAGATCAACACCATCAATATAATATCCTAGTTGACCATTTACAAACGAAAATGCATCAGATGAATTTGTTTCTATCGCAGTAACTGGCGGCAATCCCTTTTCACCATAATTGTATAATTGTATATTACCTTCAAATTGTATAATAGGTCTTTTGGCTCTTTTTGTTTGATCTAAAGATACGGTATGTCCATTGTATGTTGCAGTATTTGTTAAAACACTTTCATGAAACCATCTATTAGATCTAGACCACGCATTAAAATCTTTACTATTTCTGTTTATAGTAAAATAGTCTTTTGATTTTGGCACATCAAAGCCAGCATCCCATGGATTCTCATCAAAATTTTCTGTACCATCGGCATCCCAAACTATTGTAGCAGAAGTCGTACTGTAAGTTTCAGGTACGATCATTCTATCTGTTGACATTAATACAATCTGATCACCAACACCTTCAACATAAAATTCTTTATTTTTATAATTTGCTGGTATTGTTCCAGCAAATTTTATTTTTAATCCATTCTCAAATACAACAGAATTAGGTGTAGTATATTCTTTTTTACCTAAAACTTCTGTGGTTATATCAACAGTAGTAAATCCGTCTTCTAAGTCTTCGATAACAATTGATCCTTGCATTGAAGTATGATTACCACAAGAATAAAACAATATATCAGGTAAAGAACTACTTGCGTCTGACTCAGGTACTGAAAACGTTACTGTACCTTCATCTTGTCCTTGATTAGTAACATAATCAGTTTCGTATTGTAAAGTCGATCCGTCAATTTTAGATGTTTTAATATAAAATGGATGTCCTTTAGCATCAACTTCAAATTTATAAGTATTACCTCTGTATAATGTTAATACAGGATTATCACCATTATATCCTGAAAAATTATACCCACTAGAACCATTACTGGTTACTTTTATTGTGCTTATACTTCCTGGCCTTGTAATATCAACTTGAACAACAGAAGGTCCTTCTGGTAACCAATAATAATGTCTATAATTTATTAAAGGATCGATATCAACTGGGGGTGCCCAAGAATGAGATTGTTGCTCAAATAAACGATGATGATTAGTTTTATTACCACCTAAGAATTCTATTTGATTAATAAGATCAACATATGATGCATAATAATCAATTGTACCATCATCTTTTTTATAATTTACACTTGGTTCTAATTGATAACTTTGCCTATCATCAGTATTTTCTGTAAAATACGTATCAGTAGATTTATAACTTGGTCCTTTTTTCGACCCTACAAACCCACTAATCTTTTCTAATTCACCTTTTTGAGTAAATTGATCTAATGTTGCATTTAAAAACTTTTTATTTCTTTCGGTTTGAAATACTTCAGGAAGTTGTTTAGTGGTTGTTCTAGACACCGTGGCCATTTATTAGTACCCCGAAGATGTTGATGTTGTAGTTGTTGATGTTGTAGTTGTAGTAGACGTTCCTGTCGACCCACCCGATGTTGCTGTAGTTGTTGTTGCTGAAGAAGTAGATGATGTTACTACTGTACCACTTGCTCTTAAATTTCCTTGTGAAATAGATGATATAATTTCTACATCACTCACAGTAGCACCACTAATGAATATTTCATTACTATTTGATTCTATCTGGAATAATGATCCAAATACTGTATCTTCTTTATTTGGAACAATAACAACCGAACTCACTTTTGGAGCCAATGTATTATGAATATATGTTGCTAATTCTGTATAAAAAAACGAATCACCAAAAGTCCAATTTTCTAATGCAAAATATTGATTAATAGCACCTACTACAGAAGTTTTAATATCATTATCAGTAATTGTTAAGTCAGAATTTTTAATAACCTTAAATGTAGCCTGTAATGTATTATCTGCATTAGGACCAAATAACATTTTATATTTTACTGGTCGATATACAATCTCATCTGAAACATTTTTATATTCAGACAAGGTTGGATTATATGATGTTCTTAAACTTGATGTAGTTGGAGCAGTTGGTTCACTTCCTATTTGCCCATTTTGAATCCATTGTCTATATTCTGTATCATATGCAGTAGTTAAAATATGTAAATCAATTAAATTACTTACTGATGGATCTATTCTACGATCATACCTTGCGGCGTGTTCATAATTATAATTTAAACTATCTCTACCAACAACTGCTTTATATGTTGAACTCACATCTACTAAAGCACCTATTGATGAATCATATTGCTTAATGGTACCTTGACTATAGAAATGAAAAACTTGTCCATTAACATAATCTGTAAGTGTAACAGCACTATCTGTTGATGCTCTAACAATATCAGAACTTGCAATAGTATCGTAATAGTCTGATGCTTTTGTTATATCTTTTTTAAAGTACACATATTTTTCAGACACATTTGTTGATGGAGCAACAATTGAATCAAACAAATCTGGATTATCAACTGCACCATCGTCATCTGAATCTCTGAATGAAACATATACTTCTCTAGTATCATTATAACCAGTGCTTAAAACTCTGTTACCAACAATAGCAAAAGAATAATCTTCTGTAAGTTGAACTGTACTATCAGGCATAGTATTAAATTTTAAAACTTTTATTTGGTCGTTTACTATTTTACCTGTTGTTGCATTAAAGATTTTTTGATCATCATCAAAGAAAAATCTATTTTTACTTGCTGATCTAAACACATATCTAAGGGATCTATACTTAATTGTATAAACATTATTTGTTGCTACTAACTGTAATACCCAACTAGCATCTAAATTTGTTTCTGTAGTATCACCTTGATTACTTAAATCAAAAGTTGCATCTTGATTTAAATTTTCTTCAACAATTAATTGCCAAACACCAGTATCTATATTAAATGTTAATCCAAATGTAGTATAATCTTTTATATAAGAAATTGCCGTAGTCTCAATTGAAACCGACAAATCAGAACTATATGCAGGTATAATTTCAGTTAAAATTGAATCAGTAGGTACTTTATCAACTAAGGTAATAGGACCTGTTCCATCTTCTAAATTACCTGTTCCATAATTTGATCCATCTAAAACAACCTTACTAACTTTAGTCCATAGTACTGATGATGATCCGCTATGCCCAACGGCTCCCGCCATTAATGTACCATTGTCCATAAAATGATATCCAGTTGGTGGTTCAAATTTTAACAATGAACCAACTTTTAAATATTTTAAATTTGTTGTAGTGTAATCACCTACCGCTAATGCTCCAGTTTCTAAAACGTAACCTGTATATGCGTTTGTGGCAGATGAACTTAAATTCCAAGTGTATGCTGTTCCTGTACTTTGACGTGTATAACTACCATAATAAAAATCTTTAATAGCATATGATTTTAATAATGGTTCTATTGTATTTTTTATAACATTTTGTATATCACCACTTGATGTAAATGAAAATTGTGTAGACGATGTTGCTTCTTCTTTATAAACAATACCTTCATCTGAAAAAATATTTGTACTAGAATATGCTCCAGTTGGATCTATTAAATCATAATAACGAGAAATACCAGAAGCAGTCCTATTTACTGCTTTAGTTTTTGCAATTCCTTGGAATTGTGTTAAAGGAACTATTTGATAATCTTCCGCAGTAGTCATTCTGTTATTTGTATAATAAGCCTGAGGGGCATTTGCTTTAATATCTGCATTGCTTTCAGTTACTGTTGCATTATCAACTGTATTTTGAAGACTCATTGAAACTGTTAATGTGTTAGTTTGTCCTTTTGAATTCGCATAAACAAATGACGCAGAAACATTATTCATGTCTTTTGGTCTTATTGTATAAGTTTGATTTATACTAGATCTATAATATGCTCGGAAAAGACCTTTTGGATTATCTCCAAACACACCATCAGCAAAAACTAAATCTATTTGGTCATTTGCTCTTGTGTTTACACTGAACAATTTTCTAATAGTTTCACTAACAGAATTATAAATTACATTATTACCTGTAACTGCAGGAACTTTGGTCCAAGCATTATCTAATGTACCAGACTCTGTTAAATCATATAACCAAACATCGGAATTGTTTACATTATTTTTATCTATAGATACAATTGTATTTGGTGACGGATCAGTAACCGTAAACTCACTAAAGCCTAACGATCCTTGTTTAAACATTGTAAAAAATCCTGTATTAGAAGATGCATTACCTTGTCCATCAGCACGATATAAAAATCCAAATCTATTACCAGGTATTGGTGATTCTTCATAAATGTAATTCTGATTCCTAGTTGTTGCACTAACCAATTCAAATTGCATTTGCTGAGAATTAATAGCACGACTAAATTTAAAAATTGGAAGATCTATATTAGTTGTAGCAAATTTATATTGATGAGTTGTAACTCCACCAATTAAATCTCTAATAGCAGGAGACCCAAATTTTTGTGTACCTGATAAAGATGCATTTATTATAGTAATAAATTGTTCAAACCAATTTGAATTTGTAGGATCATTCCAACTAATCAAAGTATTTGATAAGTCTGATCCATTTGAATCTGTCACTGATTCTGTTGTTGAAACACTATTAATTTTAAGCAATCCAGCCGCTGAAATATTTCTTTTTGGCACATAACTTAATAATCGTGCAAGACGTAAAATACTATCTCGTCTTTGAGCAGTATCTATAAAATTTTCTCTTGCATTAAGATCTACTCTGAAACTTAAATTTTGTCCTAAATATGCAATCAAGTCAATAAGTGCAATATATTCACTTGATTCAATGTAATCATTAAAGTCTTCTGGATAGTTTGAACGCAGATATTGAATCATTGTTCTACGTATTGTATCGAAATCATATGATAAAAAATCCGCTTGTTGGAAAGATCTATAAATCTTCTGCCAATCTTGAGATATCAGTAATGAGTTTTGTCTATCTGTTGTTGCCATGTTCTATACGTATTTATTTTAAATATAATATGCGTATATTATTAGTATGTTGGTGCCACTTCACCTGTTGCAGAAACATCTACATTATTAGTTGGAGCCGATGATTCTACTGTTAAACCTGCATCTTGGTCAAACATAAGTGATAAATTTTCACCTATATTATATGGTACATAAGTTATTTCTAAAGCAATAAGAAGTCCATGTTCTTCTTGTTGTATTCTAAGAGTATCTAACCTCCATCGAGGATCTTGTTCAACTATTGAAATCATATCTTCTTCTACTGCTTTTGATACATCAGATGAAAAAGGTTCAAACAATAAATCCCAAATAATTGTACCATAATCAGGATTTTCTAACTTTTCACCCTTTTTAATATACAAACTATTCAACAAATCAGTCCTTGCTAATTCATAATCATACAATGTATTACTATCAAAGTCTCTATTAACAGTAGAAAACCCAATGTAAGTTTTAAGTCTACTTGGTTCTACTACTTTATCACTTGTTGTTGTTTTTACTAATTTTACTTTTGCCATATTATCCTACGTTTACGTCTCCCGAACCTCCTACTCTAGCATGACCACAAGTATCTGTATTACCTGTAGTGTTAATTGCAATTCCACCTGCTTTAACAGTAGAATTCCCACCTTGTGTGTCCCAGGCAAGATTGGCGTGTAATCCTATACCATGTCCTGTACCTTTAGAACCATCAACTGCAACAACCAATGAATTGGCTTTTACAGTACTTTGAGGTATTGTAGTAATAGCACCTCCTCCGGCATTTGCATCTGTCATTCTTTGTATTGCTGGCATACTGTATTTACTCCACTCTTTTACTCAAATCATTTGCTTCTTTTTGTTCTTTACTTGGTTCTAAATATTCTCTATCTGTGCGATCTAAATTTACTGTGTCTCTAGTTTTATTTTCATGCTTTGTCCATGCTTCGTGAATTGGCATACGTTTCATAATACTCTTTAACTTTAATGTATCACCACGTGCTGATGTTGGTGTTTTGCTGGTTGTATTATATGGAAATACATATTGGGTATCAGTATTAACTAAATCATGAGTTAGTAATGGTGGAATTGTGGCTTGTTCTGCCGTAGCAGATGCACCTGCTGTTGTAACCGAAACTGTACCACTATTTAAATTAATATCTCCTCCATCTATATCTGTACCAGCATTTGATACTTGTAATTTTGCTGTACTTTTTAATGACGTGTCAAGCACACTATCAACACTTACTTTACCTGACGTTTTTAAATTAAAGTTACCTACAACATTATCGTCATCAGTAACTGCTTGTAAGTTTATATTTGATGTTAAGCTATCATCAACGTTTGCTGAATTACCTGCAAGTATGTCAACATCTCCTGTTGCGTGTATTCTTACATCTTTTCTTGGTTGTACCACATCATCTACAGTTTTTGCCACTTGCGTTGCTCTAATATCTATGTGTCCACGTACTGATTCCATTTTAAAATCTTGATTTACTTCTATAAATCCATGTCCGCCAACTTTAATTTCTGTTTCTGCCATTGACTCTAATCTAATTGCACCAGTTGATACATCGTCTAACTTCTCATCATGATAAGCATTGGCGTCTTTTTTCCATGTTCCTTCTGCCTTCATGTTAATATTTCTACCTGCTTCAATGTTTACATCTCTATCTGCTTTAAAATTAAAATCTGTTTTAGTGTGTACACTAACAGAATCACCAGCAAATATATCAATCTTACCATCTGCTGTAAATTCCATCCATGCCTTGCCATTTGCTGATCCAATATAAATCAATCCGTCTGTATCATGCATCACAATTTGATGTCCTGTGCGTGTACGCAATCGTATTAACTCGTTATTATGAAATCCTTGAATTCTACCTCCAAGACTTTCTTGTGGAGTACCATCATCCATAACAAATGTATGACCACCTTGCCTAGAATTGGCTCTTCCGGTTACACGTCTTTCTTTATCCATAAGTGAACCATGAATATTACCTTGTTTAGCATCTGAAATTTGCCCAAAAAAGTCTACTGGACCAGGTGTTGATATGCCAAACACTTGAGACGGAGTCTCTCGTCTTGCAGATGATGATGTATTACCTCTAATATTATCACTTGCTAACCCTTGGTCTATTAATATATCAACAAATGGATGCAATGGTTTTTCAGTTGCATCTATAGCCTTAAGATCTGGATTTGATTTGTTATATTCAGTAACAGGAGCATTAGGAACTTTTAACTTAACCAATTGTGCATCATAATCAGGTGATTCACTATCAATTTTCTTTAATGTTGAAGATGGATTGCCAGGAATCATATTATTCATATATTGATCCATTGGATATCCAATAATATACCCTTGTGAAAGATCTCCTTGATCAAACATTACACCAACTTTAGTATCTAAATCTGGTGGTGGCATCCACATACCGTATGATTTTTGTGTTTTACTCCAGTCACTTGTACCTGCTACAGACAAGTCTCCAGGTGTAACACCATAAAAAGGAGATAACATTCTACACCAAACCCATGTATTCGGATTTTGTTCAATACCTCCAAAGTTTTTAACAAATATCTGCACACGACCCATGCGTTGTGGATCATTTGTACGTTTAACTTTGCCAATGTATAATGCATTAGCCTTAGGCCTATTGCTTGGACCTGTAAAATTTACTGGTCCGTGTGGACTATGTGTTTCTCTAGCCATTTTTTATTCCTATTATCATCTATATTCTCTTGTTATGTCAGTAGTGGACCACTCTCCTTTTTGTTTATAAACATCATGTCCGCCAGATCCTTGTGTCTTTGTATATAAACCAGATTCTACCTTCCATTTTTTTACATTTGCATCAATTTCTGTATTTGATAATCCTTGCTCCTTACCTTCTTCCCTAATTCTCGACGTATTTCTGGTTACCATTACCCCTTTACTTACATTAACCATTTCCTTTCCAGTTGATTGATCCATACCTACCAAAGTTTTACCTTCATAATATTCTTTTTTTGTTAAACCACCATACTTGGCATTACCTATTTTCTTTTCTTCACTTTTATACTCTGTCATTTCACCACCTGATTCTTGAGTTTCACTTGTTGTAATTGTTGTTGTATTTCCTTTGTTTTCTTTTTTTGTTGTGTGAGTTTTATTACCAGTTGTTTTAGTCTCAGTTGTAGATCCTGACGTTTGAGTA
>Ga0187827_10002828_pt1 | contig 23216 bp, 20 predicted proteins | sample ETNtaG_39_FD_167969 | JGI IMG/M metagenome (GOLD analysis project Ga0187827, IMG submission 167969) | Marine microbial and viral communities from oxygen minimum zone, Eastern Pacific Ocean - ETNP2014_SV_150_PacBio MetaG (Illumina Assembly) | ecosystem: Environmental > Aquatic > Marine > Hypoxic... | reverse complement strand
TAAAGAGGCTATTAAAAAATAAAATTATAAAGATAAATGAAAACCTGGCAGAAGTTATATTGAAAAGCTCTAAGGATATGGAAAAAACTTTAGGCGTTATTGCTTATTTATCAACCTTATTGGCTGAAAATGGGATTAATATTATAGAAACAATGTCTACCTGGACCGATACTTTGTTTGTTATAGATGAAAAAGATATTGCCAAGGTTATGGGATTGCTGAGATTTTGAGTGTTAGACAACCCCCTTATCTTCTAAATAATGCCCCAGTTTTTCTTTTTTTGCTTTAAGATATTTTTTATTTAACCCATTAGGCTTAATCATTAGTGGAACTCTTTTAATAATTTTAATGTCATACTTCCCTAAACCTTCTATCTTTTTAGGATTATTTGTTAGCAACCTTATTCTTTTTAATCCTAAGTCAACTAGAATCTGCACTCCAACAGTGTAGTCCCTCATATCAGCTTTAAAACCAAGTTTTTCATTTGCTTCAACAGTGTCCATGCCCTGATCCTGTAATGCATATGTTTTTATTTTATTTACCAATCCAATTCCACGGCCTTCCTGTCTTAAGTAAACTAAAACACCACCTTCCTTTCCTATTAACTTTAATGCCTTGTCAAGCTGCTGGCTGCAGTCACATCTTAAAGAATGAAACACATCGCCGGTGAGGCATTCAGACTGAACTCGTACTAAAACATCTTTTTTATTTTTAATGTGCCCTTTGACTAAAGCAAGATGATGTAACCCTTTGCTGCATTCATAAACAACTGCAGTAAAATCTCCATATTCTGTTGGTAAACTAGCAGTTTCCTTCTTTCTTATTGCTTGCATTTTAAATGGTAAACTAACAAGTTATTTAAACATTATCACGGCAGATAGAGATATAGGTATATAATTGCAGAAAAAGCTTTTTATTCGTCCTCGTCTTTGTCTTCTTTGTCTTCCTTCTTCTCTTTTTCTTCGTCAGCCTTCTCGTAGCCCTGCATAAACCCTGCTTCCTCAGGGCTCATTTCACCGCCTTCTACAAGCTCTTCTCTGCCTTCTTCGTCATATACAGTTTCTTCCTCTTTTTCCTCATTCTTTTCGTCTTCTGGCATTTTACGTCGAAATTAAAATTTTAACAATGATTTAAAAAGTTTTCTATTACAATTTACTTTGATCAACTTCTATGTGTGTTAATTCTATGCCTAGTTTTTTTGCAACATCAAAGATTCTTTCATCCCTGTAGAACTCTCCGTAATAAATTTTTTTAATTCCAGCATTAACTAACATCTTAAAGCAAGGCCAGCATGGACTGGCAGTAATGTAGACCTCAGACTTATCAATCATAACACCATTCTTAGCTGCCTGTAAAACTGCATTTGATTCTGCATGTATTGTAGCAACACAATGACCATTTTCCATCATATGGCCTGCTTCATCGCAATGTGGCATGCCGCGTATGCTGCCATTATACCCGGTAGATAAGATTGTCTTGTCTCTTACAATAACTGCGCCTACATGCTTCCTGTCGCAGGTGCTTCTTGTAGCTACTTCTTTCGCAATGTTCATGAAATATGCTTCCCACTTTGCTCTTGGCATTTTTAATAAATAAAGAATTAAGGGATATTATTATATTTTACTAATTTTCTAACGAATTCCTATAAGAATCAAGATCTTTATTCGCTTCTTCAACTGTACCATCACTGTTAATTATTTTATCCACAAGTTTCATGCATTTATCAAGTTGTTGTCCAGAACCTTCATCATTATTCTCTCTTTTTTCTTGTTCTATAAACTTCTCAAATGTTTGCGCATCACCAACTCTGCCACGTTTAACTAGTCTTTCAAACCTGATTTTGGCGTCTGTATGCACTCCAATAAGTATAAAACCATCATTCTTCTTTAGCTCTTCAATCTCTCCTGGATGTCTTATGCTATCCACAACAATATCCTTGCCAGATAATTCACTGATTTTCTCATTAATTCTTACAGCAAGAATGCCTTTGCCAAACTTTACTCGCATTTCAGTACCAAGTTTGATTAAGTTATCACGAGAATGATCAAGATCTTGTTTTGTGGCTTCATCCCTCAAAGCATCACTTAAAGAAAAATAAATAAAGCCTTTGTTTTTAAGATAGTTTGCAAGCTCTCCTTTTCCTGCTGCGTTTTTTCCTGTTAGACCTATTATCATTTTTATTCATTAATTAAATTTCATTATTTATTTTTTCATTATTTTTATTTCCAATATTTTATTCAATAATTTTTAATCCAATTTTATTTTTGAATTATTATTGATCAGTTTTTGGCCATTTTTTGTTGGTTTTTGAGTTGTTGTTTATTGGTTTTATTTTTTCTGTAACTTATCAAGCTCTTCTTCAAATCTTTCAATATCCTCAAATTCTAAATAAACAGAAGCAAACCTCAAAAAAGCAACTTTATCTAAATTTTTAAGCCTTCTCATAACTGCCCTTCCAATAGATTTGCTTTCAATCTCTACTGAATCACGCTTCCTTAAATCAGATTCGACAGCATCTACTAGTTTTTCTATTTTTTCTAAAGGAATTTGCCTTTTTTCACAGGCCCTGATAACCCCATTGAGAACTTTTTGCCTTTCAAACCTCTCTCTTTTACCATCCTTTTTTACAACAACAATATCTGCTTCTTCTACACGCTCATAAGTAGTAAAGCGTTTTTTGCATTTAGAGCATTCCCTTCTTCTCCTAGTAGTTTCCAGATTTTCAGTATCGCGAGAGTCAATTACCTGAGTTTCTTCATGATTGCAGTAAGGGCATTTCATATTAAGTGGGCAATTTTTGCAGCTTATTAAATTTTTGTTCTTTAATACAGGAATAAATCCAAAAAAGAGACTTCAACAAATAAAAACACAATTTTAAAAAACAATAATAAGCTCAATAATTAATCAAAACAAATCAAATAACAAATAATATAAACAAAATATAATTCTAGGCAGAAATGTCCAAAAAACTAAGCATTGGCGGACAGGCTGTAATAGAAGGCATAATGATAAGGAGCCCTAAATACAATGTTGTAGCAGTCAGAAAAGGAAAAAAGATAATAACAAAAAAAGAAAAGATAAAGCAAAGAAAGGGCAAATTCTATAAGCTTCCTATTGCCCGGGGATTTTATAATCTAATTGATATGTTAGTTCTGGGTATGAAGACCTTAATGTGGTCTGCGGACCAGCAGCTTGAAAAAGATGAAAAAATAAGCAAAAAAGAAATGATATTTAGTTTTATTTTTGCTATTGTAGTTGGATTAGGATTATTTCTTGTATTGCCTTACATTGTTACTAATTTTATAGGATTTTACGAAGAGACAAAGCCATTATTATTCAATTTAATTGATGGTTTATTTCGCATTGGAATATTTTTATTGTACATTTATGCCATATCTTTGATGAAAGATGTGAGAATAATGTTCCAGTACCATGGAGCGGAGCACAAGGCTGTGCATTGTTATGAGCACAATAAAAAATTAGATATTGGAAATATAAAAAAGTATAGTACACTGCATCCAAGATGCGGGACTGCTTTTATCATGATTGTTATGGTTGTAGCTATACTTACATTTTCAATTATAACACCAACAATATTGGCTATCTTTCCCCAACTTTTAAGTATGCATGCCATACCAAGAAAAATAATCCTGTTTTTAATTCGAATTTCTTTACTGCCATTAGTTGCAGGTCTTTCCTATGAATTTCTGAAATTTGGTGCAAAATATGAAAAGAATACATTCATGAAAATCTTTATTTTTCCTGGACTGCTTATGCAAAAAATCACTACTAAAAAGCCAAACAAAAAGCAGATTGAGGTTGCTATTATTGCAGTGAAGAATATTTTACAACTGGAAAAAGCAAAAATATTTAAATAAGTATTCCAAAAGTAAAGTAATTAATTAAATTTAATAAAAAACAGAGGAGGGATGTTAAAAATGAAGTTATTTTATGGAATTGTTCTTGTCATGATGGTATTTGTGAGTGCATGTGCTCAACAACCAGCTGCAGAACCAGAAGCACAGTCAACTGTGCAACCTACTGAACCAGAACCAGCGGTTGAGCCAGAAACTGAAGTTGAAGACACTGGAGCTGCTGTTGCGCCGCCAGAAGAGGAAGAAAGTGCATCATATGATATAAGATATGGCACTGGTGGTTTTGATCCTTCAGAGCTGACAATTAGTGCAGGAAGTTCAGTAACATGGTTTAATGATGACAGCAAATCAATGGTGGTAATAGTATTTAAGGATGGAAAAAACTTTGCAACACCAAGGTTAAATTCTGGACAGCAAGCCGAGACAGTTTTTACAGAGCCAGGAGAATATGAATACTGGTGGAATATAGCTTACGCACCATATGGTGGAACTATAACTGTCGAGTAAATTCTTTTTTTCTTTTATATTTTTAATTTCTAGTGAGAAAAATAAAAGTGGGCACGCTTGAAAATGGACACAAGCAAAGCAAGCAGTTAACCTTGATTTTTCCTCAGTTCCGCTACCCTCCAAGCACCAATATAAAAGAGTACCACTGCTTCATTCCTGACCTGATGGATTATCAAATTTATCGATCCAAGAGGACAGAACCTCAACGTCCAAACCAAGACCACTTACAAGGCAAATGTCTCTTTCCAAGCTTCGGCTCTCTCATGAGGTCCGTTTAGAGTAACAGTGCAGGACCAATGCACCAGCCTAGCCCATAAATAGTAGTTATTTTGGTTTTATAAAGGTTTCGTGCTAAATGCAGTATTACAAAAACCTTATAAAATCTCTAAATATCCTTCACTTAGGTGATTCCAATAACAAAAGGCCAAGTTATCTCTGGAGAATTCGGCAAAATACTTGTTAGACAGAAATCTGACCAGAAATTAGAGTTAGGAGAACTATTAATTTCGGAATCTGGAGAAAATAAAATATTAATGCAGGTTTTTGACTTAATATATGGAAGCCAGATTTCCCAACAGAATTTAGAACTGATTTCTGGATTGAATTTGGAAGAAAACACTGATACCGAGTTCTTTGACAAAAATTTAAGGAATTATATGCTTGCAGGATTGAAAAATTTGGTTACTATAAGAGATAATAATGCTTTTGTAAGCAAATTAATGCCATCATTTTTTTCTTCTGTTAGAGAAATAACAAAGGATGATTTATCATTTTTGACTAAGCCTCAAAATCCATTATTTATTGGAAATTTGAGGTCTGGCAGCAAGATGCTTGATGTTCCTATTTATTTAGAAGGCAACAAAGTATTATCTCATCATGTTTTACTGGCAGGAACTACAGGAAGAGGCAAGAGCAATTTAATTTCAAATATTTTATGGAGTTTAATTGACCAGAATTATTGCGGAATTTTAGTCTTGGATCCGCATGACGAGTATTATGGAAGGGATAGATTAGGGCTTAAAGACCATAATCTGAATGATAAAGTTGTTTATTATACACCAAAAAATGTACCTGCCGGTGCAAAAACACTTAAAATTAATTTACAAATGATTAAACCAAACCATTTTGATGGTGTAGTTGATTTCTCTGATGCGCAGAAGCAAGCTTTAATTCTTTATTACAAGTATTTTGGCACTAACTGGATAAAAAATATTATGTTTGAAAGAAAAATAGAAGGCGTAGCTTTTATGGAGCAAACAATCTCTGTCGTTAAAAGAAGATTATTGTATTTACTGGATTTAGAAATTCATGGAGAGAACATTATTACAAAAGGAATTTTTGACTTGAATGCCGGAGTAAATACCATTCCTGATATCTGCAAAGAATTAGAAGATGCAAAGACTGTAATTATAGACACCTCTGGTTTTTCCGGCGCTGTTGAAATATTAATTGGTTCTTTAGTAACAACAGAATTGTTTAATAATTACAAACATTACAAAATGGATGGAATTTTAGATGAAAAACCAGTTGTTTCTGTTGTTTTGGAAGAAGCTCCTAGAGTTTTGGGAAAAGAGGCATTGGAGTGTGGTTCAAATATTTTCTCAACAATAGCCCGTGAAGGACGTAAGTTTAAGGTTGGCTTAACAGCAATTACTCAGCTACCCTCATTAATACCAAGAGAGATTCTTGCAAATATTAACACAAAAATAATATTGGGCATAGAGATGAAACCAGAGCGTACAGCAGTAATTGAATCTGCTAGCCAGGATTTATCAGAAGATGATAGGACTATTGCTTCTTTAGATATTGGAGAAGCTTTAATCAGCTCTAATTTCTCAAAGTTTGCTATACCGGTTAAGATTCCTATTTTCGAGGATGTTGTTAAAAATTCCAGTAAAAAAGAAGATATTAAGAGTGATTTTAGCGGGGTTAAATTAGATTGAACATGAATTAGGAAATGGATAAATATTAGTACTACATATCTGTAGTAAAAAATCGAAAAGTTTATAAAGCCATATTCGATTTCTCGAGGTAAATGGAAAATATAAATTCTGAATTGGAAGATAGAATTAGCGAACTAGCAAGTGCCATAAAAAATACTATTCCCAACTATATTGAAGATACAATGGATGATGACGTAGAGGCATTTGACTCAGAAGTTGCAGGTATGGCAGGATTCATGATCTTAAATGATTGGACAGATGAAGAAAGAAATTGGTTACTAAATCAATTTGAAACTAGGGCTGCTCAAAAAGATTATAATCTTACTAGGATAATTACATCATATGAAAGCTTTGAATACCTGCGTGATACTAGATTAAGAGATTTATTTGCTGAAGAAATTCCATTAATTGATGGATTATTTGAAGATTTGAATTTCATTACAAATTATCTAAATACAATAGCAGATATCTCTAAAAACTCGCAAAATCCAGGATTAACTGCTAGAAAATTTTTTGAAACTATTAGAGAAAACCCAGATTTTTTTTCAGAGATTGAAGGTGGTTATAGTATTAGGAGAAATGTTTTTAATCACATTAGGGAAAGAGTATCAAATACGAGCGATATAGGTGAAGATGTTTATCAGGTATTGGAAAAAGCAATTGATGAATGGAATAGTGATGGAGTAAATGCATCGCTGGAATATATTAATACTAATAAATCGCTGCAAAAATTAGTTACAGATGATGAATCTTTTGAGGCAGCTGTATTTAATTTAATAACACAACCGTTGTTTAAAAAAAGGATCTACCAAAATGCTGATTCACAAGATAAGGGGATTGGAATTAAACTCGAAATTCCACAATCATTTATATCTTTAACGGATCCAAAACAGGTATATGAAGGGCTACAACAATTAGTAGGAGGATTAGATTCTTCTACACCATTGTTCTCTGCAATTTCCTCAACAATTAGGCGTGAAATAGGTATGCCTTTGAAAGAGCTTTCATATGAAGATGTTTTATTATATTCAGACCAGCTTACCGACATAGTAATGCGGTTGGGAGAAAATAGACCCAGGATTTCTGGTAATTCCGGATATCAAATTATTGCTAATGAATCAACAAAGATGAGAGATGGCTCTATTGGATTTCAATTTTTATCCAGAACTGAAGATGAGTTGCGTTTAGGAGATTTGACTGGAGATTGTACAGCAAGAGATGGTATTAATTCCTTCGCTATATACGGGTGGATTTCTGACCCGACTGTTCAAATCTTAAAATTATATGATAATGGCAAATTTATGGGTAAGATGCACTTTATGCTTGGAGATGTAACTAGTAGGCAATATAATGGACCTGTGGTACTTTTGGATGCTATGGAGTTTATTCCACAAGCAAGAGAAGTAGAAACTTATAGAAAGAGGGCTACAGCTGCTTTTGAAGCGGGATTAAATAAAATTGAACAAATAAGTCAAAGTATGCAAAGATCCCTATATCTAAATCCTGTTTCTAATAGCGATGGTGCCAGAAATATATTACTTGGCAGGTATGGTTCTACAACATCGGTAATGTTTAATAAATTAGGAAGCGAGGAATTAGTGAAAAGTTTATTGGAATTCGAAGGATATACTGTAGATCATGTTCCATATTATGTTCAGTCGCTTGGAGAAAATGATAACCAAGGAGACCCAAGAGGACGTCCAATAATTGATAAAATTGAAAGACTTATTAATGAATATTCCATATCCCATCCAAATGAACCATTTGTAACTACAATGAAATCTGGAGATATGACTAAAGCTTCTGGACAATTAATGGATAACTGGGATATTGGTACAGATGTTCAAAGACTTATATCAGAAAGTGAAACTCAACTATACATGCCCGAAGTATTACAGCGTCTCTATAGTAGAACTGGTGCTTCTGGGAAGGCGGATTTAATTAAAGTATGATTATTCTATGCTGGTCAAAATGCAATTAAAAGATAAAGTTGCTTTGATAACAGGCGCTTCTTCAGGTATTGGAAAAGAAACAGCTTTATTGTTTGCAAAAGAAGGAGCATTAGTTGTATTAACAGCCAGGAATATTGATAAATTGAAAGAAGTAGAAAATGAAATTAAAAATAATAATGGAAAAGCAGAGTCTTATTCTATGGACATAACGGACAGAAATCAGGTTTACACCGTAATAAGCCAGGTTATAAAAGATAATGGAAGAATAGATATTCTTGTAAATAGTGCAGGAATTGTAAAATGGAGTTCTATCGAGGATACTTCTTATGAAGATTTTGATGAGCAAGTAAAGTTCAATTTGACTGGCTCATTTAATACTATCAAAGAAACTGCTCCAATAATGATTAAACAAAAATCAGGAAATATTGTAAATATTATTACAAGTACTGTAAAGAAAACTAAATCTGGCAGGGTTGCTTATGCTGCCTCTAAGTATGGGCAAGCTGGTTTAAGTAACGCGGTTCATGAGGATTTGAAAGACAAAGGAATCTCTGTTGTAGCAGTTTACCCAAGCAAAACTAACACTCCAATACATGACCCGTACATGAGTAAAGACGATCCTCAAAGAGAAAAAATGCTTAAACCAGAAAAAGTTGCAGAAGTTGTTTTGGAAGCAGCTTTAATACCTACAGAGAAAGATGTTAAAGAATTAGTTGTTAATCCTTAGGGAACTGATTTCTTAATTTCTCAACACAATAATCAACTAATGTTTTTTATTTCTCTTCCGGAACAATAATCCATGCAATTATATAAGCTAAAATTCCTGCTCCACGAGTAATGAGAGTAGCTGCAACCCATAAAAGCCTAATAACTGTTGGATCCACGCCTAAATAATTTCCAAACCCAGCGCAAACACCGGCTATCATTCTGTTTTTCCTGCTCCTAAAAAGTTTTTTGCCTTTGAATTTTTTTGATTTCATTTTTCCCCCACTTATTGATTTTGAAAATGTAAAATAAAGCAGAACTCCTATGATACAAAAAAATATTATTATGATAACCCAAAAAAGTTTCTGGGCACTAGTTAGATTTGACTTTAAGCAGTGAATTATTGCCCACAACCAAAATATAAACAAAAAAAAATAAACAAAAATACAAAAGTCATTTTACAACACAATATAAGGCTTTAATTTTATTTTTAAAGTTTCTTCTATATTTGCCTCATCTTCAGAAGTTGTGCAAACAAGCTTTTTCTTTTTCTTATCATACTGCTTTATCTTCCACTTCATTAATTTTTCATAATTTTTAACATTATTAAACTTAAAGTGCTCTATATACAAATCAAGCTTTGGAATGAAAAAGGTTGCTTTGAAATCGTCCTTGTCAGCCCACGAAATAGCCATATTATACTGGAAGATTAAATTGCTCTCAAACAAAAAATTAGCAATCATTTTCTCTGCTTTACTTCTTACATAATGGCCTGTTTTTGTCTTGAACTTCATATCTGTTTCCAAAATTTTTGAATGCTTTGCTTTTATTCCTTTTTCCATCCTTATGTCTTCAAAAAGATCTATGCCTTCCTTGTTCTCATAGTTTCCCTGTATTTCAAAAACATTGTCAAATGACAGCATAGCCTCCTTTACCTTGGCCATCAAGAACTCCATATGTCCTTTTTTGTACCAGGCATCTGCGTTATTCCTGTCAAGTTCAGTTGTTTTGTTAAAGCATTTCCAGGCAAGGTTAAACAAGCCTTCTTTTTCATCAAGCTTCTTGAATGTTTCCATGGTTTTTTCATCAACATCAAAATCCGATTCCATCCTTATTTTATAGGCTCCTTCTTCATAGTCTCCTTTGACGAACTGTTTTGTCCTGTAGTAACAATTTCCCTTGCTCATTAACGCTTTTGTCCTGTTTTCATCATCAATATTTTCTATTTTCAAAGCATTGTCAAAATATTCTATTGATCTGTCAAATTTATTCAGGAAAGAGTAAGATGCGGCTAAGTTGTAGTAAATCTTAAAGAAGAATTCTGCAGGCTTCTTGAACATAGCTTCTTTTTCATTAAATGGGTAAATTTCCAAAGCCTTATTGTACTCGTCAATAGCAGTTTTATACTGCTTTAAATGCGCTAACCTATCTGCTTCTTTTTTTAGCTGCTCTGCTTTCTGCATCTGCTCATTTTCCCTGTAGCTCTCAAGCTGATTCTGTTCAACAACCTCCTCTGCCCGTCTCTGCCTTCTTTTTTCTAATGCTTCTCTTATCTTCTTTATTACCATTCTAGAGTGTTGTCAGTAAAGAAATATTTAAACTTTGCTTTTTGAATTCTTATTTCCGGAATAGAAAGATGACCTAGGTCATTATATGGAATTATTTGTCCTTAAATTCCTCCATCTTGTCTTCCATATTCATAGTTTCAAAATCAAATAGTTTTATCACCTCCAGTCTCATTTTTTAAAATACTATGATGCTGCTTATTTAAATAATCTGCTGACAGAAATATTCATATAAGAATATTTAAAAGAAATATTATTCTAGAATTATTCCAGAAAAAATTATGAAACAAAAGAAGCAAAGTTATTTAAAAAATTTAAAATTTCAAAACTATTTAACATAAACTCCAACCACAATCAAAATATTTAAATATAACCTATAATCTAAATACAATTTGGGTTATTAATTTAATTGTAAAAGAGGGTGTAAATGGGAAAAGAGGGTAAAGTTGATGTACTATCCGTTTTAATTGTTTCTATTGTTATCTTTGTAATTTATTCTGTATTGGTTATGGGGAGTCATATGGGAAAAATGGAATTTCCAACGAATAATACTAATGCGAGTGCTACTGTTGGTTTTGGTGATTCAACATTTCCAAGTATGAGTGGATTTAATGGGACAAATGGGATGTTTAAGTGTAATGTTAGTTCTTTGAATACTACAACCCGTAATGTAACGAATGTTTCCTTGTTTATCAATTCTTCCGCTGTATTAAACAGTTTTGACGTAAGTAATACAACCTCTGTAAGGAACCAAACTATAAATACAACAACAATTGGCAGTTCAACTGTAATCTTCAATGTGACAACATCTTTTAATGAAGGGAGTTATGGTTGGTGGTGTGAGTCTGAAGATAATTCCTCAACAATAACATATAATGAATCGGACGTAAGTTTTTTCACAATTGATAAAACCCCGCCAGCATTTACTAGTCTTAGGAACACTTCAAATACCGCTCTTGCTACTGAAGACACAATTTACTTTTCGGTAAACGCTTCAGACCGATTTACTGTAATAAAAGGAGTAAGGCTTTTTGTAAATATTAGCGGTACTGCCGATAATGAAGTCAATACTACTGGCGGTACAAGCGGAGTGACAGCGAGTAACGGCACGGCAGTAAATCTATCTTATAAAATACCTGGAAATCAAATTGGACAAGTGCTTAACTTTACCTTCCAAATAAATGATTCTGTTAACAACATTAATATTACTCCTGCTATCATATATTTAGTTGAAAGCGATGGAACTGTTCCCGGGCCTATAAATTTATCAAACCCCATTAATCTTTTTAATACTTCAAGTACTACCGTTGACTTTAATTTTTCCGCAGTGGATAACAATGATACCGCTTTCACTTGTGATATTAACATAAGCTCAGGGGGAGCTGTATCTGAATCTATTGCAGGATTGAATGTAACAAGTGGGGTGCACCACCTAAATACGTCATCAGCTTTGTCCAATGGAACTTACAGCTGGAGCGTAAACTGTACTGATGGTGCTGGCAATATTAATACATCTTTATCAAGAGATTTTACAGTTGATACGGGAACACCAACAATAAGCCTAAGTAGCTTGGAAAATGGACTTTCAGCAGTAAATCAATCAAATGTAACGGCGAACACAGGAATTAACTTTACAGCAGTAGATAGTGGAGCGGGTGTAATGAAGACTTTCTCCTGGACATCAAGCTGCAATGCCTCAACACAGACTATTTCAAGTTCAAACTCGGATTTTACTGCAGCAAACCTTACCTTTATCTATCCATTCCAGAACATATCAAGCTGCGCAAATACCGAAGCAAACCAAACAGTTACTATTACAGTAGGTGATTATTCAGGGAATACGCAATCAGCCCATTATCAATTTGCAGTTGATGATAAAGGACCAACAATAACATTCCATACACCTACTGGAGGACAAACTGTCTCAGACATTACGGAAGTAAATGTTTCTGTATTTGATAGCATGAGTAGGGTAGACACTATTGGATATTATGATGTTGAAAAAAGCTTAACAACTATATTGAATCATACCCTGCATAATGGTACGGATATATTGACAAGTGCACAAGGTCAAAACACCTCAATTATGTCTAGGAGCATCAACTTTACGCCTGGGACGCATAGAATTAAAATAACGGTTAATGACACTTTTGGTAATGTCAGGAATAGCAGCGTTATTACATTTACGCAGACTGGTCCCATCTTATTTAGCGATATAAATACCAGCTTAGAGTCCTATATTGGAAAAGTCTTTAACACTAACCTGACCAATGTTAGTATAAGGATTAAAACAGGTGCAGGTACTTATGCAGATATAACTGTTGCAAATGAGACATCGACAAATACCTTTGAAATCCTGTACCAGGTAAATGGCAGTATAAACGTTTCATTGACAGAAATAAATGGTTCAGCCCCTAACTGGGATAAAATAAACTTTACGCCTATCATAAATGATACTAGGACGGTGGCAGGCATCCAAAATAACTGGACAAACACCATACTGGGTTCAGTAGTGTTTAATAATTCGATAGAAGAATTTATAACTAACAATAACTCATATCATGGGATTGTTGTGCTTCCATTCATATTAAATGTAAGCAATTCGTCAAAGTCTACAGCACAAGAATTCTGGTGGATTAAGGATGGGAATACCTTAACAACAAGAGAAAATATAAGCCAATGCACAGGGGGCTTTACAAGAACAGATACAACACCATGCTGGAATTATACTATTGGTGAAAGAACATTAATACAGGTACCTCACTTTAGTGCGGTTTTGGCAGTAAATGATTCAACTGCACCAACAATAACAGTGAATACACCTAGTAGTAGTATTGGTAATCAGACAGTTAGTATGTTCGAGCCAAATATTACAGTATCCTCTGATGCAGTGTCTTGCATCTACCAAGTTAATGGTTCAAGTCCGGTAAGTATGACTAAAACAGGTACTGCATGCATTGGTCAAACAGAAAGATTCAAAAATCGGAATGGGGGTTGGAATATAACTTTCAATGCTACAGACAACTCCGGCAATGTCGCTTCTTTTGGATTCCGCTTAAATATTTCAGATAACACTGCACCTGACAAGGGAGTGATTGCAGTATCTTCTGTAGGTACTACAACTGCTGTTATAACAATTACCGGTGCAAATGAGTCTGTCAATGCAACTGTTTGGTATGGAACATCAATTACATCATTAACTTCTTCGGTAACTGAAACAGATTTTAATATAACCCAAACTCTGAGCTTAAGTGACTTAACAGCAAACACTAAATATTATTTCAATGTTACATTAAGAGACTTTAATGGCAATGTAAATAGGAGTGGCACATATAACTTTGTAACTGATGTTGCTGCAGCCGCAGCAGCTGCAGAAGCTGCAGCAGGTGGTGGTGGAGCAGCAGCAACTGTAAGCCAAGTTGCAGATTCAAAAGCACAACTTTGGAATACAATTCCTGCAGGATCGTCTATAAGCTTAGATATAGATAAAGCAACAATAGCAGTAACTAGTGTTGTTGTCAATGATGTCAAATCCGAGCTAAAGAATGTAGACCTAGAAGTTGCATCTTTAAAAGAGAATCCAGTCTCAACAGATGCAGCAGCATTAGTTTACCAATACTTCAGAATTAATAAGAAGAGCATAGCAGATAGTGATGCAACTAGCTTAAAAATAAGCTTCAGAGTTACAAAATCATGGCTAACAGAAAATAGCCTGACATCAGGAGATATTTCCTTATACAGGTACAAGAGTGGATGGAATGCACTAACTACAAGAGTGACTGGAACAGATGGCACATATGTTAATTACGAAGCAGATACCCCAGGATTTAGCTCATTTGCAGTTGGTGTAAAGAGTGATGTTGAGGTAGAGGAAGAAGTACCCGGAGAAGTACCTGAGGGAGTATCAGAAGAAGAAGTTGCACCACCAGAAGCTGTTGAGAAGCCTGAACCAGTTGAGGCACCAGGCAAGGCGCCCGGAGCATGGTTAATAGCGGCTGTAGTGGTTATAATAGGAATAATATTGATAGTGCTGTATCAGAGAAGGAAGAATCAAGGTTAATATTTTTTCTTTTGTTTTTCTTGAATACAAACAAAAGTTACTCTCCGATAACCTTAACCATCACTCTTTTTTTACGTTTTCCATCAAATTCTCCATAGTAGATTTGCTCCCAGGGACCAAAATCTAGTTTACCATTACTTATAGCCACTACTACCTCCCTGCCCATAACTGTACGCATTAAGTGAGCATAAGCATTGTCTTCTCCGGTAAAATTATGTTGATAATCTTCACCCATCGGAACAAGTTCTTTTAGCCATTTTTGAAAATCATTTATCAATCCAGACTCTGCATCATTGATGTAAACAGATGATGTAATGTGCATAGCATTAACAAGAACCAAGCCTTCTTTCACATCAGACTTTTTAACAATATACTCTACCTTGTCTGTCATGTTTATGAATTCAATCCTGTTTTTTGTGTTGAACCATAAATGTTCTGTTAAAGATTTCATTTATATCATCTATTTTTAATAAAAATAATGATTAATTTAAATAATTATTGAAGTACACGGAAATTACTTTAATGCTTAAAAATCCGAAAGCTTTTTATTTACTAATAAAATTGATTATTAAAAAAGGGGTGACAGAGACATTTTAAGGCAGTAATAGTCCAGTTTTAGTTAAAATGAAGAAGAAAGCCCCAAAATATTCTAGCAAACGTAAAAAGGCAAAAGAGAAACAAGAGATTGCAATAATAGTTAGTATTTTTCTTGTTTTTATTTTAGTAGTGGTGTATCTGTTTTATTTTGTAAATATAAAATCCTCAGATGACCTGGTTGCTGTTGTGAATGGAAATGAAATAACCAGGGAGGAGCTGAGTTGGTGGTATAAGATATCTATTCTTCCGGAGTTTAGGGATTTTATCACAAAGCAAGATTTTTTGGTGTTGTCTTTAATTCCTCAAGAGATTTTGGTGCAAAAAGCTGATGAGGAGGATGTAAAAGTAGATGACGATGAAATTGAAAAACTTTTAGGGCTTTTTATAATAGAGAGCGGATTAACTTTAGATGAATTTGAGAATCATCTGAACTCTAGAGGCAGTACAATCAATGAAATAAAAAAGTCCTTTGAAGTTAGAGCGATTATAATAAAACTTTTGGGGAAAGAAAATATAGGTTTCGTTGAAGGAGAAAATAAAAATTTATTTTTTGATGTTGATGACGGTGCTTTTCAGGAGTATATCGACAACTTAATAGATGATTCTAACATTGAAATATTTCCAGAAAATATTGACAAGCTTGTATTAAAAACTTTTGAAGAAACTAATGATGAAGTTTGTAGTGAAGAAAAGCCAATTATAAGGCTGTATACTACACGCTCATGCCAGGCATGCAAGGAAAGTGGAAGAATATTTCAGGATTTGGTTACCAATTTTATGATAGATGGAAGCATACAAGCACGACATTGGAGTCTTGACACTGGTGATAATTTATTAACGTTAAAAAAAGAAAATGGAGTTCCTAAAGAAGAAGTTGCAATATTCAAAAAATACAGCCCGAATAACCGTGTTCCAACTGTCGTTTTAGGATGCAAATACAAACATGTAGGGAAATTTGGTATTGAACAAGAAGATGAATTTAAAGCGATAATAAAAACGCTTGTAGGTGTTTAAATGCTCTCAGATAAAGAAAAATTGGAAGAAGAATTGAAACTTTTGAAAGAAAGCCTTGATCTCAATGTTATAACAAAAGAAGAGTATGAAACTGCAAAGCAAAGAATTGAGGCAAAATTAGATGATTTGAATATTTTAAAGCAGAAAAATGGGGAAATAGAGGTTAAAAAAGAAGGAGAGGTCAAAGAAGATCTAAAGCCTGAAGAAAAAATAGAAGTTAGGGAAATCAAAGAAGAAAAGGTAGAACCAATAGAAGAAGAGGAGAAAGAAGAAGCCAAGCACGAAGAAGAAAAAATAGAAGAAACTAAAATTAAAGAAGAATCAACAGCAAAAGAAGAACAAAAAAAAATAGAAAATATCAAAGAAGCAGAGGAAAAAGTAACAGAAGAATTGAAGGAAGAAAAGGTTGTAGAGGAAATTGAAGAAGGGGAGAAAGAAGAATTAGGATCAATATCCAAGCCAGAAGATGAACAGCCAGAAATTATTTCTGAAGAAGAAACTAAGATTGATAAAAAAATATTTGTCTATATTGCAATTATTGTGATTTTAATTTTAGGTTTATGGTATGTCTTTTTTTTAGAAAAAGCAGATGTTGAAGATGTTTCTGCTGAACCGGCAGACAATATTCTTAGCCTAATAGCTTGTAATTCTGATGATGATTGCATGGAAAAAGGAAAAATAGGAGTATGCAATAATCCTGGAGAAGAAAATGCAGAATGCGAATATATTGAAGATGTTAAAGTTGAACTGATGGTTTTAAACAGCAATAATTGTTTTAATTGTGAAACTGGACGAGTTCTGTCAATACTTGACGGATTTTTCCCAAACTTGGACGTTGAAAATATAGATTTTGAAAACGTAAAAGGTACTGGATTTATTGCAAATTTTGGTATTAATGCATTGCCTGCTTACATATTTAATTTAAGTTTTAAGGAAGCTTATAATTATGATAAACTTTCCAGTTCTTTCAATAAAGTTGATGATAGTTTTGTAATGAAGAATACCGTAGCAAATGCAAATTACTACGTTGAAAGGGAAGAAATACCAAACAAGCTTGATTTATTTTTTAGCCAAGGCCAAACTGCAAGCACAAAAGCAGAGGAAAACTTGAAAGAATTTTTGGAAGTTTTTGATAGTGAAGTTGAGTTTGAGAAGCACAATGAAGATTCTGAAATTGTTAAAGAATTAGGGATAAATACTTTCCCTGCATTTTTGGTAAACAATAAGATTAAATTTGGTGGTGTGCAGCCTGCTGACAAGATAAGGGAGAATTTCTGCCAGCTCAATAGTGTTACTGAATGTGCATCTGGGTTGACTAAGAGTTTGGTTTAATTCTTTTTTATTATTGGCTTCAGATATAAAGATTAACTTTTTATACCCAAGAAAATTTCTAAAATTATGGGCAACATAGCAATATCAATAAGAAACCTTGTAAAGAATTATGACGGCACTGAAGCAGTTAGCAACATAAGCTTTGACATAAAGCAAGGTGAGTTTTTTGGGTTTCTGGGGCCTAATGGGGCTGGAAAGACTTCTACAATCAATGCAATAACTGGTGTTGCAAACTTTGATTTAGGAAAAATAGAAGTATTTGGCAATGATGTTGTAAAAGATTATAGGAAAGCAAGAAAATTTATTGGTCTAGCGCCTCAAGAGTTTAACCTTGACCCTTTTCTTACTATTATTGAGACTTTAATTTACCAGGGAGGTTATTATGGGATACCAAAAAATGTTTGCGTTAAAAGGGCTAAGGAGCTAATGAGATTATTTGGTCTTTATGAAAAGAGAAATTCCAGCATTAAGGCATTGTCTGGCGGGTTAAAAAGAAGGTTGATTATAGCCAAAGCCTTGATACACAAGCCAAAAATATTGATTTTAGATGAGCCAACTGCAGGCGTTGATGTTGAGCTGAGGCATTATCTATGGGACTCATTGAAAAAACTAAATAAAAATGGGACCACAATTCTCTTAACAACGCATTATATAGAAGAAGCAGAGAAGCTTTGCGACAGAGTTTGTATATTGCATAAGGGAAACATTCTTGAGATAGATGACAAGAAAAAATTGATGAAAAAGTTTGCCAACTCTCAGATTACAGTAGAATTAGCAGATAAAACAAAAAAAATACCAAAAGAAATCAAAAGATATAATTACAAGGTTGATGGCAAAAATCTGGTTTTCTTTGAAGATAATATAAAAGTAAATGAGATTTTAAAAATAATTGAAAAGAATAATCTAAAAATAATTGACATAAATATAGAAAGCAGTTCTTTGGAAGATATTTTTATAGGTATGGTGAAGAAAAATGGCTAACTTTATTGGTTTCTATACATTGACAAAAAGGGAAATATTAAGATTCCTTAAAGTGTGGACTATGACTATTCTGCCTACATGGATTACGACTTTGCTTTATCTCATTATTTTCGGGTTCACTATTGGGAGGGTATTGCCCCAAATAGGAAATACGTCATACTTAGAATTCATAATTCCCGGTATTTTGATGATGGGATTAATAACAACTACTTATGCAAACAACTCTACTTCAATATTCATGTTTAAATGGCTTAACTATATTGAAGGGATACTTATTGCGCCATTGTCCTACATAGAGACTGTAACAGCTTTTATTTTAGGAGGCATTGTTCGCGGATTGATTATTGCGGCAAGTGTTTACATAATCTCTTTGTTTTTTTACAGCGGAAGTATTTTCAATCCCCTGTTGTTTGTTTTTCTGATACTGGTAGTTTCCCTTATCTTTTCCTCTTTGGGCTTAATCACAGGATTGTGGGCAGAAGACTGGGACCAATTAAACATCTGGTCAACATTTATCATAACCCCATTGGTTTTTTTAGGAGGTGTATTCCATTCAATAACACTAGTTCCGGAAAGCCTGCAGATAATAACAAGAATAAATCCTATCTTTTACATGATTGATGCCTTCAGGTACAGCATGATAGGAGTTTCAGAATCTAATTTATTTATTGGTTTTTTTATAATTAGTATATTGGCTGTATCTTTATTTTTCTTTGCTGTTTATTTGTTTAGGATAGGGTATAAGATAAGGAAGTAAAAAACTTTATTCTTAACCTCCCATATGAAAATTATTTTTCTTTTCATGCTTGATTGTAGAATGATGTATTGAGCCATAATCATGCCCAGGATAAACTTCAATGCTTTCATCTAATTTCTTTAATTTCTTTAAACTTTCTGCCATCTTTGTTGCATCCCCTCCAGGTTTATCTACTCTTCCAATATTTTCAACAAATAATGTATCTCCGGTTATTAATTTATTATCAACTAAAAAACAAACACTTCCAGGTGTGTGTCCTGGTGTATGGATAACTTTGACTTTTATTTTTCCAATAGTAATCATATCATCATCATTTAATAGTTTTATTTTATTGATTCCAAGTTTTTTTATTTCATCTCCCTCTTCCCTATGGACATACACTGTTGCATCTGTAGCATTTACTATATCCTTAACACTGTTAATATGATCATAATCAGAATGTGTCAATAAAATTATTTTGATATTCAAATCATATTTTTTTGCAATTTCTAATATTTTTTCAGCTTCCCAGCCAGGATCTACAACAGCACCTTCCTTACTATCTCCATCTCCAATTAAATAAGAAAAATTCTGCATAATTCCAACAGGAATTTGTTCGAAGATCATTTTAAGCAAAGAGTTGAATTTTTTCTCCTCTATTCTTTGCATCAAGAATTATTTTTCCAAGATTATTGTTTTTCTTGATTTTGATTAAGCTTTTTTTAGAGGCTTTTGCTACCATTAATAATTCATTATTAACATAAACATCAATATCTTTGTTTTGCATTTCACTAGATAAATTAAAAATTATACTTTTCTTATCTATGATCAATTCAAATTCAACTTCTTCCTGTTTTTCTTGCTTTGTTTCTGTTTCTTCATATTTATTTTCAGTTTTTTCTTTATTATTTTTTTCTCCTAATTCTCTTACTTCAACACTCATTCCCAGACTCTTCTCTATCATGCTGATATTCTTGCCTTGCTTGCCTATGATTTTTGGAATGTCTCTTTCAGGAACATAAACAATGCATTTATTATCCGAAACAACCTCAACTTCTGCGTTTCTTGAATATCTTGAAAATTCATCTTCTATTGCAAGTCCTGCCAGCATTTGAATCCCCTTTTTATCTCCTTTTTTGGTTTCTTGTACTGGAACAACAACTGTCTGCTCACCATAACTGTAGATTTCATATGCTTCTTTTCCAGTCTCAAAATCAGTTACTACAACAACTGGCCTTGCTAAATCTGCTTCTGTCATTCCTGATGGGACTTTGACTGTCATTTTTAATGAAAGAACGCGATTAATAAAACCCTCTTTTATGAAGAAAACAGTGTCAACAACTTGCGGAATAACGCCCATTTCTATTCTGCCAAGAAATCTTTGTATAGCATCTATTGGGCTGGTTGCATGAACAACGCCAACCATACCTACTCCAGCAAGCCTTAAGTCTGCAAATAATTTAAAATCATCAGTATTTCTCATCTCATCAAAGAAAGTATAATCCGGCCTTGATAATAATAAAATATCATGGATCTCCTGTGAGCTTCCATGGCTTATCGCATATTGTGTTATACTGTCTGGTAAGATTAAATCCCTGGGTGCTTCAACTGTTTTTACTATTTTATCCTGGGAAGCGTAAAATTCAGCAAGAGCTTGAGAAAAAGTTGTTTTTCCCATGCCCGGAGAACCTGCAACTAGGACACCCTCTGCTTGTGTTGAAATCCTTCTTTTTGACTTATCACTTAATTTGTAATCACCTAAATTTAATCTTTTTACAGGTCTTACAGCAGTAATTTCCCAACCGTCAGAAAAAGGTGGTTTAGTTATAACAATCCTAAACTTTCCTAATTGAATAATTGTAGAGCCTTTTCTTTCTATTTCAATAAAACCATCTTTTCTCAGCTTTGCTTCCTCAATTAATTCTGTAGTTATTTCCTGGATTTCTTCCTGTTTAACAATAGCTTTCCTTAAAGGCTTAAATTCCCAGCTTCCAGGCATTCCTTTCTTAGCATGAGGCATTACATTTTCTCTTAAATGAACAGACATGGTGGTTTCATCAAAGAATCTTTCTAGTTTTAGTCTTTTTAATCCTCTCTCTGGACCTCTAAAATAAATTGCTTTTATACCTCTTGCAAGTGCAACTTCTGACTGCACTTTATCTGAAGTAATTAAGGTAGCATCTTCATCAAAAGCTAGCTGCCTTATTAAAGCGTCAATTTCACCTAAAGAAGCATGTCTTATTTCAGCTGCTCTTGGACGTTCGCCTCTGAAATCTAAGCTGATATTGTTTTTAGCTGCAAATTCCCTTAATCTACTGATTTCTTCCAGGCCTACAAAACCAATAGATTTGCCTAAGTTAGCTTGATGTTCTAGCTCTGCTAGAACTGCTTCATGGATTATTATTTCATTAGCTTTTATTTCATTATTTTTGATTTTAGTTGATAATAGCCCTTCAATTACTACAGAAGTGTCTGGTACGATTCTTTCAATTACATTAGTTTTAGTTTCATTATCCATAATAACCTCAAATATTGCTTTTCTTTATAAATTTATTGATTTTTATTAAATTTCAATATTGAAAATAATTTAAAACTGGTTAAATTTAATTATTTACAATATAGAAGGAAATTAAAAAACGTTGGAACAAATATGCAAGAAAATGGGGAAGAAGCTGCATAATATTTTTATGATACCAAATTCCCAACAAACAACACAAATTGGTTTAAAACCAATAAAACATTTTGAATAAAATTAACATTAATTAATTCAACATTAAATGTTTCTTTTGTTTCATAATTTTTTCCATTTACATCTTCATATTTGACAACAATATTGAACTCATTAACATTTTTCTTTAAATTTTTACCTAGCAGATTAATCACAAATTTTCTGTTTTCTGGAAGCTCTTTTACAGTCCATGCCTGCTCAAAATTATTCTGGGATACAATAACTTCCACATTTTCCGGAACAGAATTTGATTCTTTGCTTAATAAAAAGCTAATTTTGAAATTATCTTTATACTCAACTTCATCAGGAGTTTCTATTTCATTTATTTTTATTTCTGGTTTATCCAGAACATTATATTCAATGTATTCTGCTTTTGAAACATCAGAACTTATTACCTTGAAAACAGATTCCTGATTTCCTGTTACAGATTTTTCAACAGAATAATTAAAATTTTTTTCCTGTACAATTCCTAAATCATCCTTAGAACATTCTGATTCAAAGCATATATTCAAATTCTTTAGAATAGTGTTTCCAATATTTTTAATCTTGCATTCAACTAATGCTTTTTCATAGGAATATAATTCTTTTTGATCAATTTCACAATCAATTTTTACATCCCTGGAATAGATTTTTTCCTTTTCTTCCTTTTTCTGATTTAAGATGCTGTTTATTTCCTCAAATGAATAGGTAATGTCTCCTTTTTTTGACTTAAAACTAGTGTTATCCTCAGAGCCTCTTAATGTGCTTATAGTTATGGGGAAGGTATAAATGAAATTTTTCTTTAAATCACCTTGTAATTCAACAACCCAGAAAATACTTTTCTTTTCATTAGGTTTTAATAAGACATTCTTGATAAAATCTTCTGTTAATTCAACTTCTTTTGGTTTTGATATGGAAATCTCTGATGAGATGTAATAATCTTTGGTGTTTTCCAAAACTGTTTCTATCAGATTATAGGAGCCAAAACCAATATTTTGCTTTAAAACTTTGACATCTAAGCTTATAGGGTCTTGGGCTCTTCCAATTTTTTCTCCTAAAGAAGTATCAATGTTTAATTTATCTGTCTCTAGATTAATATTTCTTGCTACCCATTTATATGAAACAGAAGCATCATTGCTATCCAAAGATTCTTTTAGCTTTACATGTGTAGGATCTATATAGCCAAACTGGCCATATGTAACATCATATGGAACCCAGCCATAGCCCGGAAAGTAAATTTCT
>Ga0187827_10002827_pt1 | contig 23220 bp, 21 predicted proteins | sample ETNtaG_39_FD_167969 | JGI IMG/M metagenome (GOLD analysis project Ga0187827, IMG submission 167969) | Marine microbial and viral communities from oxygen minimum zone, Eastern Pacific Ocean - ETNP2014_SV_150_PacBio MetaG (Illumina Assembly) | ecosystem: Environmental > Aquatic > Marine > Hypoxic... | reverse complement strand
ATCTTAGGTGTTACTGCGAATGAACGTTCTGCAGATGCGCCAGATGTTCCAACTTTAAAAGAACAAGGTTATGATGCGTATTTCGTTAACTGGAGAGGATTTTTTGGACCTCCAGGAATGGATGCGGGTGCCAGAAATGAAATTGCTAAAATGCTAGGTGATATGCAATCTACTCCTGAATGGGAAGTGGTGCGTAAAAGAAATGCATATATTAACATTTATAATCCTGGTGATGATTTCATTTCTTTCTTGGAAACGCAAACTATAGAAATGACTGATCTAATGAAACAATTAGGTGTTATTTAATTATTAAAATACGAAGAGGGGAGAATGAGCATTAGCTATACACGTATAAGTGCGCTCATCTTCCTCCTCTTCTTTATTATTTATTCATATCTTGCTGGTGAAATAAAAGTATTTGTTTTTGATGAAAATGCTGACTTTAATGCCAGAACTTTTCCAAAACTAATTTCCTATATTGGCATAATTTTTTCTTTTTTAACGTTAGTGATATCAAGGAGCCAAGATGAACCTTTAGGTCAATACGAATGGCTAAAAGTTTTTGTTTTATTTATCCTAGTTTTTACCTACGGTGTCATTATTAAGTCGGTTGGTTTTTTTGTTTCGACAAATTTATTTTTATTACTGTCCTATTATTATTTGGGGGTTCGAAATTATAAAGTATTATTACTTTGCTCTGTCCCGGTTGTTGCTGCTCTTCAGTTTATGTTACATGGTTTGCTTGATGTTTATATTCGAGATCCTTTATTACAATTTTTAGGAATCATTTCATGATTGATGGGATTTGGATTGGTATTAACACTGCTTTTAGTGGCTATAATATTTTTATGGTCATGATAGGCTGTTTTGCAGGAACTATTATTGGGATGTTGCCAGGACTTGGACCCATGTCTGCTATCGCACTGATGATTCCAATCACTTATAGTTTTGATCCAGCATCTGCTATGATTTTAATGGCAGGAGTGTATTACGGAGCTATATTTGGAGGCTCTACTTCTTCTATCCTTATAAATGCGCCTGGTGTTGCAGGTACAGTATCTAGCTCATTTGATGGATATCCAATGGCTAAAAGCGGTCATGCAGGAAAAGCCCTAGCTATTGCCGCATATTCTTCTTTTTCTGGAGGAACTATTGCTGCAATTTTTTTATTATTAGCAGCTCCACAGCTAGCGAAAGTGAGTTTAAGTTTCCAATCAGCCGATTATTTTGCTCTAATGTGCGTTGGATTACTTTCAATTGCAGCCTTTGCAAGTAAAGGTCAATTTCTAAAAGCTATGATTATGACCGCATTCGGTTTGGCTTTAGCAACAGTAGGGCAAGATTCTCTCTCCGATATTACACGTTTTCACTTTGGCAATATTAATTTGATGGATGGTATTAGTTTTGTTTTATTAGTCATGGCAACTTTTGCAATGAGTGAAGCCTTTATGATTATTTTCAAAAAAATGGAAATTAATTTTAAAGCATCCGATGCTAGTATTAATAAATTAGGATCCATTAAATTATCAAAAGATGAAGTTAAAGAAATGGTTCCCACAATTGGAAGAACATCTATACTGGGATTCCTTATTGGTGTGTTGCCAGGAGCAGGGGCGACCATAGCGAGTTTTCTAGCGTGGGGTTTTGAGAGAAGCATTGCTTCAGTAAAAGATAAACTTAAATTTGGTAAAGGATCAATCAAAGGATTAGCGGCTCCTGAGACAGCAAATAATGCAGCGTGTACTGGTTCTTTTGTCCCTTTATTAACTCTTGGCATTCCAGGCTCTGGAACAACAGCTGTAATGCTTGGAGCATTATTATCTTTTGGTATCCAACCAGGTCCACGTCTTTATGTTGATCAGCCTGAGATATTTTGGGCAGTTATTATCTCGATGTATATTGGTAATATTGTTTTGCTTATTTTGAATTTACCTCTCATACCTTATATAGCGCGTATCCTAGCGATACCAAAAAATATTTTAGTACCATTGGTATTATTTTTTTCTGTAACAGGTGTGTATTTAATTTCGTTTAATGCGTTTGATATATATTTTATGGCTATTGTAGCTATTATCTCTCTTGTTCTTCGCACTCTAAATTATCCTATGCCACCACTTATACTAGGATTTATTTTAGGAGCTTTGATAGAAAAAAATCTACGACGCGCTCTTTTAATTAATGATGGATCTTTTTCATTTCTTTGGGAACGACCTATTAGCCTGGGTTTGTTTATCTTAATGATAGCAATTATTTTATTACAAGTTTATCAAGGAATAAAAAAGCGACAAGCAAAGTAATTTCTAAGATATGAGTATAACAGATGAAGGGCATTACGGACCAAAACAGCTAAATTTATTAAAGACTGTATGGGGTGAAGGATTTCTTTCACCAGGCGGAACAGATGAAATAGATGAAGTCATAAAAGGGATTGATGCCTCAGGTAAAACTGTTCTAGATATCGGTTGCGGGTGTGGCGGAGCTGCCATACATCTTATCAAAAATCATGGTGAAAATCAGTATTGGGAATTGATATTGAATCATTAGTTATTCAACGCGCAGAAGAACTTGCGAAAGAGCATGATCTTTCTAGTCTTGCACATTTCCGTTGTGTTAAACCTGGACCTCTTGATATTCCAGATGAATCAGTTGATCTTGTGTTTAGCAAGGAGGTATTTCTTCATATTCCAAATAAAGATGATCTAATAAAAGACATTTATCGAGTACTCAAGCCCGGGGGCTTGGTTGCCGCAAGTGATTGGATGCGGATCGATGATAATCCTCCTTCAATACAAATGCAGGAGTATATCGCAGCCGAGGGGCTTGATATGTATATGTGTTCACTTGAGCATTATGAGAAAGCATTAAAGAATGCTGGTTTTATTGATATTGTTATTAAAGATCGTAACGTATGGTATCTTGGTAAAGCAAAAAAAGAACTTGCGGATATTGAAGGTCCTCTCAATAAACAAGTCATCGACGCTATCGGTCTAGAAGAAACAGCTGGAGCCATTGATATTTGGAAAAAATTAATTGGTGTCCTTGAAATTGGAGAACATCGCCCAGGATTTTTTAAAGCTGTTAAAAAATAAAATGACCCTCAACATTCCTCCTGGTTGATGGTAGGATAGACGTGATGAAGAAGAAAATATCTTCAAAAATTGCTAGCTGCCTTTGCGGTGGAATTAAGATAAAGGTAAAGGGAAAACTTCGCCACGTTGTTAATTGTCATTGCAAGCAGTGTATGAAAACACATGGAAATTATGCTGCCTATACGGCTTGTCTGGAAGACGATGTCATCTTCATTAATAAAAAAACTCTGAAATGGTATAAATCATCTAATATTGCCAAAAGAGGTTTTTGCTCTGTTTGCGGGGCAAGCATGTTTTATAAACAGCTGAAGAGTAGAAATATTAGTATTGCTGCTGGGATGTTTCGTAATCCCACCAAACTGAAGACTCATTCCAATATCTTTACAAAAGGTAAATTGGATTATTATGAATTAGATTCAAGAATGCCTAAATTTGACAGGAGAAGCAAATGAACAATTTGAGTGATGCCTTGATCGTTTTCAGGAGGAGAAGAGGCAGAAAGTCAAAAAAGAATTAATTAATTATTATTGAGTAACTAGATTCGTTTTGTAATCTTAAAACATCATTTAATTCATTTAATTTTTGATCAACTTTTTTTAGCATCGAATGGAATTCAGAGCGCTTTGTTACAACTAAGGAAATATCAGCCACTATGAGGTCAATGACAAAATAACGGTCTTTGGATTTTTTTACGCGCCACGTAACAAGTATATTTCCCGTGTCATTATGTATTTCCATTTCAATCATGTTTACTTTAGTTTTTTCATCATATTTAGAGTTAATCAGTTCATATTCCTGATCAGAATATCCTTGCATTATGGAGGTTATATTGAGAGCAAGATGTCTTTTAAAGAGTTTTACATACTCTTTTTTGGTCTCTTTTGAGGCGGAAAACCACGATTTCCCTGCCACGAATTTTGATATTCCAGCACCGGCAAAATTATTATTGATTGAATCTTCAATGAGATTGAATCGATCCACTTTAGAAATTGAAGTATCTCTGTGGACATCAAGAATGGTGTCAATCTCCTTTTTTAACCAATCAGAAGCCTCATCAGCTAGTAATGACGTAGCATTCAATAAAAAAATAAAAAAAATTTTGTATAGAAAATTCATCTTATTCAAATTCAACACTTATTAGCGGAAGCGGGGTCAACTCACTATCATCTATGTTCAGAATCGCAGCTTTTCTGTTTTGGTAATAGGAGCTTCGAACCGCAGCGTAATAATCAACTGAATTATTGCGCAAGGCGTTAACTTCATCAATAATTTTTGACCTTTTATCAACTGCGTTGGTGGCCGTTCTCAGAGGCACAACCCAACCTTCTCCTTCTCTAACGGCATATGCGTTAAAAGGATCTGTTGCATATGTAAGGAACAATCCTCCGGAGTCACGCAAATTTGAAGGTCCAAAAATTGGAAGCACAATGTAAAAGCCATCTCCAACACCCCATGTAGCGAGAGTTTGACCATAATCCTCCTCTTTTTCTTCCAAGCCAATTTTATCTGCTACATCCACTAAACCCAAAACACCAGCTGTGGTGTTAACAACAAAACGACCTGTTGTTTCAGCGGCGTTTTTTCCCTGTCCTTGCAGTAATTGATTCACAACCACCAAGGGTGCTCGCAAGTTGCTTAGAAAATTATTAACTCCCGATTGAATTGGTGATGGTAGTTTTCTATACCCCTTTGCTGCTGGCTCTAATATTATCTTATCAGCCATATTATTAAAGCCGAAGATGACGCGATTGATTGGCTCTATGGGATCGAAGATTTCATCTTCATTATACGTGGTTTCAAAATCACTTGAAGTAGTTGTAACTGTGTCTGACTCATCACTTAATACTGAAAAATTAATAAAAACAATGAAAAATATTATTAATAAAGATTTTATATTTATCATAAAAAATAATGATTTAATGTAAGAGTATATATTACAATATTGGAATATATACATAAAAAAAATGGATCTAAACTACAACAATTATCTTGATTTTTTGAACACAGAACAGAAAAAAGCTGTTGAAAATTCGGAAGGATCATGCCTAGTCCTAGCTGGGGCAGGAAGTGGAAAAACAAGGGTTTTAACATTTAAAATTCTTCATCTTCTCATTCAAAAAAAAGCACTTCCAAATCAAATTTTAGCAGTAACTTTTACTAACAAAGCCGCGACTGAAATGAAATCAAGAGTATCATCATTATTAAATCAACCAATAGACAGAATGTGGATAGGAACTTTTCACTCCCTATCTGCTAAAATACTGCGATCTCATTGTGAATTAGTCGGTCTTAAGAATAACTTTATAATTATAGACACAGATGACCAGTTAAAATTAATCAAGCAGATTTGTGAACGTGAAAAAATTAACTTAAAAGAAAAGACACCAAAATATTATTTAAATGTCATCGATGGGTTAAAAAATAAAGGCATTTTTGCAAATAACTTGCGTTCACAAAAATATAAAAAATCTGATTCTAATGTAGGAAAAATATATAAAATATATCAAGAAGAATTATTAAGATTAAACTGCGTTGATTTCGGCAACCTCATTCTTCATTGCATTGATATTTTCAAAGCACACAAGGATGTCTGTTTAAAGTATCAAAAATTGTTCAAGTATATTCTTGTAGACGAATATCAAGACATAAATAAAATACAGCAATCCTGGCTCGAGTATTTATACCAGATAAATAAAAATATATGTTGTGTGGGCGATGATGATCAGTCCATTTATTCGTGGCGGGGGGCTGATGTAACAAATTTATTAAATTTTGAAAAAAATTTTTCAAAAATAACAATCATAAGATTAGAGCAAAATTATCGCTCTACTCAAAACATATTAAATTGCGCATCTGCGCTAATTAAGAAAAATGCCGGAAGATACGGCAAGAAATTGTGGAGCAAGAATGACATAGGTGAAAAAACATCAATAACAGGATTTTGGGAAACTGGAGAGGAATCAATATTTGTTAGCGGGGAGATAGAAAAAATAATTTCGAAAAAAATTCCACTAAGTGAGATAGCCATACTGTTTCGTGTTGCAGCGCATACAAGATCTTTTGAGGATAGATTTATTAATCTAGGATTGCCATATAAAATTATTGGGGGCCTTCGCTTTTATGAGAGAAAAGAAATTAGAGATATAATCGCTTATTTAAGATTAGTTGATAATTTAAATGATGATCTAGCCTTTGAAAGGATAATCAATGTTCCAAAAAGAGGCATTGGTAAAGTAACCTTAAATAAGATCAACAACTTATCAAGAATTAATAATGTCTGTATGTTTGATGCAGCGGAGATGTTTATTCAACAATATGCTTTAAAGGTGAGGTCTGAAATAAATGATTTCATAATTAAAGTTCATAAATGGAATAAAATTAAGAAAGACATCAGTCACATTGAGCTCACTCAAATAATACTAGAAGATTCAAATTACATTAGTTACTTGGAACAGGAAGAAAAGAATTCAAAGAATCCTGAAAATCTTAATAGAGTAGAAAACATTAGAGAATTCATTGAAAGCTTGAAAGATTTTGAAAATTTAGAAGGTTTTTTAGAGCACGTTGGACTGGTTATGGAAAACATAACTAATACAAGCAAGGAAACAATTAGCTTGATGACTATGCATAGCGCAAAAGGTCTGGAGTTTGACTATGTTTTTTTAGCAGGTTGGGAAGAGGGAGTATTTCCTAGTATGAGATCTATTGAAGAGTTAGGCAATTCAGGACTTGAAGAAGAAAGAAGACTTGCGTATGTCGCACTTACACGAGCAAGAAAAAAAATTAATATAACTTATGTAAATCAAAATCGTTATTCTTACGCATCTCATGATTATAACATACCATCACGATTTATAGATGAATTACCAAGAAACTTGGTTGACATTAGAGATTCCAGTTTTTTAGAAAATAATAATTTTTTAGATAATTTTATTACTTCACAAGATAACTATCAAAATCATTTATCCCCAGGAAGAAAAAGGCTTGTTTCAAATTACAAAAGTTCTGACATAGAGTGGAACTTTAATCAAGATACTTCAAATGAAGAAAATATGAAAAAAGGTGACAGGGTGTTCCATCAAAAATTTGGTTACGGGAAAATACTTTTTATTGAAGGAGACAAGGCAGAAGTAGATTTTGAAAAATCATCTCAAAAACAAGTTTTTGTGAAATACTTACAGTTCATGAACTAGTTTTTTTTATCCAGTCATCTTCAGACAGTATCGATATTCCCAATTCTTTAGCTTTTTTTGCCTTACTTCCTGGGTTTTTTCCAACGATAACATAATCAGTCTTGCTTGTAACCGAGCTTGAAATTTTTGCTCCTAATTGAACCGCTAAGTACTTAGCTTCTTCTCGAGATAGTATTGACAATGTACCAGTAAAAACAATATTTTTATATGAAAATAAGTTGTTTGATCTGGGTTTTTTAAAATTTGCAATGTTTAAGATTTTACTTAAATTCAAGATAGTTTCTCGGTTTTTTTTCTTTTGCATATAGTCATAAATTGAATTTATTACTTTTGGACCCAAGCCATCAATAATAAATAGCCTTTCCTTATCCATTGATGAATTTATAAATGTCTCAATGGTGAGGAATTCTTTTGCCATAAGATTTGATAAAGTTTCTCCAAGATATCTTATGCCTAGAGAGAAAATAAATTTATCCAGAGCAATATTTTTAGATTTTTCAATTGATTTAATTAAATTCTGAAACGACAATTCGCCCCAGCCTTCTAAATCTAAAATAATTTTTTTGTATCTGTTAATATAAAAGATATCTTCAAAACTTTTTATGAAACCTAATTTGTAAAATTGATTAATCTGCTTTTCACCCAATCCTTCAATATTAAGATTTTTTTTACTAACAAAATGAATTAATCCTCCTAGTTTTTGCGCATCACAGCTAATTGTATTAGTGCATCTGATAACTGTCTCGCCTTTTTCTTTTTTGGTTTTGCTTCCACATACTGGACAAAGTGAAGGTGGTTTCGTAATTTTTTTTCGATTTTTTTCTTTTTTTACAACTTTTAATACTTGAGGTATTACATCACCAGCTCTTTGAATCTCAACTGTATCATTTTCACGAATATCTTTTTTTTCTATTTCATCAAAGTTATGAAGGGTAGAATTTGAAATTAGTACTCCCCCAATGCTTACTTCAGCTAGTCGCGCAACAGGTGTAATGGCCCCAGTTCTTCCAACTTGAAAATCAATCTTTTTAATGGTTGTAAAAGCCTTTTCAGCTGAAAATTTAAGCGCTATTGCCCATCTAGGATTTTTTCCAATAAAGCCTAATCTTTTTTGCAATTCCAAACTATCAACTTTATAAACTATGCCATCCATATCATATTGGATTGTATTACGAATTTCTTTCAGGTTTTCAAAATAATTAATCATAGAATTGAATGAATCACATATTTTAATTAAATTATTTGATGGGATTTTCCATTTATTTAGATCTTCGTAAAATTCACTCATAGTTATGTATTTTTTGGTTGATTCACCAATTCCATGTGCTAATAATTTAAGGGGTCGCTGCTTTGTAACGTTTGAATCTAATTGTCTTAAGCTACCTGCGGCTGCATTTCTAGGATTCGAAAATTTATTTTTTTCATTCAATCCTTTGTTTAATTGTATAAAATCTTTTTTATTCAAAAAAATTTCTCCTCTGATTTCAATTTGCTTGGGATAGTTTTTTTCTTCTAATTTTGATGGTATATCAACTATCGTTTGTATATTTTTTGTAACATCTTCTCCAATTTTTCCATCGCCTCTGGTACTGGCTGATTTTAATATTCCATTTTGATAATTCAGGTTGATTGAAAGGCCATCAATTTTAGGTTCGCACATAAATTTTATCTTTTCTTTTTTATCAATGTTAAGAAATTTTCTTACTCTATCTATAAAATCTCCAACATCTTTTTTATTAAAGGCATTTGCCAATGAAAGCATTGGTATTTTATGAATAATTTTTTCAAATTTTTTTGAAGGACGACCACCAACAAATTTGTTTGGACTATTTTCTAATATTAAATGAGAAAATTTTCTTTCCAGTTCATTGTTTTCTATGACTAATTTATCAAAATCTTTATCGGTGATTTCAGGTTTGTCTTTCTGATGATAAAGTTTGTTATGTTTATGAATTAAAGATGCTAAAATTTTTAATCGCTTCGATATTTCTTCTTCATTGATTAGTTTATTAATTTTTTTCATCATCCCAAGTTAGCAGATTAGAAATTTTGCTAAAAAAAGATTTATCGTTAATCTTATCATCATTATCGGAACCAACTAATTCATAACTATATCTGTACCATTTAGAATCAGGATAATTATATCCAATTACAGATGCTGTTTTTTTTGCATCTTCAATCATTCCTAAGGAATAATATATTTCAACTAATCTATGAAGAGCCTCAGGTGTGAACTTTGACTTAGAATGATCATCAATTACTTTTTTGTATCTCTTCATAGCGGCTAAATACTTTTTTTGTTTTAAATAAAATAATGCAATGTCCATATGTTTTGCTGCAATATTTTCTTTTATTAATATAATTTTTTGTTCACTATCCCTAGCATACTTGGATTCTGGAAAGCGGTTAATGACTTGGTTAAAACTTTCTAGGGCTTCTGTATTATAACTACCATCAAGATATTCGTTTTCAATTTGCTCAAAATTACAAATTGCTTTCAGATAGTAAGCATAATCAATGTTTTTATGAGAAGGATAACGGTTTATAATTCTATTAATTTTGAAAATTGCCTCATCATAATTCATTTGTGCATACTCAATAAAGGCTATCATTATTTGAGATTGTATTGCTTCACTAGAAAGAGGAAAGTTGAATTCAATTTCATTAAACTGAGCTTTAGCTTTCTCATAATTTTCTTTTTCTAAATCTTGCATTGCTAGGGCATATAAATTTTCAGGGGTTTCAGAATTTATCTCTTTAACATTTTGGTTGTTTTGAGAGCATGAAATAAATAGACAAATAAATAAAAAAATAAATGCTAATTTAGATAAATTTTTCATATAAAAGTTGTATATATTGATTATGTTATAATTTGAATGAAATTTATTGAGAAATATAAATCACCTAGTTTTGATACAAGAAAGAAAGATTCTTCTTTAAATTATATAATAATTCATTACTCAGCGATAAAAAATAACAAAGAAGCCTTAAGTCATTTGTCTGAAAAAAAGAACAAAGTTAGCTCACATTTTTTTATTAATAAATCTGGTGAAATCTTTTATTTAGTTGATCTCATAAACAGAGCCTGGCATGCTGGAAGATCTTATTGGAAAGGAATAGTTGATATAAATTCGGAATCTATTGGCATAGAGATGGATAATTCTGGGCATCATTATGATTTTGAAAATTATACTCCAAAACAGACAAACTCATTAATTTTATTATTAAAATATATTTCAAAAAAATATAACATTAATAAACAAAATATTTTAGGTCATTCTGATATTTCCCCTTATCGAAAAATTGATCCGGGAGAGAAATTTCCATGGAAAAAACTTAAAAAAAATAATTTATCCTTTTTTCCAATTAAGTTGTCTCAAAACAAAAAAAATAAAATTGAAAGATATTTAAAAAAAAAATTAGATAATCAAAACAAAAAATATAGATTGTTGTATATGCTAAATAAAATTGGATATGATATTAAGGCTGCGAAAAAAGATAAAAAAAAGTATTATATGCTAATTAAAGCCTACCAAATGCATTATAGACAAAACCTAGTATCTGGAAAATTAGACTTAGAGACTTATAATTTAATACTTTCGCACTACAATGAAGTGTTGACCAAAGACCAATTTTCTAATAATTTCCAATATTAGATGGTGTGATGATCGCTTGAGTAATCAAGAGGAAAGTCCGGGCTCCTCTGGAAAATAAAACCAGGTAACTCCTGGCAGACGCAAGTCTAGGGAAAGTGCAACAGAAAATATACCGCCCGATAGGGTAAGGGTGAAATGGTAGGGTAAAAGCTTACCGCATAATTGGTAACAGTTGTGGCAAGGCAAACCCTTTTAGGAGTAAGGCCAAATAGGAATAACAATTAATTTCCAGTTAAGTTATTCGGGTAGGCTGCTTGAAACAAATGGTGACATTTGTTCTAGATTAATGATCATCAAATTTAGCAATAAATTTACAGAACCCGGCTTATGCACCATCTAATTCAGGAACATAATAAGAACATTAAATAAAATGAATTTTTTACCCATTGACGCCCATATAATCCCATGATAACCCATAATAAAAAAATGGCGAAATTAAATGAATTTGTTTGTATCTCAGTTTGTAAACAAAATAGATAAAAAGGGAAGAGTGTCACTTCCTTCACAATTTAGAAATATTTTATCAAAAAAGAGCAACAGTGAAATAATATTATTTAAATCATTGAAATTCAAATCTATCGAAGGATGTAGCAGTAAAAGAATTGATAAAATAGCTGATAAAATAGAGGAACTTGATATTTTTTCTGATGATCAAGATGATTTTGCAACATCTATTTTTTCTGAAATTATACCAACAAAATTAGATAGAGAAGGCCGTTTCCTAATTCCTGAAAATTTAAAATTATATTCAAATATATCCAACGAAGTTACATTTATTGGTCAAGGTCATTACTTTCAAATATGGGAACCCGAAGCCGCGACCGAAAGACAAAAAAAATCAAGAGAGAGATTAGTTAGAGAAAAAAGGACTCTTGGTTCAATTTTAACAGCATCAAAGAATAAAAATGGTTAATATCAATATTCACGAACCAGTAATGCTAGAAGAAGTAAAAAAATTTATTCATTTTACAAAAAAAATTAATATTATTGATGCTACGTTTGGCGGCGGCGGATATTCAAAAGCATTACTAGAAGAATATAATGTCAATCAATTAATTGCTATTGATAGAGATCCAATAACTGAAGTTATTGCTAAAGATTTAAGTAAAAAATACAAAAATTTTAAAATTATTAATGGTTGTTTTAGTAAAATAGACGATCTGATATATTCAAATAGTACAATAAAAATAAAAAAATTTGATATTATAATTTTTGATTTAGGACTTTCTTCTAATCAGATAAACGATCCAAAAAGAGGTTTTTCTTTTATGAAAGAAGGACCTCTTGATATGGATATGGGGGGTTCAAAGGTTCATGCTTCTGAAGTAATCAATAATTTTTCTGAAAGAAAATTAGCCGATATTTTTTTTGAATTAGGAGAAGAGAAATATGCAAAAAGAATTGCAAGGAACATTGTTAAACAGAGAAAGATTAAATTAATTAATAACACGAAAAAATTATCAGAATTAATCAAAGAGTCTATACCAAAAAATAATTCAAAAAAAATAAAAATCAATCCTGCAACAAGAACATTTCAAGCTTTAAGAATATATGTCAATGATGAATTAAATGAACTGAAAACAGCTCTTAGTAAGTCAAGTCAGTTACTTAACAAAGAAGGCAAATTAATTGTAGTTTCCTTCCAAAGTCTAGAAGATAGAATTGTGAAGGATTTTTTTAACCACAATAGTGGTAAACGATGGCGTTCCTCCCGCCACTATCCGGAGTTAGCTGATATAGGTCCAATCACCTTTAAATTAATCACCAAAAAACCAATTAGACCTCAAGAGTGGGAAATTCAAAAAAATCCCCGCTCACGTTCAGCTAAGCTCCGGGTAGCACAAAAGATAAACTAAAATGAAATATTTTACCGCAATAGCAACTTTATTAGGTTTTAATTTAGTCTCAGTTATTACTCTTTTGTATTTTAGCGGCATTTCAAAAGAAATTGAGAAAGAAAATAAAATATTAGAAATGCAAATTTCAAAATTTAGTAAACAATTAAAGATTAATGAAGTTGAGTTCACCCTTCATAGTCAATCCTCCTATCTTAAAAAATTACAAAAAATTTATTTTGATACTGATAATATAGATTCATTTGAAAACACTCGAATAAATTTAATAGATTTTGAAAAAAAAGAGTTAAGACACATATATATGATTAGTTCAAATTAGACAAAAATTAAATATTAAATAATGTCTAAAAAATATTATATATTTGATAGTGACGCCCTTATAAATTTTCATAAGCGAATATTTTTTTCTGTTATAATTTTTTTACTTGTTTTTCTTGTTGCCTTTTACAGAATCACAGACGTAATGCTTTTAGAAAAATCTATCAATATCAACAATAATGCTAAGCAAATAACAGAAAGAGGAAACATATATGATAGAAATGAAAATTTATTATCAACCACAATAAATTCTTATTCTCTTTCGGTTAATCCAAAAAGTTTAAAAAATAAAAAACTTATATCTGAGAAACTATCTTTAATAATATCTAGACCTGAGGAAGAAATATTTAACCTCCTGAATGAAAAAAAAGAATTTGTTTGGTTAAAAAGAAATATTTCTCCAAAAGAACATCAAGCAATAATTGATTTAGGCGAAGTTTCTTTAAAAACTGAACATACAAAAGAAGAAGAAATAAAAAGAATATATCCACACGGCAATATTTCATCACATGTAGTTGGATATGTAGATATAGATGGAAATGGACTTGCCGGAATTGAGAGAGGTTTGAATGAAATTTTAAGTAAAGGCGAAGATGTGTATCTAAGCATTGATATAAGGTTACAAAGTGCATTTCGTGCAGAATTAATAAAAACTATTAACAAATTTTCAGCAGATTCCGGCTCAATTGTTGCGATTGATATGACAACTGGTGAAGTCATAGCATTAAGCAGTTTTCCAGACTTTGATCCCAATAACAGAAAAACATTTACTGAGAATAATAAACTTAATCGGATAATTGGAGGAAATTATGAAATGGGTTCAACGTTTAAACCCATCACGGTTGCTATGGGAATTGATAAGAAAATCATAAATTCAGAGACATCTTTTGATGTTTCAAAGCCAATTAAAAAGGGAAAGATAACAATTAATGATTTTCACCCACACAAAGGATTCTTTACCAGTAAAGAGATAGTCGTTAATTCTTCGAATATTGGTGCAGCAAAAATTGCTAGCAAGATTGGAAAAAGAAATCAAATAAATTTTTTTAAGAAAATAGGTTTTTATGAAAAAATAGAACTTGAGATCATAGAATCAGCAAAACCATACACGAATCCAAACCATTGGGGCGAAATAGAAACTATGACCATAGGGTATGGACATGGATTTATGGTTACCCCATTACATTTAGTCTTAGCATACGCCTCATTAATCAATGATGGAAAAAGATTAAATCCTACATTTTTAAAAGATAATATTGTAATAAATAAAACACAAATAATAAAACACGAAACTTCTGATTATTTCATAAAACTATTAAGAGCAGTTGTTTTAGAAACTGAATATACAGGACCAAGAGTTAGAATTGAGGGTTATGAGATAGGAGGTAAAACAGGAACAGCAGAATTAATAAATGAGTCCGGGCATTATCAAAAAGATATGAATTTAACCTCTTTTATCGGGGTATTTCCTACTTCAAAGCCTAAATACATAGTTCTAGCAATGATTGAAAATCCAAAAAAAATTAAAGAAGAGAATTATAATATCACTGGCGCAAGTGTTGCAGCACCTTTGGTAAAAAATATTATTTCAAGAATGATTGAAATATTAAGCATACCCAGATCTAATTCTATAGAAATTCTTAAAGCTGACATAAGTGCTAAATATATAAAGAATCATAATGCTACTTTCTAAAATATCCACATTAATAGATTGTAAAAAAAAATATAACATCGAAAAAAAAAACACTTCATTTAATTTTCTTTCAACTAATTCAAAATATATTAAAAAAAATTCAGTTTTAGTAATAAATAAAAAAAATAATTTTAAAAAAAAATATATTGAAGAATCTATACGAAAAGGAGCTATTGCATTAATTACAAATTATTATTTCAAGAATATAAAAATTCCTCAGTTTATTGTTAAAGATGTTAATAAAAGTCTTAATAAATTACTTTGGGCATTAAAGAAGATACCTCCAAATAATATTATAGGTGTTACTGGCACTAACGGGAAAACTTCAGTGGTATGGAATATTAGCAATATTTTATTCTTATCTAAAAAAAATGTTAAGTCTTACGGAACACTGGGGTTTTACGGCAACCAAAAAAAAATTGAAAATTCAATTTTAACCACTCCAGAATATGAGATTTTATATCAAAAAGCATTTACTCATACAAAAAAATATAGGGGCGAGTTTGTTTTTGAAGTTTCAAGCCACTCAATATCAAAACAAAGAATAAATCACTTTCCAATTAATATAGCTGCTATAACAAATATAAGTAAAGATCATTTAGACTTTCATAAAACAGCACTAAATTATCGAAATACAAAATATAAATTATTTACACAGCATTTAAAAGACAAGGGAGTTGCAATATTAAATGACAATATTAGCGGAATTGTCATTCTGAAAAAAAAATTAATACAAAAAAAAATTAGAATAATAACTTATGGAACAAGAAAGAGTAATGTTCATTGTTTCAAAAAAAATAATAAATTTTATTTAAAAATATTTAATAAAATTTTTGTTTTAAAATTATTTGATTACAATAAATTTGAATTGGATAATTTATCCTGTGCTGTGGGTTGCTGTATTAGTATCGGAATAAAAAATAAAGAAATTATTAGTTCAATTGCAAAGATAAATAAGCCTAGAGGTAGATTGCAAGAGATAGGAAAACTTAAAGATGGTTCAAAAGTTATAGTTGATTATGCTCACACTCCAGATGCTTTAAAAAATATTTTATTTGCTACTAAAATAAACAAAATCAAACCTAATTTATTGTTTGGGTGTGGGGGCAATAGAGACAGATCAAAAAGAAAAGCAATGGGACTAATAGCAAATAAATTTGCTGCAAAAGTCTATGTTACTGATGATAATCCAAGAAATGAGAATCCTTCTAAAATAAGACAATCCATTCTTTCAAAATGTTCTAAGGCAGTTGAGATTCCAGATAGATCTACTGCAATTCAAAAAGCGATAAATGAATTAAATAATGGAGAAACCTTAATTATTGCAGGGAAAGGCCATGAAGAAAAACAAATTATAAAAAATAAAATTGTTAATTTTAATGACGCTAAAATAGCTAGATTTTATTTAAATCGACGTAACAAATTATGAAAATAAATAATTTAGATAAAATAATTGAAGATTATTTAATTAGAAATGAAAATAAACTTAAAATAAATAGCAATGATATTTTGAGTGGAGATGTATTTATTGCTTTACAGGGAAGAAATGTTCATGGAAATAAATATATCAATGATGCTTTGGATAATGGCGCAAAATATGTAATTACCGACAAAAACGCAGATTCTTTTATTAATGAAAATAACATTCTTTTAATAAATGACGCTCTACTTTTTTTGTTAACAATAGCTAACAAAAAAAGAAATAATTTTAGAGGAAAAGTCATCGGAATTACAGGCAGCGTAGGAAAAACAAGTGTTAAAGAAAATCTTAAATTTCTTCTCTCTTTTGAGTCGAAAGTATCCGCTTCAATTAAAAGTTACAATAATTATTTGGGAGTTTTAATTTCATTAATTAATATGGATAATTTCAGCGATTTTGCAATATTTGAAATCGGAACAAATAACTTTCATGAAATCGGAAAATTAACTTCAATTATAATGCCGCAACAAGTTATTATTACAAACATATTCCCAACACATCTTGAAAGCTTCAAAAGTACAATGAATATAGCTATAGAGAAATCAGATATATTTAATCTAAAATATAATCCTGAAATAGAATTACTAATACTTCCTAATTCAAACAGTGATGAATTGTTTCTTTATGATCAATCAAAAAAAATGAAAATTTCTAAAATTCTTACTGTAGGAAAAAAACCTAATTCAAACTATTATATTCAAGAAATTAATAAAACTAATAAGAAAAATATAATTATTAAAGTTAATAATAAAGAGTCATATAAAATTAATTTTAATACAGATTATTACCATCAAATTTATAATGCAATAATTTGTTTAGCAATATTTGAGCATAATAATTTACCTCTTAAAACATTTCACAAAAAAGTTAAAAGTATTCCTAGGATTGAGGGAAGAGGATTGATGAATGAGATTGTTATAGACGATAAAAAAATATTATTTATTGATGAAAGCTATAATGCAAGTCCTGTTACAATGAAAATTTGTATAGATTATTTTTATGAATTAGAATTACAAGTCACTCAAAAAAAATATATAATTCTTGGGGAAATGAATGAATTAGGTAACTTATCTAAAATGTATCACCAAAATATAATCAAGCAAATTTTGTATTACAAATTTGAGAATGTAATATTATGCGGAAATCTATTTAAGTCACTTCTAAATAAAATGAAAATTAAAACAGATCAAATTAATTGTATATTAGATGAAAATGAGATTATGCAATTTTTAAAAAAAAATATACATAATAATGACATAATATTAATTAAAGGATCTAACTCAACAAAAGTGAATAAGCTGGCTAATATGCTAAACGCGAATAAGGAGTAATATCAATTGTTTTTCTATCTTGCTGAAACGTACACTCAATATTTTACCTTTTTTAATTTATTTAATTATATTTCTTTTAGAACAGGTGCTGCAGTTTTAACATCCCTTTTCTTCTCTCTCATATTCGGTGAAATGATAATAACATATTTATCAACTGTTCAACCAATAGGACAACCTATTAGGTTAGATGGTCCAAAAAAACATTTATTTGAAAAAGCAGGCACCCCAACTATGGGCGGCATTTTGATCTTGGCTAGTATTGCTATATCAGTTTTTTTGTGGGCAAAACTTACAAATTATTATGTTTGGATTAGTTTATTTGCATGTATAGCTTTTGGTTTGGTTGGTTTTTTAGACGATTATAAGAAAATATATTCTAAAAGCAGTTATGGACTTAAGGCTTCTACTCGAATTATTTTACAAATTGTTCTAGCCTTTATCATTATTTTATTAATCTACAGCACAATGCCTGAAAATTTAAATAGCACGATTAATTTTCCATTTTTTAAGAATTTAATAATTGATTTAGGAATATTTTTTTTCATATTTGGTATTTTTATTATTGTAGGTTCAGCAAATGCTGTAAATCTTACTGATGGTTTGGATGGATTAGCAATAGTGCCTGTGATGATTGTGGCAATAACCTTTTCTTTTATCGCTTATGTTTCAGGAAATATAAATTTTTCAGAATATTTGCAAATAAATTACATTGAAGGAAGCGGTGAGTTATCAGTTTTCTGTGGAGCAATAGTTGGATCTGCACTTGGTTTTTTATGGTTTAATGCTCCACCTGCAAAAGTATTTATGGGGGATACAGGTTCTTTATCGCTCGGAGGGGGGATTGGGACTCTTTCTATTTTGACAAAACATGAAATTGTATTAGCTATTGTTGGAGGTCTTTTTGTCTTAGAAACTTTATCAGTTATAGTTCAGGTTATTAGTTTCAAATTTACAGGAAAAAGAATTTTTCAAATGGCGCCATTACACCATCATTTTGAAAAAAAAGGTTGGGCAGAATCAACTATTGTTATTAGATTTTGGATTATAACAATCGTTTTGGCCTTGATTGGTTTAGCTACACTAAAAATAAGGTAAACAATTTATCATTAATGAAGTATATTTATGGTTTAAACAAAAGCGGCCTATCTTTAATAAATCATCTTTCCAAGACTAACGAGACATTTATTGCTTGGGATGATGATGAAAAAAAAAGACAGAAAATTTCTTTAACTTTTAAAGATATAATTTTTAAACATCCTGAAGATTTAAATTTATTAAAAGTAAAGGAAGCTTTTATAACGCCAGGAATTTCTTTAAATAATAAAAAAATATTAAGATTACGCGATAAAAAAATTAATCTTTATAGAGATCTAGAGTTTTATTCAAAATTATTATCAAATCAAAAGGTTATCGCCATTACTGGAACAAATGGAAAATCAACAACTACTAAATTAATTGGTGATGTGATTAGAACAAATAAACATAATTGTTTTGTTGGTGGAAATATTGGCAGACCTCTTGTAGATTTTAAGAATATAAATGATGATTCTAATTATCATGTGATTGAATTAAGTTCATTTCAATTAGAATCTGCCCCAAGTTTTTGCTCTCACATATCAATCTTATTAAACATATCTTATGATCATTTAGACAGATATATCACTGTTGACAATTATATACGTGCAAAGAAGAAAATATTAAACAACAATAAAGAAAACTATAACATTATTTCTACTGATGATGATTATTGTAGAGATATTTTTTGCTCCTCAAATAATCTAAATAATATTCCTATATCAACATCTAAACCAATTAAAAAAGGTGTTTTTTTCATTGATAATAAGATCTATGATCAGTATTTTTTTGATAAAAAGATAACAACCATTAACAAAATATCACAATCACTTACTGGAAAGTTTAATTCACAAAATATACTCGCAGCTTATACAGTTTCTCAAATTCTTGGACTGGATGTAAAGATTTTTTTAGAAATAATTGGTAGTTTTATAGGATTACCTCATCGCTTGGAGAGGATAATTAATAATAATAATCTTGAAGTGATTAATAACAGCAAAGCCACTAATCTAGATGCAACTATAAAATCAATCTCCAATTACAAAAATATATATTTGATACTAGGAGGACGGGTGAAAGAAAAAAACTTTTCATCTTTAATTAATTTTAAAAAAAATATTATAAAATGCTATATAATTGGAGAATCTTCAGATTTTATTTATGAGCAACTAAATAGTTCAATTGATTCAAAAAAATCACTTAATTTGGCAGATGCATTAAAAGAAATTTTTATTGAAGTGCGTAGATCTAAAATTAAATCCACAATTCTTTTTTCTCCAGGTTGTTCATCTTTTGATCAATTTGAAAATTTTGAAGACAGAGGAAATAAATTTAAAGAATTCGTAATGAAAGAAATGATTAAATATAAATAGATGGTTAAATTTCTTTCAAAATGGTGGAATGAAATTAATAAATTCAATTTTATTATAATATTATCAATCATCACTATAGGTCTAATTTTGTCGTATTCAATTAATAAGGATTCTACTTTTTTTAACAAACATCTTTTATATTCTACATCAGCAATCATATTGATGATCATAATTTCTTCTATGGATATTAAGTCTCTAAGGAGGTTGTCTTTAGTTGGATTGATAATCTTTACAATTTTACTTATTAGTATTTTATTACAGGATTATGAGATCAATGGATCTAAACGATGGATTAAAATAAACAATATAAGTATTCAACCTTCAGAGTTTATTAAACCTTTTTTCTTAATGTTAAGTGCTTGGTTTTTGTGCAAAGGCATTGAGGGTAAAAAAATATACTTAAATATATTATTTTTTTCTTTTTTTGTCCTAGTTGGATTAATTATTTTGCAACCTGATTTTGGAATGACTTTTTTGTTATCCGCATCATTTTTTTGTCAATTGTTTATTGCAGGCTTATCTATATTATTAGTTACAGTTTTTGTTATAATGCTTTTGGCATTATCAGTGACATCTTATTACGTTTTTGATCATGTCAATAGGAGAATAAATGATTTCTTTGATCCTTCTGCTGATAGATATCAAATTGACTTAAGTTTAAAAGCATTTAAATCAGGTGGTTTTTTTGGCAAAGGACCAGGCCAAGGGGAATTAAAAGAAAAAATTCCAGATGCTAATACAGATTTTATATTTGCAGTAGCAGGAGAAGAACTTGGATTTATATTCTGCTCACTTATAATTTTATTAATACTTATTCTTATTATTAGATTTTTATTGCAATTACTGAAATATAAAGAACCTTATTTGATTATTGCTATTGTAGGTTTGATTTGCTCATATGGATTGCAGTCCTTAATTAACATTTTTAGTACTTTAGGCATAATACCTACAAAAGGAATTACATTGCCCTTTATCAGTTACGGAGGATCTTCTATGATTTCAAGCTCAATATTATTTGGTTTTTTATTATCATTAACTAAAGAAAAAAAATGAAAAGTGAATATTTAGTATTATTTGCAGGCGGTACGGGAGGCCATGTAATTCCAGCAGTAAATTATGGTAATTATCTAATCGATTGTGATTACAACTGCACGCTATTTTTAGATAAAAGAGGATTGAAGTATGCAAGTCAGTTTAAAGGAAGAGTTTTACGTATCAGTTCTGCTCATTTTTCCGGAAATACACTATATAAACTAAAGTCAATTTTTCTTTTATTATATGGTTTAATACAATCATTTTATTATCTTTTTAAAATTATGCCATCTCATTGCTTCGGTTTTGGAAGCTACGCATCATTTACGCCTTTAACCGTAGCACTGGTTTTAAAAACACTGAGAATGACAAAAATACATTTGCATGAACAAAATTCAATTATTGGAAAAGTTAATTTATTTTTTGCACCTTTTTCAAATAATATTTTTATTAATTTTGATAATATAATAAATCTAAAATCACGCTATGCAAAAAAAATATATCATGTAGGTTTGCCAAATGACAATAAAATATTTTTTAAAAAAAGAAGCATTAATATTGTTAAAGATAAAAAATTAAAGATTTTAATATTTGGAGGAAGTCAAGGATCATTAAATTTAAACGATGGCTTTTTAGAGATAATTAAAAAATTACCAAGTAATTATTATAGAAAATTGTCAATCTTAATGCAATGCCCAAAAAAACAAGCCAACAAGATAAAAAATGAATTAAAAGATTTAGGGGTTGAATATGAATTAAATAATTTCTTTTATAATATTTTTAAAATATTAGATTCAAGTGATTTTGTAGTTGCTAGATCTGGTGCTGGAACAATAAATGATATTATTCAATCACAAATACCATCAATCTTAATTCCATTACCTCATTCTATTTACAATCATCAATATATTAATGCAAAATATTTGACGGATAAGAAAGCTGCGCAATTGGTTGAAGAAAAAGATCTAGGTTCGGATAGTGCATATTTCGCATTTAAAAAATTATTTGATAATGTTGATCAAAGAATATCAATTATAAAAAATTTACAACAGATAAAAATTTTAGATGCTAATAAATTAATGTTAAATAAAGTCTTTAAATGAGTTTAAACAAAAAAAATTCAAATTTCATTATTCATTTCATCGGTATCGGGGGGATAGGAATGTCAGGAATTGCTGAACTTATGTTGGACCAAGGATATATTATTCAAGGCAGTGATCTTGTTTTTAATACCACAATAAAAAGATTGAAAGATAGGGGGGTAAAGATATATCAAGGTCATAAAAAATCAAATATAAATAATATATCAGCCGCTGTGTTTTCTTCTGCGATAGGACAATCAAATCCAGAGATACAAAAATGTAAAGAATTATCAATTCCTCTTGTGAGTAGAGCAGAAATGTTAGCTGAATTGATGAGAAATAAAAATGCAATTGCCATAGCAGGATCGCACGGGAAAACTACAACAACAAGTCTAATTGGAACCATATTGGAAAATGCAAAATTGGATCCCACAATAATAAATGGAGGAATTATTAATGCATATTCAAAGAACAATAGAATGGGGCTTGGCAAATGGATAGTAGTTGAAGCTGACGAAAGTGACGGATCTTTTTTGAGATTGCCACATAAAATTAATATTATAACTAATATCGATATTGAACATTTAGATTATTATAAAACAAAAAGAAGCCTAGTTAATTCTTTTCAAAAATTCATTACAAACTTGCCATTTGATGGATGTTCAATCATTTGTATTGATAATAACAATTTAAAAAAATTGTCAAAGAAAATTAAAACGAGAAAAATCATTTCATATGCCTATAAAGATCAAGAAGCAAATGTTAAAATACTGGATATTAAATATAATGATATGAAATCAAAATTTTCTATTCATATAAAAAAAAATACTATTCTGCATTATTCTGGAATTTATAAATTTTGCATAAATCTTTTAGGAATGCACAATGTTTTAAACGCAACTTCTGCAATTATAGCAGCAATGCTACTACGTATTTCAATTAAAAATATACAAAAGTCTCTTGAGACTTTTAAAGGAGTGGAAAGAAGATTTACTTTTCTTGGAAAAATTAAAAAATCTTATATTTATGATGATTATGCTCAT
>Ga0187827_10002823_pt1 | contig 23242 bp, 21 predicted proteins | sample ETNtaG_39_FD_167969 | JGI IMG/M metagenome (GOLD analysis project Ga0187827, IMG submission 167969) | Marine microbial and viral communities from oxygen minimum zone, Eastern Pacific Ocean - ETNP2014_SV_150_PacBio MetaG (Illumina Assembly) | ecosystem: Environmental > Aquatic > Marine > Hypoxic... | reverse complement strand
GTTGGAGCGGAAACCGGCCTTATAGAGCTTTGCGGCGGCATAGCCCTCCCACACCGTCCACTGGCCTGAGCCGAACATGCCGACAGCCGTGGGTCCCTTTTCCCGCAGAGCCTTCTTGAACTTCTCCTCCATGATGTCGAAGGCGCGGTTCCAGCTGACGGGTCCGAAGTCACCGCTTTTGTCGAAAGCTCCGTTCTTCATGCGCAGCAGCGGTGTCGTTAAACGATCCTCCCCGTACATGATCTTCGACAGAAAATATCCTTTGACGCAGTTCAGACCTCGGTTCACCTCTGCCTCAATGTCGCCGTGGGTCGCCACTACTCGACCGGCCTTAACGGCCACGTTGACACCACAACCAGTGCCACAAAACCGGCAAGGTGCTTTGGCCCATTTCAGCTTCGTGTATTTGGAATCGGTAATTAAATTCGTGCTATGAGCAGGCAAATTGACACCGGCCGCTATGGCGGCGGCCGCTATGGCGGAGTCTCTAATGAAATCACGCCGCGTCATTGTCATCAGTCAACCTCCTCTTCTAGTGAATCACATGGTTCGCAGTGATGGTAGATGAGGGCAACCGACAGGACTCCCTCGATTGCACTAATGAAAGCCATCCGTTCTGCAATCTCCGCTTCGTTGTTCGCCTCCAAGAGCACAATAAGCTTGCCCTGGCCCGCGCTTAACGGAATCTCCGCACACGGAAGTTCGCCGATCATCGCGGCGATAGTATCCACTTGGACAGGGTTGCCTTGCACAACGATGCTCGAAATATGAACTTCTTCGTTCATGCTAAAGAGGTTGGCTCATTTAGCAACCAAGATGACGTGAAGATCCCGCGGACCGTGGGCGCCGATCTGTAGCGTCTGCTCCACGTCGGCCGTTTTTGAGGGGCCGGTGATGAAGTTTACGGCTCGCGGCATCTCGCCGAGGGCACGCAGCTTCACCCAAACATCCTCGATATGGGAGACGACCTGATCCTTGTCGACGATGACGATGTGCACGTCCGGCAGAAAGTTGAGAGAAGTGGGGCTTTTGTCGCTCGAAAGGAGCACTACGCTACCGGTTTCCGCTACCGCGCAAAAGGAGGGCGTGACGCTGACCAGATGTTCACCGCGGGTGTTCCCATAGCTGGCCTCAAGCCCCTCACCCCACGACGTTTCCTGTAGTGCGGGAGCCACGCGAATCTTCGCTACCACCTCATTGGTTTGCAGATAGGCGAAAACGACTGCGGGAACCTCGTCCGGCGTGTCGCATTGTTCGAAGGTGCCACTGCCCTGCGCCAGTTTTTCTCGAAAGCGCGCGATTAGATCGCCGCGCAGTTTTGGGCGGATTAGCGGCGGCGCCTGCTCCATGCGTCGCTCTAATTCAGCCTGCCACCCAGCCTCTCGACCACCAGCCACAGCGTCACGGACTCTACCTAATATGCGCTCTCTTGCTGCACTCATGGTTGATTTTTCCCTTGCTCTGGTAGATGCGGAGTCGTTGTTAGTGTGCCAGCTGGTTGACACGATTTGGTGGCGGTCATTGCGTTGGGGGTCCTGCAATCAACTGAAACATCCAAACAAGGAAGCCATAACCTCCGACCAGAACTACAGCAAGTATCGGCGCTAAAACAACCGTTAGAAAGACAAATAGCCTCAATTCGGAGCCTTTACCCTGATTAGATTTATTTCCCCTCTTTGTCCCTACAGTCAGCATCTTCTGTTTACGCCAGGCCTTGTAGAAAGTCTTGCCTTGCGGCGCCGGCAGGTCACGGGTATCGGTCCAGGCACCGAACATAGGCAGGCTGCGGAAGCGTCCCTTGCGGTGCCCCATCACCCCCATCATTCCCATTCCCAAGGCGGTGAGCGACTGGTAGAGCTTCGGTCGTTTGGCCAAAAAACCCCAACTGGCCAGCGCATAACTTGCCATCTTGGGTGCCAGTTTGGCCTCAAACTGGCGCCGACGGTGTTCGCGCAACAGATCCGGTAACGGGATTTTCATCGGGCAAACGCTGGCGCAACGACCGTTGAGGGTGCAGGCATTGGCCAAGTCGCCGGCCTCCTTGAGGCCGAGAAAGTGGGGTGTGAGTACCGCGCCCATGGGGCCGGGGTAAACCCAGCCGTAGCTGTGGCCGCCAATGGCACCATAGACCGGACAGTGGTTCATGCAAGCGCCACAGCGGATGCAACGCAGCATCTCGCGAAACTCACCGGCCAGCATTTCGGTCCGGCCATTGTCCACCAGCACCACGTGGTATTCCTCCGGCCCGTCCGGATCAGTGGCACGACGCGGCCCGGTGCTCAAAGTGGTATAGCTGGTGAACTCCTGGCCGGTGGCGCTACGCGCCAACATGCGCAACAGGGCGCTGGCATCGTCCAGTGTCGGTACTACCTTGTCGATGCTGGCGGTGACAATATGCACGCGCGGCAGGGTGCATGAGAGATCGCCATTCCCCTCGTTGGTCACGATAATGTTGGAACCGGTCTCAGCGATTAGGAAATTGGCGCCGGTGATGCCCACGTCCGCTTCCAGATAACGTGATCGCAGCACCTCGCGCGCCTCGTTAACCAGGCCGGGCACGCTGTCGAGCTTCTTGTTGTAGCCGAGCTTTTGATGGGCGTTGTAGAACAGCTCTGCAATCTGCGCCTTGGTCTTGTGGATGGCCGGTACGATGATGTGACTGGGGGGCTCCTTAGCGAGCTGCAGGATATATTCACCGAGATCGCTTTCCACCACATCCAGACCATAGCTTTCCAGTGCCTCGTTGAGGGCCACCTCCTCACTGATCATCGATTTGCCCTTGATCACCCGCTTCGCGTCCACGCGCTTGCAGATATCTCGCACGATGTTCTGCGCGTCCTCTGGCGTCTCCGCCCAGTGCACCTGTCCGCCGTGTTTGTCCACGGCAGTCTCGTAGCGCTCTAGGTAGTAGTCCAGATTAGCCAGCACCTGGTCGCCGATCGTCTTGCCCTGTTCGCGCAGCTGCTCGAATTCTGGCAATGTCTCCACCACCTGTGCGCGCTTGCTGACGAAGCCGTCCTGGGCCTTAGCCAGTGCCCCCTTTAGTTGCTCGTCGACTACCGCGGACGCGACCGCTCGTTTGAAGTCGTGGCTGCGTGGTTCCATGGTTACCTTTCGGCGTCGCCAATACCCGGCAGGGTGGCCATATCAGCCAGCACCTCGGCCACATGATAGACGCGCAGGTTTTTGTTTAGGCGCTTGAGTCGGCCACTCATATTGAGCAGGCAGCCCATATCGCCGCCCAGCAGCGTGGTGGCTTGGGTCTTGTCAATGCCCTCCACTTTGTCGCTCACCAAGCGCGTGGAGATCTCCGGGTACTTAACGCAGAAGGTCCCGCCAAAGCCGCAGCAGATTTCGCTGTTGTCCAGCTCTTCAATCGTTAACCCATCAACGCTACCGAGCAGTTTGCGCGGTTGCTGCTTGATGCTCAGGTCGCGCAGACCGGAGCAGGAATCGTGGTAAGTGACAGTGCCCTCGTAACTGGCCTGCACCTTCTCAACACCCATAACGTCGGTGAGAAAGCTCAGCAACTCGTAGCTGCGCGCCGAGAGTTCCTTCGTTCGCACCAGCCACTCCGAATCGTCCTTGAAGAGATGGGGGTAATGGGTCTTAATGGTGCCCATGCAGGAGCCGGAAGCCCCGACGACGTAGTCGTAGCCGTCGAAGGCCACTACGACCTGCTTGGCAATATCTCGGGCGGTCGCGTAGTCGCCATTGTTCATGGCCGGCTGCCCGCAACAGGTCTGTGCTCGCGGTACTTCCACTGTGCAGCCAGCATCCTCCAGGAGCTTCACCGCGGCGAGCCCTACGTTGGGACGATACAGGTCGATCAAGCACGTAACGAAAAGGCCCACGCGTGGATTGGTCACACCGGTCGAAGACGACTTGCCCGCGTTGCCGATATTCATTGCGTCATGCCTCTAGTATTAGCATTAATTCAATCGAACCCAACGCGCTGGCTACACCAGCTTCGCGACCAAACTGACTCGGGTCCGTGAGTGTCACGGAAACGGGGCAATTCTCTTTTGTCTTGGCCGCCTCTGCCTGAAACGTCGCCTCATCGATATACGGAGCCTCGTACTTCGTGTTCAGCTTCATACTCCCCTTGCCCTGCCACAGATTGCCCTGCCAACGGACAGTCGACGCTCTAACCATCACTTAGATATCCTCCGGGACCATCTTGATTGCCCCACAGGGACACTCGGTAGCGCACATGGCGCAGCCCTTGCAGTAGTCGTACTTGAACTCAAAGCGCCTACCCGGTCCCAATTTCGTAATCGCATTGTCGGGACACACGCCATAACAGTTGTCACACTCAAAGCAGTTGCCGCACGATAAGCAGCGGCGCGCCTCGAATAGTGCATTGCTCTCATCAAGACTTCCCATCACTTCCTCAAACGTCAAGGTGCGTCGTGCGACACTGAGGACCGGTTGCACTGTTTTATCGGCGTCGGTGTAGTACCAGGTATTAAGCTTGTCGTAACTCGCGATTTCGTGCTTCGGCTGCTTGACGTACTTCTTACCGCACAGATAGGCATCTATATGACGTGCGGCCTTCTTCCCATGCCCAACCGCCACAGTCACAGTACGCTCACAGGGCACCATGTCCCCACCAGCAAACACGCCTTCATAGCCACTCATCATGTTGTCATCGACCTGCACCACGCGATCGACAATCTCAACGCCGGGCAGTTTTTCGAGAATGGTAGTGTCGACGTTTTGCCCAAGTGCCATCACCATGCTATCGGCTTCGATCATGTCGTACTCGCCAGTTGGCTGCGGTCGACCCGTCGCGTCCAGTTTCATTTTTTCGATTTGAAAGCCTTTCTCATCGGCACCGGTGATCGTGCTCAACCAGTTAACGACTATGCCTTCTTCTAACGCTTCCTCGATCTCAAAGTCGTTTGCCGGCATTTGCTCGCGAGTCCGCCGGTAGACGATGACAGGCTCGGCGCCGAGACGTCTAGCGGTACGCGCGACGTCGACCGCGGTGTTGCCGCCGCCGTAAACCACCACACGTCGCCCAAGTTGCGGGGGCGCATCGCTGGTTTCCATGTCACGTAATACGCTGACGGCATCGAGCACCCGCGACGCGTCGGCGGCGGGTATCTCGACACGATTGGCTAGGTGCGCGCCGATAGCGACAAAACAGGCATCGAATTTTCCAGCCCGCATCGCAGCAGGGATATCGTTGATCGTGGTATTCAAATTCAGCGCCACCCCCATATCGACGATGCGCTGGACTTCGGCTTCGACGGTGTCACGGGGCAAACGGTATTTCGGAATACCGAAACGCAGCATGCCGCCGGCAACTGGCCCGGCTTCATTGATCGTGACTTCGTGACCCAGTAGCGCGAGGTGGTAGGCCGCCGAAAGCCCCGATGGCCCTGCACCGATCACCAGTACTTTCTTGCCACTGGGTGGGTTATCGATTTCTACACGCCATTTCTTCTTAACTGCTTCGTCACCGAGGAAACGTTCAACTGAATTGATTCCTACCGTTGTATCCAACTGCCCGCGGTTACAAACGTCTTCGCAGGGGTGATAACAGGCGCGTCCCATGATTGCGGGTAACGAATTGTTTTTCATGATTTCCTGCCATGCCCTTTCATAATCGCCCTCCTCCGCGATTGATAACCACTGCTGTATATTCTCCCCAGCCGGGCAAGCCTGGTTACAGGGCGGGAGGCGATCCAGGTAAACAGGACGTTCGGTGCGCCAGGTTCCAGTCTTGTTGAGCAGACTGCTCCCCACGTCGAGCGTGATTGCAAACGGCTTGGACTGCTCAATAGCTTTCGTTGACATTCATTAAAAGCCTCTATCAATAAAGACTGAGTTTCTGAACTGGCTCAACCACTTGTAACGCCAGGAAACCACCGTTAGATATCCTCCGGTATCATCTTGATTGCGCCGCAGGGACATTCCGTGGCACACAGGGAACAACCCTTGCAGTAATCGTACTTGAACTCGAAACGCTTACCCGGTCCCAATTTCGTAATCGCGTTGTCGGGGCACACGCCATAACAGTTGTCACACTCAAAGCAGTTGCCGCAGGACATGCAGCGTCGCGCCTCATACAAGGCGTTGCTTTGATCGAGATCGCCCACCACTTCGGCAAAGCCGGACTGCCGGCGTACTACGTCGAGCGTCGGGCGCAGCGTGCGCGGCGCGTCCGAGTAGTACCAGGTATTGAGCTTCGTAAAGTCAGCGACTTCGTGCGTCTCCAGCGACAAGTATTTCTCGCCACGCAGGTATGCATCGATGTTGCGTGCCGCTTTCTTGCCGTGACCGATGGACGTGGTGACGGTGCGTGCAGACGGCACTATGTCACCCCCAGCGAAGATGCCTTTCGCTCCCGTTTGCATGTCAAGGCCGATCTCGACAATGCCGTTGTTGATCGTTAAGCCTTGAATTTTTTCGAGCAACGCGGTGTCGACGTTTTGACCCAACGCCTGGACAATGACATCCACGTCTAAAGTCTCAAACTGACCGGTCGGCTGCGGCCAGCGGTCTTCACCTGCCGCCATGATCTCCAAGGTGACGGTGTTACCCGACACCTGTTTGATCGAACGCAGACAACGCAGCTCAGCACCTTCCTCGAGCGCTTCATGTATCTCAAAATCGTGCGCAGGCATGTATTCCCGGGCTTCAAGAACGATCACACTGGTCTGTCGCGCGCCGAGGCGCACGGCGGTGCGCGCCACATCTATGGCCGTATTGCCACCACCGTAGGCCAGCACCCGGCCGCGTAGTTGGGTCGGATTCTCCAGTTCGGTGTCGCGCAGCACCTCAACCGCATCGAGCATCGCCGTATCCCCCTCCATGGGGATGTCGATGCGCTTGGACTGCTGGGCGCCGATACATAGGAACACTGCGTCGAACTTACCCTCTTTCTTGGCGAAACCGACGTCGTCGATACGGGTATTGAGTTCGATGCACGCTCCCATTGCCTCGATGCGCTCAATCTCGGCCTGCAGCTTCTCCCGCGGCATCCGATACTTGGGAATACCGTAACGGATCATGCCGCCAGCCTGCGGCAAGGCTTCAAAAATAGTCACCGCGTGGCCGAAGCGACGCAGGTGGTAAGCCGCCGCGAGTCCACTGGGGCCGGCGCCTATGATCATGACCTGCCTGCTCGTCGGGTTTCCCGCTTCCATGGTCCAGCCGTATTTCAAGGCCTGGTCGCCAAGGAAGCGCTCCACCGAATTGATACCAACGGCCTCGTCCAGCTGGGCGCGATTGCAAGCGCCCTCGCAGGGGTGGTAGCAGACCCGCCCCATCGTAGCGGGCAACGGGTTGTCATCCATAATTTGCCGCCAGGCCGCTTCGTAATCCCCTTCCTCGGCGTCGCCAAGCCAGGCCTGGATGTTCTCCCCGGCCGGGCAGGCCTCATTGCACGGCGGCAGACGGTCGAGGTAGACCGGCCGCTCAGTGCGCCAAGTGCCCGTCCTGTTGAGTAGGCTGCTACCCACATCCAACGTGATGGCAAAGGGCTTGGACTGCACGACAGCATCACCACTCATGCCTCTTCGTCCTCCCGGGAGCATAGGTCGAAGCGTTTGATGTTGCGATCTGCGACAGCCTGTAATTGTTCGAGCTGATGGGCATTCGCCGATTTCATCGCGTGGGCAAACCTTCGCTGCAACTTGAGATATTCGCCCACCGGCACTTTGCGGCGAATCTTGGTCACCCCGGTGACCTCGCCGCCCTCTGCCTCAAACAACGGAAACAGTCCGCACTCCACGGCCAACCGCGCGATCTGGACCGTGTCGCCCGGCTTGGACCCCCAGCCCAGCGGGCATGGCACGAAGATCTCGATATAACGCGCGCCACGGATGCCCATAGCCTTCTCTACCTTGTGCTCCAGGTCATGTAAGTCATGCACGGAGGCGGTTGCGACGTAGGGAATCAAGTGGGCCATGGCGATCAGCGGCACGCTCTTGCCGGTGTTGAACTCATTGCCGGGATCTTCCCCGACCGGCATGGTCGTGGCGGTGCGCGCCGCGCCGGGAGTGGCGCTCGAGCGTTGCACTCCCGTATTCATATAGCCCTCGTTGTTATAACAGATGTACAACACGTCATCGTTGCGATCGAACATGCCGGACAGGCAACCAAACCCGATATCGGTAGTGCCACCGTCCCCTCCTTGGGCGACCACGCGCACGTCTTCGCGGCCCTTGGCCTTAAGAGCCGCTGCGATACCGGCCCCGACCGCTGCCGCGTTACCAAACAGGGAGTGGATCCAGGGGATCGACCAGGCGGTCTCCGGATAGGGCGTGGTGAACACCTCCAGACAACCCGTCGCATTGGCCGCGATAAGCTGATTGCGGGTGGCGCGCATGGCCGCATCGATGGCGAACCGGGCACCCAATGCCTCGCCGCAACCCTGGCATGCGCGATGGCCGGAATCCAGCGAGTTGGAACGATCCATCGTGGCCTGCACAGAGCGATGTTTGGCGTCCAACAAGCGGTTGCCCACGGTGAATGTGCCGGTCTGGTAGAACTTCACCTTTTGCTGCGTTTCCCGGATCTGCGCCATAGTTCTTCTCCTCTAAGTGGTCTTTGCGGTGGCGACGACACCGATGTCGTAGAGGATGTTTTCGGCGATGGCGCCGGAACTGCGCTGGGCCTTTTCGCGCTCAAGTTCGCGGTTGACAATGTCCATATCAATATCATGGAAATGCGGCTCTTCTAATTCATCGCGGATACCTTTTTCGAACATCCGACGGAGGTTCGCTCGCGTGATGGAACGCCCACCAAGTCCTCCGATCACCGAGTGAACGCGCAGAGGAAAATCCTGCACCGCCATTCGCAGATTCATGGCCAAGATACCACCCATCCCCACCGCTAAAGATTTCTCGAAAACAATCACACGCTTGGCGGCCTTTAAGTTAGTTCGTAAAACTTCGCGTGGAAACGGCCGAAAAGAACGAATCGTCAACGCGCCGATCGAATGGCCGTCCACACGCATGTCAGCCAAAACCTGTTTCATGGTGCCGATGACGGATCCCATGGTCACAACCACGGTTTCAGCACCTTCACTTCCGAAGGTTTTGATCAATCCACCCGAGTCGCGTCCGAAGATTCGCTCGAACTCATTGGCTTGCAGAGGAATCAGGTCGGTCGCCTGGAGTTGTTTGTGGTGTTCTAAGAATCGCACCTCGGTAAACGCTTCTGGACCAACCATGGCCCCCATAGACAGTGGCATAGAAGGGTCGAGTACCTGGCGTGGCTGGAACGGCGGCAGGAAGTTGTCGACTTGTTCTTGGTCCGGTATATCTACGCGCGTATACGAATGCGTCAGGATGAAACCATCCATACACACCATCACCGGCAGGCTTAACTCCTCGGCCAATTTGAAGGCCTGAATATGTACGTCCACCGCCTGCTGATTGCTTTCAACAAACAATTGAATCCATCCCCCATCCCTTGCTGACATAGAATCGCTCCAGTCGTTCCAGATATTGATTGGAGCACCAACCGCGCGGTTGCCGACCGTCATCACGATCGGCAACCCCATCCCCGAGGCGTTGTAGACCGCCTCCATCATGAACAGCATTCCCTGGCTCGCCGTAGCTGTGTAGCTTCTGGCGCCGGCCGCAGACGAACCGATGCAAGCGCTCAGCGCTCCGAATTCCGATTCCACTAACAAGAACTGACAGTTTTCGATCTCCCCTGACTTCACCATCACGCCCAAATCCTCGACGATGTGAGTCTGGGGCGTAATGGGATATGCGGAGATCACCTCGGGCCGACACAGGGCCACGGCCTCGGCCACTGCGTGGGAGCCTTCGACTTGTTTTAACATGACGGGTTTCTCTTAATCATCTAGTCTGCAACCGCAGCGTTGTACGCGGCCTGGGCAGCGGAAACATTCATCTCGCCGACCTTGCCCGGAAACTTTTTCTGTATAGCCTTGCATACCGACTCCAACTTGACGATACCGCTCATGCCAGTGAAAGCCCCTAGCAACACGGTGTTTGGGGTCGGCCGTTTGAGATGTTGCATCGCAAGCTCCGTCGCCGGTATCGTTGCTACGTGGCCATCCGGCAGTGTCTTGGTCGCCTCCTCGATCCCAAGCTCTTCGGGTGTTTTGCGGGAGTTAATCAAGACGTAACCGTCTTCTTTTAACCCGGAAAACACATCGATCGCGGCAAACAAAGTGGGGTCCTGGATAATCAACAGGTTGGGCTCCAGCACAGGCTCGCGCAACTCGATCTCATCATCATCGATGCGCACATAGGCGACCACCGGCGCGCCCATCCGCTCCGAGCCAAAGCTTGGCACCGCCTGGGAGTGCTTGCCTTCTTCAAAAGCAGCAATCGACAACATCTCAGCCGCCGAGACTACCCCTTGGCCGCCGCGGCCATGGATGCGTATTTGAAACATGTTGCAGCCCTCTTTCAATCCGCCAAAGGAATCGGAATTTGCTTTCACCGAACGCTGCCGATGATGCCATCAGTATAGTCAACGAGCCCGCCATTGAGGGTTCGATATAAGCCTGTGTTATCCGCGCTGGCCATTTTGCCCCCGCCTAGCGCCTTAACTTCCGCTTGACGCCCAGATACCCCTATTCTGGGACTCCCTTATTAAAACATTAATAGTTATATGGAATTATGGTCAGACCATATAATGTCCGTCTAAGTGCCAACTAAAGTAAGGGTTTCAGTTACACCTGATGCCTTGTTTCAGTTACACCTGATGCCTTAAGGGATAATGGTAAGACCATACTAGTGTGAACATTTTGGAACCATCTGAACTACTCTCCAGATATGCGCGATTGAACTCATCAAGGATGTTCAATGTCTGAACGATCCTGCCGTCATCCGTTGGGTGGTGTATGAAGCCGTATGACCCAACAGGGTCACGGATTCCAAGTTTTAAGCCGGCCGTACGATCCGTCATTCAACCGCAGGAGTCCTTTCTTTGGTTGCTATAGGGGAGGCCTTCAGCCCTTCGCGCTTCCAAAGTCGTTCGGATTCAACCTGAACATGGCTACGAGCCGACGGTCGAACAGTACTAGAAAAAAGTACCGAAGGACCTCTGGAAGATAATATGCCTATAGTAGCGTTCGATTGCGAGAAATTATCACTCGACAACCTTATATACCGCATCAAAGGGCCGCCTTTAACAGTGTTTGCACACCCTCGGCATAATCACGGCCAAGCGCGACCGCTTCCTCGGAGTCCTTGGCAATACTAGCCAATACATCACGGGCGACTTCAGCCTGCTTTTCCAAGTAACCCTTGGCATCGTCGAGGTCTTTGACCTCCAACGCTGCACGGGTATTGGTAAGTGCAAGATCGGCATAGTTACGCGCGGCTTTGAACTGCAAGTTGATCAGTTTCTCAAAATGCTCAAGTGCACTCTTGCTGACGTCGCTAGCAGCCTCAATTGTTTCGTCGTATTTGATGGGGGTTGTGTTCATGGTTCAGTTCCTTGTCATTGGGTTGAGTAAACAATCTTGCTGCATTGCAATATACCTGTTTATATTGTGCAGTGCAACATTTTTTGCGATTTTTATTATTGCATTATTTCAATGACTTACAGATTCCTTCTTGCGACGATTACCGTTGCGTAGGGCTTGAAGTAAGGCGGCGGGGGAAGATTAACGGCAGATTAGTGTACTGTGCTACCCGGTGTTATTTTTTTGGTTTGGGCTGGTTTTGCCCAGTATTGGCGGCTTGCTTCACAAATTTTTATCGGACACCCCACAACGGTGTCTCACTTTCGTTGGCTTCTGGTTGAAGAACTGATTACTTGCGAGATCCCCGATCTTCTCCATCCGGGTCCTCTTTTTCGTTGATTACGGGACCGGCATCCCGGTTGGGGGCAAGCCCAGCAGACCTGAGGAAATTTTGCTGTACTTCCTGCCAAATCTCGAGATTCTGCTTCGCCAGGTTGGACAATGTGCCTAGCGAGGATTTTCCCAGGAAGTCCGTCAACTGATCCTGATAGGCCTGTTGCTGCTCCATAAAGAGCCCCAAGCTGCGGCCCAAGTAATCCGTAAAGGCTTGCTGGCTAGCACCGCCATAGAAGCGGATCATCCGGGTCAGGATTTCAGTAGTAAAAAGCGGCTCCCCTTTAGTCTCCTGGTCGCTGATAATCAGCAACAAGATATGCCGGCTGATGTCCTCACCTGTATTGGCATCCTGCACTTCGAAATCAACACCATCGACAATCAGTTGCCGAAGATCAGCAACAGTTACATACTGGCTAAGATGAGTATCGTAAAGTCGCCGGTTCGGATATTTCTTGATAACCCGTGGCTCGCTCATAGGCGCCCCCTGACTCTTTTGTGCAACGCAATAGTAATGATGTCAGGGGTAGATCTGCAATTCACTTTCAATAAACCGATACGGCATGTCAGTACATGTGCTGGCCACCATTGATCGAGAGCGTCGATCCGGTGATAAAAGAGGTCTTCTCCTCTACCAGAAATGCTGTTGCATGCGCGATATCTGACGCATGTCCAAGGCGACCTACCGGTATTCTGGCGATGATCTTTTCCAGCACTTTCTCGGGTACTGCCCGTACCATATCGGTGTCCACGTATCCCGGCGCGATCGCATTTACGGTGATCCCCTTGGCTGCGTTTTCCTGGGCCAGTGCCTTGGTAAATCCGTGAATTCCGGACTTTGCTGCAGCGTAATTTACCTGTCCATACTGCCCTGCCTGGCCGTTAATCGAACCGATGTTGACGATCCGCCCAAACCCGCTCTCTCGCATACCTTCGATGACGTTCCGACACATGCTGTAACAGGAAGTTAAATTGGTTTGTACCACGGCATTCCAATCATCAAAGCCCATCCGGTGCAAAGTACCATCGCGTGTGATACCAGCGTTGTTAATCAGGATTTGGACAGGGCCACCGAAATCTTGAGCGATCTTCTTGACAGCCGCTACGCACTCGTCAAAAACAGCGACGTCGAACTTGTAGACCGTAATTCCAGTAGCTTTACTGAATTCCTCCGCAGCCTGATCATTGCTTGCATATGTGGCAGCAACCTTGTGGCCCGCCTCACTGAGTTCGATCGAAATCGCCTCACCAATTCCACGCGTACCACCTGTGACAATTGCAACTCGTGACATTTTCTTCTCTCCAGTTTTCTAAAATCGGCCATCAATGGCCGCTGTTTGCCGCAGCAGATTGGACTTGAAGATTCATCCCCGTTCGATGCAAAGCGCAATACCCATGCCCCCACCGATGCACAGTGTGGCTAAACCACGCCTCGCTTCTTGGCGACACAGCTCATGCAACAACGTTACCAGAATACGTGCCCCTGACGCGCCGATTGGGTGACCGAGCGCAATCGCCCCGCCATTCACATTTACGATCGATGGGTCCCAACCCATTTCCCCGTTCACCGCCAGTGCTTGCGCAGCAAACGCTTCATTGGCTTCGACCAGATCAAGATCGGATACGCTCCAAGCCGCTTTTTCGAGAGCACAACGACTAGCCGGTATAGGTCCGGTGCCCATGATGGATGGGTCCACACCAGCTGTAGCCCAGGCAACAATTCGAGCTAGCGGTTTGATCCCACGACGCTCTGCTTCTGTTGCGCTCATCAGCGCTATCGCTGCTGCACCGTCATTAATACCGGAAGCGTTCCCGGCCGTAACTGAACCGTCTTTGGCAAACGCAGCTCGCAATTTCGCTAATTTCTCCGCGGTAGTGCCGTGCCGGGGATATTCATCCTGCTCCACTACAGTTTCACTCTTTCGCGTTTTTACCGTGACAGGAACGATTTCCTCCGTAAAATGACCAGACTTCTGTGCTGCTTCTGCTTTGCGCTGGGAATCGGCTGCGAACGCATCTTGTGCTTCTCGGGAGATCTTGTACTTCTTGGCAACATGCTCCGCTGTGTTACCCATGTGATAGCCATTAAACGCATCCCATAGGCCATCTTGGATCATGGTGTCAGCCATCTCAAGCTGCCCCATCTTCTGCCCAGAACGGAGATACGCACAGTGGGTTGACCGGCTCATGCTCTCTTGTCCGCCAGCGATCACGATATCGCTGTCGCCAGCAAGGATCGCTTGACAACCGATCGCCACTGCTCGCAGGCCCGACCCGCAGACTTGGTTGATCGTAAGCGCCGTTTTCTCAACTGGAATGCCGGCTGCGATGGCCGCTTGGCGGGCGGGGTTCTGACCTGTTCCAGCAGTCAATACCTGGCCCATGATCACGTCCGAGACTGCCTCCGCGGCTAGATCTGCTCGTTTCAACACGGCTCGGATCACTTCACATCCCAAATCGGTCGCGGCAAGTGGGCTCAAACCACCGTTAAAAGTACCAACTGGGGTCCGCGCTGCACTGACAATAACTACGTTACTCATATCCTTGTTCCCGGTTGCTTGGTGGCTGCTATTGAAACGCATCAGAAATCATCACCTTAGTATCTCAGGTATAGAATGTATTCTGGAATAATGGCCGCCGTTTCAGACGGCCCATTTATCGATACCATCAATAAAAACTAGTGTTACCCGCCCTTTTTGGCAACAACCTCACCAACGGACTTCTTTACCAACGACTGCAGGTTCTCCGCGTAACCGCGGCCAGCCGTGATCGCTTCATTAGAGTCCTTCGCAATATACTCTAAGACACCACTGGCAACTTCGGACTGCTTTTTCAAGTATGCCTTGGCGCCATCGAGGTCTTTGACCTCCAGAGCCGCTTGGGTATTGGTAACCGCAACATCGGCATAGTTGCGAGCAGCATTGAACTGCAAGTTCACCAGTTTCTCGAAATAATCCAGCGTTATCTTGCTGATCTCTTTGGTCGTAGCGACGGCTTCATCGTATTGAATTGGGGTTGCTCCCATGGCTTGGTTCCTCGCTGTTGAGTGGATGTACTAAATTTGTGCAGTGCACCATACCATTATTATTTGTGCATTGCAACAATTAATTTTCTACTATATAATACACCTACTTATCAATAGGTTATATTACGAAAATGGGCAACAGCAACCCTCTCAGGGAAGATATAGGAAGCATATGTGTTTATTGTGCGGCGCATTAACACCAGCAATCGATGCGGGATCAGAAAAGTATCGGTGTTCTAGCCTCCTTACCACCCGGTCGCTGCCGACGATACCTGTCTCATGTTACCTTGCATACCCAGCCGGCTGTTGACCGGACAAGTAGGCTATGACCACCTCCAGCCTGAAGATCAACCAGGCAAGAGCATCTGTCGAAGACCAAGAATTGGGTTGCAGGTATTTATGCGGGCGGGGCTGAAACGATGATTTCGAAGCTTGAAACAGATCTTTCGCTATTCAAGATTCAGGTAAAAAATGGGACATTGTCTGGAACAAGAGGATTGATCTGTTCACATTATCTCTGCAACAACCAAGTCTGAAATGGGGGAGATCTATCGCAACTCGGGCGCAGGTAAGGAGCGAGCAGCTAAGAAAATGGCAGTGAACAGCTATGTACCCGGGAATATTAACGCGCGGTTAGACACCCGTAGCCTCTCTGTCCATGGTGGCTAGCAGAAATACCGACAGGAGATCAATTATGGCAGCTACAGATAACAAAAAAACCCAAGACAGTGCCGCGGAGTGGGCTGATGCGATGAATTCCCTTTCCGCCAATTGGCGAAAAGCCATGGATGACTGGCCCTCTATGTGGAGCGAAAGCATTAATTCATCACTGAATGCTACGGGCGAGTCACTAAAGGGCAGTTTGCAGAAAAATCCTGCCGATCTTCTCGCTAACCTGTCATCGGCCAACTTCGATCGAACCAATATCGTTTCTGCACAGACAGAGCTGTGGCAGGACTATCAGAAACTCTGGCTACACACCGCAAGTCGACTCCTTAATCCTGACAATGCGCCGCTAGAAGACGATAGCGGGGATCCCCGTTTTAAGAATCCACTGTGGTTAGAAAATCCTGTTTTCGAATTCATCAAGAAATCCTATCAACTAAACAGCAAGTGGCTGTGCAGTTATCTATCCAATATCGGGGGTCTTGATGAAGCTACCGGTAAGAAGGTCGAGTTCTACGGCCAGCAGATTGTCGATGCAATGGCACCGACCAACTATCCGTTGACCAATCCGATGGTATTGAGAGAGATCGCCGACACCAAGGGTGAAAACATTATTCGCGGATTCGATAATTTGGTCGAGGATTTGAAAGATGGCTTTAATGGCCTTCGGCCTCGGCAGACGCATGTCGACTATTTTGAGATTGGCAAGGATATTGCTGCCACCCCAGGCAATGTAATTCTTGAAACCCCATTGATGCAACTAATACAGTATGCACCAACGACGGTCAGTGTCTATAAGAGGCCTCTGTTGATTGTGCCACCTTGGATTAACAAATTCTATATTCTCGATCTTCACCCGGATAATTCATTTATTAAGTGGGCTATCGATCGGGGACATACAGTGTTCGTGGTCTCCTGGGTCAATCCCGACGAGACGTATGCCAACAAGAGCTTCGACGATTATGCGACCGAAGGCATTTTTTCTGCACTCGATGCCATCGAACAGGCAACTGGCGAAAGGCGAGTCAACGCTATCGGCTATTGCATCGGCGGCACGTTGATGGCGGCAACACTGGCGTACATGGCTCAGCACAATGATGACCGAATTACAAGTATCACCTTTCTTGCTACGCAGGTTGATTTTGAGGATGCCGGTGATCTTACGTTGTTTACGGATGAAGACCAGGTGGCAGCTATCGAACAACAAATCACGAGTACGGGATACCTGGATGGTGAAATGATGGCAACGGCTTTTAATATGCTGCGCGCCAATGACTTGATCTGGTATTTCCATGTCAACAATTACCTGATGGGCAAAGAACCGCCGAAATTCGATCTCCTATACTGGAATGCGGATACAACCCGCTTTCCGGCCAGGCTACTTATCGACTATCTGCGAGGTCTCTATGTTGAAAACAGGCTTTCAACACCAGGGGCCTTTAAGCTGTTGGGCTCCCCGATTGACCTGGGTAACGTCAATATTCCCGTCTACCTTCAAGCTACTGCCGGGGACCATATTGCCCCGGCTGAGTCTGTGTTCAAGGCAACAAAGCTCTACAGCGGCCGCGTGCGGTTTGTCCTGGGCGGCTCAGGTCATATCGCTGGGGTTATTAATTCGCCGAAGACAAACAAATATCAGTACTGGCTCAATGGCAAGCGCAAGAAATATGACTCAGTTGCAACCTGGAAAGAAGATGCTGTCGAACATTCCGGCTCCTGGTGGCCTGATTGGGGCAAATGGCTGTCGACAAAGTCCGGCGGCAAGGTACCGGCGCGAAAAATTGGTAGCGGCAAACTCAAATCGTTGGAACCTGCGCCAGGATCATACGTCAAGGTACGATCTTAAAAGGATTGGCCTGCCCCGCAGGCTTGACTGCTAGTGATTGATCTACGCGGTCATAAAAGAAACATAATTGGCCATATTTAGATCTAGCACTTTTCGATTCGTCCAAAATCCGGTTAGGCACAACACCTGACTTCAAGCAAATGTCGGCGCTGCGTCATACCGACTCCGGCGAATAGCTTGGCGTCAGGCGGCGGCCGGGTGCCAACCTGCATCGGCCCAGAGTTCACCGCTCACTATACAATTGCTGATCATAAAACAGATCGCATCTGCGATCTCCTCCGGTTGAATCAGGCGACCAAGTTGGGTGCCGGGTAGGATGTGTTTCTCGATATAGCCTTCGGGCATGGTCTTGAGCAGGGGTGTATCTACAAAGCCTGGGTGAATGACGCCGGTGCGCACACCGTGAAATATAGCTTCCTTCATCAAGGTAGAGGCGGCGCCCTCAAGCCCCGCTTTGGTGGTGGCATAGGAGACTTGACCCTTGTTGCCCAGAGATGACACGGAACCGGTGAAAATTACAGTACCTTGCACGGCTTCCGTAGCGCTCCATTTACCAAGGCCATTTACCCGGCGCATTTGCGCAATGCGCGAGATTAATTCGATCGCCCAGTAGATGGGGTGGATCAAGTTAACCTCGAGTACCTCGCGAAAGGTCTCGATTGGGTAGATATCCGCACTCCCAGAATTCTTATCCAATTTGACAGCAAACCGGTCACGTAGGATACCGGCAGCCGGCACTAGGATATGGACTGAACCATAGCATTCACACATGTGGTCGAAAACCTTCTGGCGAAAGGAATCGTCGGTTACGTCACCGTTAAACGGAATTACAATTTCACGTTCGGCACTGTTGTTAATTTCACTTGCCACATCGTTAATATCGCTGCTTATGTCGACGATGGCAGCGGCACGAATACCCCTCGCTACAATCTCTATGGCAGTAGCTTTACCGATACCACTGGCAGCTCCGGTAATGACGGCAACACGATTCTTTATCTGCATGCAGCGCTCCTTATCTGGCTTAGTGACGAGGCTTGCGCCGGACCGAGGCATGGATGGCCACCAGCGCTTAGATCAAGCTTGTATGGTGCAGTGCACTATTGATTCTGTCAACCGTATTTCCGACCATCAATATAATAACTAACATAATATCAATAAGTTAAAGCATTGAACTTAATGGGAAACGAGGCGGGATTATGCGGTGCAACAAATGATCTACGATGATGTAGGCAAGCAGTAGCGACTGGCGCGCGCAGCAGGAATACCCCCTTTGCCACAAGCCGGTGTCAGTGGCTTTCCCCACGCTCTAGTTGTAGTAGTCCAGCTTTCCGAGTAAATCGGATCGTCTTCTTTCGCGAAGCAAGCTCGCGAAGGGCACGCCTTTTCCGCCCTGTTTCCAGTGGGTCTAATTCGGCATACCAAGTTGTCTCAGACTTAAATATGTTTGCCCTACGGTGACCTGACAGTACTACTTTGCAGACTTTGATTAATCGTCATCATTATTTCCGGCGTCTCGCGAAGACTGGGCGAAGAACTGTTCCGGGAAGTTCTCCCAAGCTTTAGCTGCAACAGGCATCCAGGTTTTCATCAGCGTTGCTGGATCCATGGCGCTGATCTGGCTGGACATTTGTTCCTGCACCTGGGATATCATCATGTTGTTAAGTTTTTCTACATTAGGCAAGCCAAAAAATTCACGGGCTTCCTCAGGTGGACACTCGATTTCGATCTTGAATTTCATGTTGGAATCTCCCCTTTCGGCAATTACGCCTTAGCAAGGTTTACTTCTAAAGAGGCTTGAATACTTTAGATGGCAGCCAGGTAACTAATTCCGGGTAGGAAAACACCAAAGCCAAGGCGATTAGTTGCAAAATGATGAAAGGCACCACACCGCGATAAATATCGGTCAGCTTCACTTCAGGAGGACAAACTCCCTTGAGGTAGAAAAGCGCAAAACCGACAGGTGGGGTCAGGAATGAGGTTTGCAGCGTTACTGCAACCAATAGGGCAAACCAGGTTAGGTTAGGAAAATCGACAACACCGAAGCCATTGATTTGAAGATCAAGGCCAGCAATCACTGGCCCCAACAACGGCAAAATGATCAGGCTGATTTCGATCCAGTCGAGGAAAAATCCAAGCAAGAAGACCACAAACAAAACAAAGATAATCAGGCCGTAAGGACCAAAGCCTAATCCAGTAAGAGTGGATTCGATTAGTTGATCGCCACCACAGAGGCGCAAAACCAAAGCGAAGATTGTTGCCCCGACAAAGATTGCAAAGATATAGGCCGCTGTGTTCATGGTGTTGATCACTACGTCCTTTAGCACCTGCCAGTTAAAACGTCTGTAACAGATAGCAATAACCGTGGCCCCCAGCGCACCAACACCAGAGGCTTCTGTTACAGTGGCAATCCCCATAAAAATCGACCCGAGAACAAGCAATATCAAACCTGCGGGTGGGATGATATCGACTAAGGCTCGCAATACATCTTTCAGGCCTACCTCTTGGTGATCTACAGCCAGTGGTGCTCTGTCCGGAAAAATCTTGCAGTAGACGAAAATAAACAAAACATAGAGGAAACCAAGAATCAGGCCAGGAAAAACCGCCCCCATAAACAAATCAAGGATGGGAATCGCTAATTGATCTCCCATAATCACCAGCATGATAGAAGGAGGGATAAGGATGCCCAGACAGCCGGAGGCAGCGACAGTTCCCAATGCCAGCGGTTTGTAGTAGTTCTGACCGAGCATGACCGGTATGGACATCACACCCAGCAGTACAACCGACGCACCAATAATGCCGGTAGAAGCGGCGAGAATAATGCCAATCAGACATACAGTAATCGCTAGACCGCCTCTGATGTTGCCGAACAGTTTCTGCATTGAGTGCATCATGTTTGTTGCAATCCCAGATTTATCTAGCATTAGCCCCATAAAAATAAACATCGGCAATGCAATCAGCACCCAGTTATTCATGATGCCAAAAATACGACCCACCAGCATACCGAGGGTGTTGTAATCAAGACCGGTCATGGTGAAACCGATGCTGTCGGTCCAATAACCAACACCACCATAAATAATGCCGACACCCGCCAGCACCCAGGCAACTGGGAACCCAGTAAAAAGAAGGGCGATGAACGTCACAAACATACCAATGACGAGGTAATTTTCTGCTGCAAAGCCCATTAGTTTCGCGCCCCCTCGTTCGATTTGTTTTGTTCTTTTAATTGCGGGAGAAACAGTCGGCCTGCCAGTGATAAGCGACTAGTGTTCTTTAGTTCTTTTCCATGGAGCACCAGTAGTACTGCGTGTTCGATAAGGCTAGACACTGCGGCGATCATCATCAACACCATTGAGATCGGAATCACTGACTTTACAATCCAGCGATAGGGAAGACCGCTTGGACTTTGAGACGATTCATGATGCGTATAAGCATAGATTGCATAATCCAGACTGAAGTCAAACAAGATGATAACAACCGGCAGCAAAAGGATAAGAATACCGAGGATTTCAAAAAGGTGCTGGAGTTGTTTCGGGAGGCTCATATGGACGATGTCAATCCGAATGTGGCTATCATTGGTGATCGCATACGCCAGGCCGAACATGAATGGCACGGAGTAAAAGTGCCACTGTAATTCTTCCATCGGGACTAACCCCCAATCTAAAAGCAATCCATTGCGGTGGAACCCGTAGCGCACAACTACCGTTACCAAAATTGTTAAAGCCAGTACCACATTCAGCCAAGCAGCGACCCCAACGATTCGCTGTACAATCCTATCTAGGAAGACACTAATCGGTACATGGTGTGACTCGGCGCTGATACTAATTGGCACATGTTGTTCTTGGGCGCTGATGACAACGGACATAGCAGAAGTCCCCTTCAATTTATGAGGGAACTATACACTGTATTTGTTGATTGGGGGCAACTACACCCCACCTTAAACCTCAGAGCAAAAAAGCGCGGCCCGTCGCAGGGATTTTTACCTCCCTGCGACGAACCACGTACTTAAGCAATTAAGGAGGGAATTACAAGCCGTGGCAGGGTTTTGACACCCTGCCACGGCTTACATCTAGACAGCTCTAATTATTGACGTACTGTTCCTGGACGTGGCAAGTAAGCCCACTCGTTCCAGATCGCATAGTCTGCACGGAATGCCTGGAGATCATCCCAAATCGGTTTGAAACCTGGGTCTGCTGCCATAGAGTCGGCAACGACTTCGTTCCAGGTCGACTCGAATAACGCTAACATGTCTTCCGACCAATACCTATTTTCGGTACCGGCTTCAGCGTTTTCTTTCATGGTGTCGAACTGCATGGATTCACCCATGGCCAGTGCATCCGCCATCACTGCCTTACAAGCCACCTCAACGATAGTGCGTTGCGCCTCGCTCATCTCGTTGTTCCAGGTGTCCTTGTTAATGATTAAGTCAAACAAGGTGGCGGGTTGATGCCATCCAGGATAGTAGTTGTATTTCAGGATCTTATTGATACCGAGCCTTCTATCAATCGCAGGCATGGAGAACTCGGTTGCGTCAATCGCGCCCTTCTGTAGGGCCGGCACGATCTCGCCGCCTGGTAGCTGCGAAGTAGATACGCCCAATTTCTCCATTACACGAGCGCCAAGACCAAAGAACCGCATCCGCAAACCCTTTAGATCGTCAGCTGAATTGATTTCTTTAGAAAACCAGCCAGAAGTCTCGGGGGCGATAATGCCGCACGGAACTGATTGAACGTTATAGCCAGAATCGTCGTAGACCTTCTGCCACAACGTACGTCCATTCCCGTAGTACACCCAAGCCAAAAATTCAGGCGCGTCTGGACCAAAAGGAACTGCGGAAAAGATGGCGCCTTTGTCGCCCAATATTCCCGTGTTGTAGCCAGGCGTGGTGTAGCCAGCATTCACCTGTCCCTTTGAAACTGCTTCTAGCATCTCGCCGGGCGGAACCAGTGCTCCTGGCTCATAGGTCTTCATCTTGAGGCTGCCCTGATAATCCCCACCACCCATGGCGTTGACCTGCTTAGCAACCCATGCCGGTGATGTACCAAGTGCAGGTAAGCTGGTTGGGAACCAGACTGGCACTTTCAACAACACCTTCCCGGCATATGCGGGAGTGGCCATCAGCGTCAACGATACAACGCTGGCCATCCCCAGTGTGATTAATATCTTTTTCATATTCATCTCCGTTTCGTTTTCAGTTGTTCCCTACTGGACAAGAGACATAAGTAGTTGGCACAACTGGTGTGGACCGAATATCTTCGATCTTTGACGATTGTGATGTCTCAAGCTGGGAGAGTATCTGATCTGAGTGCATATTCAGGAGAAAACAACATCGATCGCCAAGGATAGTCTATCAGAACAGCCTGATAGAATGAACTACATAAGTCATTCCAGCATAAAATAATTAATCGATAGGGCGGTTGAGCATGCCTTGACCCGGCACTTTGGCAGTCTACGAAGAGTCTGTTGAAAAGTAAAAACCCAATAACCGTACAGGTTTTTGGGTTACATAAGCAGCTCAGATAGTGCCAAACTGATGGCTATATAATGGTCTTACCATTTGGCCAGTAAGCATCACGTGCAACCGAATTTCATGTCTCGCCGGGGGTTCAGCGGGCCAATTCTGGGTCATACCAGAAATCCACTTAAATGCTCATGCTTAATATTCCTGTGCTCCGTCACTCCATTTCCGTAGTTGTCGGTGTTAAGGACTGTCTCACAATCCGTGCCTACTTTTATATTACAGTTGAATAAATCATCAGGGCTTAGGAACAAATGGCGTTGAGCCTGCCCTTTGTACGTCGTCAGAATCTTTTGGACACAGAAGTGGCCTGAATTAAGAGAGACTTTAGCTCATCAGGTTGTGTTGTAATGGATTACGGTAGTGCATTTGCTTTCTCAAAGCCATAGT
>Ga0187827_10002822_pt1 | contig 23247 bp, 23 predicted proteins | sample ETNtaG_39_FD_167969 | JGI IMG/M metagenome (GOLD analysis project Ga0187827, IMG submission 167969) | Marine microbial and viral communities from oxygen minimum zone, Eastern Pacific Ocean - ETNP2014_SV_150_PacBio MetaG (Illumina Assembly) | ecosystem: Environmental > Aquatic > Marine > Hypoxic... | reverse complement strand
AATTTAGACCTGGTCATGCTGATTATACTTACTTTAAAAAATACGGAATAAGAGATTATCGAGGAGGAGGAAGGCAGTCAGCTAGAGAAACTGCTAGTAGAGTGGCTGCTGGAGCAATTGCAAAAAAGATTTTAGAAAATAAATTAGGAAAAAAATATAAAGTAATTGGAGCTGTTACTCAGCTTGGTATTCTTGGATGTGATACAAAAAATTGGAGCGACAAATTAATAAATAAAAATCCATTTTTTTGTCCTGACAAATCAATTTTAAAACTATGGGAAAAATATTTGCTTGGTATAAGAAAATCTGGATCTTCTTGTGGAGCAATTATTGAAGTTAGGGCTAGAGGTGTACCAGTAGGGCTGGGAGCACCTATTTATTCAAAACTAGATATGGATTTAGCTTCCGCGATGATGAGTATAAATGCAGTAAAAGGGGTTAATATTGGATCAGGTATGAATTCAGCATTTTTAACTGGAGAAGAAAACTCTGATGAAATTTTTCAAAAAGGAAAAATTCCTACCTTTAAATCTAATAACGCAGGAGGAATTCTTGGAGGCATTTCAAGTGGACAAGAAATTAAAGTATCTTTTGCTGTAAAACCAACTTCATCTATATTAAGTTCAAGAAAAACTATAGATAAATTTGGTAAAAATACATCAATATCTGTTAAGGGAAGACATGATCCTTGTGTAGGAATAAGAGCTGTGCCAATTGGAGAAGCTATGACTCATTGTGTTATATTAGATCATTATTTAATGAACAAAGCTCAGTGCGAAAAATAAATTTTAATTTTGTTTTTGCACAATAATTTTTGAGTTTAAAATATTAAAAACTTTTGAAACTATCGCTTCAGCATCAAGACCGGCTTCTTTATACATTAACTCTGGTTTGTTATGATCTATAAACTTGTCCGGCAAAATCATTGATCTAAACTTTAAATTATTATCTAATAAATTTTTCTCTGACAAAAATTGACTAACGTGCGAACCAAACCCGCCTATAGAACCTTCTTCAATTGTAATTATAGCTTCGTGGTCTGTTGCAAGCTGCCAAAATAAATTTTCATCAAGTGGTTTTGCAAATCTTGCATCAACTAATGTAATATTTATACCTTTTTTATTTAATATTTCATTGGCCAATAAACATTCTTTTAGCCTTGCACCAAAATTAATTAATGCAACTTTTTTTCCTTCTAAAATTATCCTGCCTTTTCCTATTTCTATTTTTTCATCAATGCCTGGTAGTTCTCTGCCTAAACCATTGCCTCTTGGATATCTTAAAGCGGAAGGATTGCTATTTATATCAACAGAAGTATTAATCATTCTGACAAGTTCTGTCTCATCGCTTGCTGCCATAACAATAAAATTCGGAAGCGCAGATAAGTAAGTAATATCAAAAGATCCTGCATGTGTTGGACCATCTGCTCCTACAAGTCCGGCCCTATCTATTGCAAATCTAACTGGAAGATTTTGTATTGCTACATCATGAACAACCTGGTCATATCCTCTTTGTAAAAAAGTTGAGTATATTGCTGCATAAGGTTTGTAACCTTCGGTAGCTAGTCCTGCGGCAAAAGTTACTGCATGCTGTTCTGCAATACCCACGTCAAACATTCTATTTGGAAACTTTTCTGAAAATAAATCCATTCCTGTTCCAGATGGCATTGCGGCTGTAATACCAATAATTTTACTATCATTTTCAGCATGCTTTATCAAAGTGTCTGCAAATACTTTTGTATAAGATTGGATGCTAGAGTTGCTTTTTTCTTGAATACCAGTTTTAACATTAAATTTTGTAACACCATGATATTTATCATGAGATTTTTCTGCAAATTCATATCCTTTGCCCTTTTGAGTTTTAATGTGAATCATTATTGGGCCTTCGTGATTTAATTTTTTTGCATTTTGCAAAACTAATATCAAGCCACTTAAATCATAACCACCAATTGGACCAACATAATAAAAACCAAGGGAGTTAAACAAGGTGCCGCCTGTTACTGCAGATCTCAAAAAATCTTCTGCCTTTCCAGCTTTATCACTAAATCTTTTTGAAAATGCAGAAATTATTAACTTAATTGTTTCTCTTAGGCTAAAGTAAATTTTTCCAGATAGTAATTTTGCAAGATATGTGCTCATTGCTCCAACAGGTTTTGCAATTGACATGTCGTTATCGTTTAATATTACAATCAACTTTGTTTTTGAGGATCCTGCATTATTCATTGCTTCGTAGGCCATGCCTCCGCTTATTGCTCCGTCGCCTATTACTGCCACAACTTGATTTGATTTTTTTTCTAATTTGTTTGCTGTTGCAATACCAAGTGCAGCTGAAATTGATGTTGAGCTATGTGCTGCGCCAAATGGATCATATTCACTTTCAGATCTTTTTGTAAAGCCTGAAAGTCCATTACCTTGTCTTAGAGTTTTTATTTTATCTTTTCTGCCGGTCAATATTTTGTGAGGATAAGCTTGATGTCCAACATCCCAGATAATTTTATCATTTGGAGTGTCGAATACATAGTGTAGTGCTATTGTTAACTCAACAACTCCTAAGCCAGCTCCAAGATGTCCTCCTGTAACGGAAACTGCATCTATCATTTCTTCTCTAACTTCGTCGGCTAAAATTTTTAACTCTGAAATTTTAAGATTTTTTATATCTGAAGGAAAATTAACTTTATCTAGGTATTGATATTTTTTAATCACTTTTCTCTTTCAGAAATAAATAAAACAGTTTTTTTTAAACTTTCACTTTTTTTTCCGTAATAACTTATTTTACTTAAAATATTATTTTTTATTTTGTTGGAGTATTTAATAGTATTTTTATAACCCAGTAAACTGATTAAAGTAGCTTTTCCTTTTTTTTCATCTTTTTTTGTTTTTTTTCCAGCTTTTTTTGTAATTCCTCTATAGTCAATTAAATCATCTGTAATTTGAAATAATAACCCAATTTCATAACCAATATTTTCAAAAAATCTTAAAACATTTCTTTTTTTATTTGAAATCAAAGCTGGCGCAACACAGCAAAAAGCAAATAGTTTTCCAGTTTTTTTTATTTGCATATCGATTATTTTGTTTTTTTTTATTTTTTTTCTTTCATAATTTAGATCCAAATATTGGCCTCCTGCTATTCCAGCGTGACCAGAACATTCAGAAATAAGACTAACCAATTCAACTTTAGTTTTTTCTTTTAACAACAAACTTTTGTCACTTAATATTTCAAATGCTAATGTAAGTAGTGAATTTCCTGCAAGGACCGCTGTTGATTCCCCAAATTTTTTATGTGTAGAAAGCTTTCCTCTTCTAATTGAGTCGTTATCCATACAAGGCAAATCATCATGAATTAAAGAATAGGCATGTATACACTCTACGGCTGCTCCTACCTTAATTATAGTCCTGTAATTTAAATTAAAAATTCTTCCAACATCAATTAAAATTTTAGATCTTATTTTTTTTCCGCCAGGTAGTAGTCCATACTTCATCGATCTAATCAATTCAGTTTTCGACTGCCTTTTAATATATAAATTCAAAAATCTATTTGTATCTTTCCCAATGTGATTTAAATCTTTAATCATGTTTTTTTTATTATTTTATTTATTTTATCTTTTGTTTCTGATGAAATATTTTTCGAACTAGCTTGAAATTTTCTTTGTATAATATTGTTTAATTTAATGAGTTTTTGATAATCTTCAATTGAATTTTCTAAGTTTTTTTCTTTTTCCAAATTTTCTATTATTTGATTAACCTCATTAGTTAATTCATCTAATGATTTTAAGTTATTATTATTTGGAAAATTTTTTTCTTTCATATATTAGTTGGTGATAATACATGAATAATAATCTTGCAAATATTAAAAAAAGCGTCTTTTTTTTAAATAAAAATGATTGTGTGGCTATACCAACAGAAACAGTTTATGGTCTTGCTGCAAATGCATATTCAAGCAAAGCAGTTAAAAAAATATATGCTTTAAAAAAAAGACCAAGGAACAATCCTTCAATTGTACATTATTCCAGTTTGAATCAATTAAAAAAAGATTGTGTATTAAATAAAAATTTTTTTATATTATATAAAAAATTTTGCCCCGGACCAATTACATTTATATTAAAACTTAAGAAAGAAAGTCGTATTTCAAAAATAGTTACTAATAACAAAACAACAGTAGCGATAAGATTTCCAAAAAATAAATTAACACAACAGCTTCTTAAATTTTTAAATTATCCACTTGCTGCTCCCAGTGCAAATATCTCTACAAATATTAGTCCTGTCTCAGCTGAAGATGTTAGAGAAGAATTTGGAAAAAAAATAAAATTTATATTAAATGATGGAAGTTCAAAAGTTGGTTTGGAATCAACTATAGTTAGTTTAATAAAAAAGCCAGAAATATTGAGACATGGCGGTATTGAAATAGAAAAAATTAGCAAAATTTTAAAAAAAAGAATTAAATTTAAGTCTAAAAAAAACAAAATATTGGCTCCTGGCCAAGCAAGAGTTCATTACTCGCCTCATATATCCATGAGATTGAATGTAAAAAATCCTCTTAAAGACGAGGCTTATTTATTAATAAAAAAAAGAAAATTAAAAAATAAAAACTATTTTTATCTTACAAAAAATAAAAATCTTAAGGAAGCAGGAAAAAATTTATATAAAATACTTAGGCTTGTAAAAAAAATGAAATATAAAAAGATATCTGTAGAAAAAATTCCAAAAAAAGGACTTGGTATTACAATAAATGACAGATTAATAAGAGCTGCAAAATAACATGGAAAATTCAATAATAGTTAATAATTTATCAAAAAAATATTCAAATAAATTGGCTGTAAAAAATATAAATTTTAAAATTAACGAAAATGAAATTATAGGTTTGCTTGGACCGAATGGTTGTGGAAAAACCACAACTATTGCTATGATATTAGGTTTATTAAAACCAACAAGCGGTGAAATTTTAATTAATGGATTTAATATTGAAAATAATAGAATTAAACTTCTTCATAAAATAAATTTTATTTCCCCATATATAGAACTGCCTAAAAAGCTAACAGTAAAACAAAATCTTACAGTCTATGGCAAATTATATAGTGTAAAAGATTTAAATTATAAAATTGAGCATCTTTCACAAAAATTAAGACTGGAAAATTTTTTGAATCGTCTAACGGGAGAACTTTCTTCTGGTCAAAAAAATAGAGTTAGTTTAGCTAAAGCATTAATTAATGATCCAAGTGTTTTGCTATTAGATGAGCCAACAGCTTCTTTGGATCCTGAAACGGGAGATTATGTTAGATCTTTTTTGGAAAATTATAAAAAAGAAAAAAAAATATCTGTTCTTCTTGCGTCTCACAATATGAGAGAGGTTGAAAGATTATGTGACTCTGTTTTGATGATGAAAGATGGAACAATTATTGACCAAGGTACTCCAGAAAACTTAATTAATAAACATGGTAGAGATAATTTGGAAGAAGTATTCTTAAAACTCACAAGGAATTCAAATGAACTTAGGTAGAATGTATGGTCTTTTTTTAAGACATTTTTATTTGATCACCAGATCGCTTCCAAGGATTTTAGATTTAATCTACTGGCCCTCTATTCAAATTACATTATGGGGCTTTATTTCAAATTTTTTTGCAGACCATAGCACTTATTATAATGGAGCTGCCGGGGTTATTTTAACTTGTGCCATACTTTATGATTTTTTATTTAGAACAAGCATAGGTTTTAATATGCTTTTTCTAGAAGAGATTTGGAGTAGAAACTTTACAAATTTATTTATTGCCCCAATAAAAATGAGTGAGATAATCATGTCTCTTATTGCTACAGCTTTAATTAGAGCTTTAATTGGTCTCGTTCCAGCAATATTACTTACATCTCCTTTGTTTGGAATTTCTATCCTTGATCTAGGGCTTCCTCTTTTTCTTCTTTTTTTAAGTTTATACATTTTTGGAGTTACCTTGGGCCTATTTGTTTCTGCGGGGTTGTTAAGATTTGGTCCATCTTTTGAAAACATAGCATGGTCAACAATGTTTTTATTAGCTCCTTTTGGTTGTATTTATTATCCTGTAGAAACTTTACCAGGAATTTTTCAAAATATTGCGTATGCTCTTCCTCTAGTTTACATTTTTGAAGAAGCTAGAAGCATATTAATTGATCAAACATTTAATTCAGTAGAAATTATTAAAGCATTTAGTTTAAATGGAATTTATTTATTTTTAGCTATTTCTTTGTTTTATTATTCATTTGGTCAAGCAAGAAAAAAAGGGACGCTAGTGAATATGGGCGAATAATGGTGCGCCTGCTAGGAGTTGAACCCAGAACCTCCTGATCCGAAGTCAGGCGCTCTATCCAATTGAGCTACAAGCGCATATAATGATTAATAATATAAATTATGAAAAATATCATTAAATTAATTGTGAAAGAAAGTGAAATTAATCAAAGAGTGGATGTATTTATCAATAAACAAAAAAGTTCCTTAAGTAGAACTAGAGTTAAAAATTTAATATTAAAAGAAAAATTAAAAATAAACGATTTAATCATTACAAATCCATCAAAAAAATTAAATATTAGAGATAAAATTCAACTTGAAATACCTGAGCCAGAAAAGGCTTCGTTAAAACCTTACAATTATAAACTAAATATTATATACGAAGATCATGATTTATTAGTAATAGATAAATCTGCAGGGATATCCATACACCCTGGTGCGGGAAATTACGACAATACAATTGTCAACGCATTAATGAACTATTGTGGAAAAAGTTTATCAAATATTGGCGATGAACTAAGACCTGGAATAGTTCATAGAATAGATAAAGATACTTCGGGGTTAATTGTAGTTGCAAAAAATAATATTTCTCATGAACATTTGTCTAATCAATTTAATAAACATACAATTAAAAGAATTTATCAAACTTTAATCTGGGGCAAGCTTCGACCTCAAACAGGAACAATTGAAACTCTAATTACAAGAAGCTCAAAAAATAGACAATTAATGGAAGTTGGTTTTACTAAAGGTAAAAAAGCAATAACAAATTATAAAACATTAGAAGTTTTTGAAAATAAAAATTCTCCAACGCTAAGTCTAATTGCATGTAAACTTAAAACTGGAAGAACTCACCAAATAAGAGTTCATATGAGCTATAAAGGAAATAATATACTTGGCGATAAAAAGTATAAAAAAAAATTCAAAAAAATAAAAAATATTAATTCAGATTTAGAAAAAATAATTTTAAATTTAGATAGGCAATTTTTGCATGCTAAAGTTTTGGGGTTTGTGCACCCTAAATCTGGAAAGGAAATGGAATTTACCTCAATTTTGCCACAAGAACTTGAAAAAATTATAAAAATCTTAAGAAAATTAAACAAATAAAATGATTGTAAAATTAATTTTTTTAATTAAATAAATAACAAAAATGAGTACTACAAAAAACTATAATCTACCGATACTTTCAAATGAAGGTGGTCTTTCTGCTTATTTGGCGCAAATAAAAAAATTTCCTATGCTAGATGCTGAAGAAGAATACATGTTAGCAAAAAACTGGAAACAGACGGGAAATTTAAAATCTGCCGAAAAACTAGTCACCAGTCATTTAAGATTGGTAGCTAAAATTGCAATGGGATACAGGGGATATGGTTTGCCAGTTAATGAAATGATATCGGAAGGTAATGTGGGACTAATGCAGGCAGTAAAAAAATTCGAACCTGAAAAAGGTTTTAGACTAGCAACTTACGCAATGTGGTGGATTAAAGCTTCTATCCAAGAATATATTTTAAGATCTTGGAGTTTAGTTAAAATTGGAACAACTACTGCTCAAAAAAAACTATTCTTTAATTTAAAAAAAATAAAAAATCAAATTGCTCCAAAGAGCGAAGGTGATTTAAAAAATGAGCATGTAACAGAAATTGCAAATAAATTAAATGTTAATGAGAATGAAGTTGTTTCGATGAATAGAAGATTGGCTGGTAAAGAACATTCTTTAAATGCTCCTGTTGGTGAAGATGGAGATCAGTGGCAAGACTGGATCGTTGATAAAGAAATGGATCAAGAACTAAAATTTGCTCAAAAAGAGGAAATGGATCAAAGAAAAGACTTATTAAAAGATTCGATAAAAATTTTAAACGATAGAGAAAAAGAAATTTTATATTCAAGAAGATTAACTGATGAGCCTTTAACATTAGAAGATTTAAGCAAAAAGTTCAAAATAAGCAGAGAAAGAATTAGACAAATAGAAAATAAGGCTTTTGAAAAACTTCAAAAACATATGCTAAATTCTGCAAAATCAAAAAATCTTCTACCAGCAAATTAGCTGCTAAAAGGATCAACTATTAATATAGTATCATTTCTTTCTGGACTTGTAGAAATACTAGCAACTTTTGTTTCTATAAATTTTTCTAATTCATTAATATAATTTTTTGCATTATCAGGAAGGTCATCAAATTTTTTTATTCCCTTAGTTGAACAATTCCAACCTTTAAAATTTTTATAAACAGGTTTTGTCTTTAATTGATCATCTACGGCCGCTGGCAAATAATCCATTTTTTTTCCATCAACTTCATATGCGATACACATCTTAATTTCATCTAATTGATCTAAAACATCTAGTTTAGTTAATGCTATACCATCTATTCCAGCAATTTTAATTGCTTGCCTAACCAAAACTCCATCGAACCATCCACATCTTCTTTTTCTACTTGTAACAGTTCCAAATTCTTTACCTATAGTTCCTAGCTTCTCTCCTATTTCGTCTGTCAGTTCTGTTGGAAAAGGACCTTCTCCAACTCTGGTAGTGTAAGCTTTTGTGATGCCCAAAACATAATTTATTGAATTAGGACCACAACCAGAACCCGTCGCTGCAGCTGAAGCTACCGTATTTGAAGATGTAACAAATGGATATGTGCCATGATCAACATCAAGCAAAATACCTTGTGCACCTTCAAATAATATTTTTTTTCCTTGTGACTTAAATTCATCTATTTTTTTCCATACTGGCTGGGAGTATTTTAAAATTTCTGGCGCTATCTTTAATAAATCTTGTTTTAGTTTATCTTTTTTGTAAATTTCTTTTCCTAATCCTTTTCTTATTGCATTATGATGCATTAAAACTGCTTCTAACCTATGGTCCAAATTTTTCTCAGAAACTAAATCCATAACTCTTATTGACCTTCTGCCAACTTTATCTTCATATGCTGGGCCAATTCCTCTTCTTGTTGTTCCTATTTTAGCTTTGCCCGCTGCGTCCTCTCTTATTTCATCCATTTCTCTATGAAACGGTAAAATTAAATTTGCAGCTTCCGAAACAATTAAGTTTTTTTGATTTATTTCAACACCTTTTGATTTAATTTCTATAATTTCATCCAATAAAGCCCACGGATCAACAACAACGCCATTTCCAATAATTGATACTTTGTCTTTTCTTACGATTCCCGAAGGTAATAATCTCAATTTGTATGTTACGCCATCAATTACTAAAGTATGTCCCGCATTATGTCCTCCTTGAAACCTTACAACAATATCAGCCTCGCTAGAAAGCCAATCAACAATCTTCCCTTTACCCTCATCTCCCCATTGAGATCCAACAACAGCTACATTTTTCATTTAAACTTTTTGTTAATATTTATTGTACTTAAATGATTTATCGGTCCATGACCCTTGCCATACCTTGGCCCTGTACCAATTGAATGGTTAACATACTTGATCGCCATCTCACAAGATTTCTTTAATGTTTTTCCACATGAGTAATATGTGGCTATAGCACTGGATAATGTGCATCCAGTACCGTGTGTATTTTTTGTATGAATTTTTTTGTTTTTAAAAACTGATATTTCATTTTTATTTAAAAATATATCTTGCATTATTCTTGATTTAAGATGTCCACCTTTTATCAATACATTTTTTGCTCCCAAGCTCATTAAAATTCTTGCAGCACTGATCATATCGTCTACTGAAGAGATTCTCTTTTTTGTTAAAATTTCTGCTTCAGGAATATTTGGTGTTATTAAACTAACTTTTTTTATTAATTTTAATTTTAAAATTCTAATTGAACGATTATCAATTAATTTAGTTCCTCCTTTGGCGACCATCACAGGATCCAAAATAATTTTTTTTACATTTATTTTATTTAAAGACTTTAATACTGTATTGATAACTTCAGCTGAATGAAGCATTCCAATTTTAATTGCATCAGGACTAATATCTTTTGATGTAAATTCTATTTGCTTCGATATTTCTCTAGGTGTTATAGATTCTATTGATTTTACACCTGTAGTGTTTTGAGAAGTTATGGCAGTTATTGCAGTCATAGCATACGAGCCAAGTGCAGTAACTGTTTTAATATCGGCTTGTATGCCTGCGCCTCCTGAAGAGTCCGATCCTGCAATTATTAAAATTTTAGATTTAGGTTTCAATATTTTATTGACCTTCTAATTATTTTTATACATTTTATAATCAAATTTTTATTATGTGACTCGCCCATAATTCTAATTTTTGGTTCCGTGCCAGATTTTCTAACCAAAAGTCTTCCATTTTGTTCCATTAGTTTATTGGCTTTTTTAATTGCTTTTTTACACTTTAATTTATTTATTATATTTTTATCTCTGACAAAAATATTTTCTAAAATTTGTGGCATAGGTTTAAAAATATTTAATAGCTCGCTAGATTTTTTTCCTTTTCTCATTGAAAATAAAACTTCTAATGCTACTAGCAGCCCATCACCTGTTGTTGCAAATTTTCCCAATATAATATGACCAGACTGTTCTCCTCCTAAATTAAACTTATTTTTTTGCATTTTTTCTTTAACGTACCTATCTCCAACATTGGCTCTTATAAATCTAATTTTTTGTTCTCTAAAATAATTTTGTAGTCCATAATTAGACATTAAAGTTCCAATTACACCACCTCTAAGAATTTTTTTTCTTTTCCATCTTTTGGCAAGCATTGCTATAATCTGATCACCATCAACTATGTTTCCTCTTTCATCACATAAAATGATTCTATCTGCATCACCGTCTAATGATATTCCTAGGTTAACTCTATGTTTTTTAACTAAAGATTTAATTTTTCTTGGAAAAGTAGATCCACAATTTTTATTAATATTTAAACCATTGGGAGATATGCCAACATTATAAACTTTTGCACCTAAAGATCTGAAAAGTTTTGGACCAGATTTGTATCCGGCGCCATTTGCACAATCTATTGCGATTTTAATTCCTTTTAAGCTAAAATTATCTGGAAAATTAGATTTTAAAATTTCAATATATCTATCATTAGCATTCTCTAATCTTTTAACCCTACCAAGAATGTTTGGTTTGGATAAATTTTTTGTAATTTTTGAATCTATTAATTTTTCAATTTTTTTTTCAATTTTGTCGGATAATTTTAAACCATCAGGTCCAAATAATTTTAATCCATTATCAAAATACGGATTATGAGATGCAGTTATCATAATACCCATATTTGCCTTCATTCTTTTTGTCAACATGGCGAGACCATTAGTTGGCAAAGGACCCAATGTGTAAACATGCATTCCTGCTGAAGACAAACCAGATACTAGAGCGGGTTCAAGAGTATAACCAGACAATCTTGTATCTTTTGCAATAATTGCTGTTTGTTTATTTTTTTTTAAGTTTTTAAAGTATGTTCCTGCGGCCAAACCAAACTTAAAAAACATTTCTCCATTAATATTTCCTTGATTTACTTTTCCTCTAATTCCATCAGTACCAAAATATTTTTTTGACATTATTTAAAACTTAATGATTTAAAAACTTTTATACTTTGATTCACTTCATTTACATCGTGAACTCTTAATATTTGAATTCCTTGCATCATTGCATGTAAACTCGATGATATCGTGCCGCCCAACCTTTCTTTACTGTCATTATTTCCAGATAAGTCCTTAATAAATTTTTTTCTAGAAATGCCCAACATTATAGGAAATCCAATTGAGTGAAAAATAGAAATATTATTAATTAAGATCATATTATGTTTCAAGTTTTTACCAAAACCAATGCCTGGATCCAAAATAATATTGTTATGTTTAATCCCTAAGAATCTCATTTTTTTTATTTTGTTTTCAAAAAAATCATAAATATCTAAAAGAACATTTTTATACTTTGGATTTTTTTGCATATTTTTTGGAGTTCCTTGCATGTGATGAACAACAAATGGAATTTTGTGTTTTTTTAAAACATACATAGTATTGGCATCATAATCAAAGCCAGAAACATCATTTATTAAATTTACTTTATTCTTTATTCCTTTTTCCATAATCCAGCTTTTTCGAGTATCTAAAGAAATAAATTTATTTAGTTTTCTAACTTTTTTTAAAGTTTTATTAATTCTTTTCCATTCTATTGATTTATTAACATCTTTAGCTCCTGGTTTTGTTGACTCTCCACCTATGTCTAAAATTTCACATCCTTTTTTTATCAAATAACTTGCGTGATTGAATCCAGAGTTTTTCTTGTTATATTTTCCTCCATCTGAAAAACTATCTGGCGTTAAATTAATTACTCCCATTAAGATAGGAAAATTTAAAAAGTTTAATCCTTTAAATTTTTTTTTTCTTGTAATTAATTTAATGTCTTCTTTAATTTTTTTTTTAATTTTGTTGCTCTGATTTTTTATTTCTCTTATGTGAATTTTTTTTTTATATTTTCTAGTTATGATTTCTATAGTATCAAATGATATTAAATTGTTTCCATTTAATGGAAGTGATAATTTTTTTTTGATTTTTTCTTTTGATGTTGAGCCATAATAAAAATTACACGCACGTGTGTAATATTTTTTCATTATGATTTAATGAACAATTTTTGGTTTAAGTCCTATTGTGCCAAGAGCTGAAGTATCTTTATCTTCTTCGACTTTTAAATCTTCTTTATTTGCTGGATGTATATTTTTATTTATTAAATCTTCAATTTCAGTTCCAGTTAAAGTTTCATATGTTAAAAGAGCTTTTGCAAGTTTATGTAGATCTTCAATTTTTTCATTTAAAACTTTTTTTGCTCTTTCGTAACCTTTTTCAACTAATTTTCTTATTTCTACATCCACTTTTCTTGCGGTTTCCTCTGACATTTGCTGATGTCTTGCAACAGATCTACCTAAAAAAACTTCTTCTTCATTTTCTCCATATGCTATTGGGCCTAATTCTTTGCTTAAACCAGCTCTCATAACCATTGCTCTTGCTCTCTTTGTTGCCTGTTCAATATCACTTGCAGCACCGGTTGTTACTTTTTCGTCACCAAAAATAATTTCTTCTGCTACTCTACCTCCCATAGCAATAGCCATCTGAGAATTAAGTTGTTCTCTAGTTTGTGACAATTCATCTCTCTCTGGTAGTTGCATTACCATTCCTAAAGCTCTTCCTCTAGGGATAATTGTAGCTTTATGAATTGGGTGCGCAGCTTTTTCGTTAATAGTCACAACAGCATGGCCCGCTTCGTGATAAGCTGTTAGTTTTTTTTCATCTTCGGTCATGACCATAGATCTTCTTTCAGAACCCATCATAACTTTGTCTTTTGATTCTTCAAATTCTTGATTAGTAACTATTCTTTTATTTTTTCTTGCTGCCAATAAAGCTGATTCATTTACTAAATTTGCAAGATCTGCACCTGAAAACCCGGGGGTTCCTCTAGCTACAGTTCTTAAATTTACATCTGGAGCCATTGAAATCTTTTTAGCATGTACTTTAAGAATTTTTTCTCTTCCAATAATATCAGGTAGTGATACGACCACTTGTCTGTCAAATCTTCCTGGTCTTAAAAGTGCCGGATCTAAAACATCGGGTCTATTAGTTGCTGCAATTATTATCACACCTTCATTTGTGTCAAAACCATCCATTTCAACTAATAACTGGTTAAGAGTTTGTTCTCTTTCATCGTTTCCTCCTCCAAGTCCCGCACCTCTGCTTCTTCCAACTGCATCAATTTCGTCAATAAATATTATACATGGAGAATGTTTTTTTCCTTGTTCAAACATATCTCTAACTCTTGAAGCACCAACACCCACAAACATTTCAACAAAGTCTGAACCTGATATTGTAAAAAACGGAACAGCTGCCTCGCCCGCTATAGCTCTTGCTAACAAAGTTTTTCCTGTTCCTGGAGCACCTACTAATAAGCAACCTCTTGGTATTTTTCCTCCAAGTCTACTAAATTTTTTTGGATCCTTTAAAAATTCTACTACTTCTTCTACTTCTTCTTTTGCCTCTTCAACTCCGGCAACATCATTAAAAGTTACTTTTCCTTTTAATTCATTCATCATTTTTGCTTTGGATTTTCCAAATCCCATTGCACCGCCTTTTCCTCCTTGCATTTGTCTCATAAAAAATATCCAAACTGCAATAAGTAATAACATTGGAAACCATGATAGAAGGACTCCTAGTAGTGAAGGCATTTTTTCTTCTAGAGGAGATGCGGAAATGCTTACTCCTTTATTTGAAAGTTTTTCAATTAGATTAGGATCGTTTGGTGAATAAGTTGAAAACTTCTCACCATTAGACATTATTCCTTTAATTCTATTTCCTTGAATTTCAACTTGAACAACCCGTCCATTATCTACTTCTGATAAAAATTCAGAAAATATTATATTATTTTTTTGTCCTATTGAGCCCTGAGGATTTTTAAACATATTATATAAACCAATAGTTAAGAAAACTATCACAGCCCACATAGCTAAATTTTTAAAATTCATATATATAAAGTAAGAATTATTGTAAATTTAACAAGTGTTAAATTGTTACAAAATAGTCTTTTTTTCATTTTTCTTCGTAAATTACAAAAGAATTATTGATTTTTTCTAATATGCATCCTGAAATGTTTATCTTTTTGATCTCACCAGATCCCAGTCTAGTCAATAATCGACTAATACTCTTGCCTCTAGGTGAATAATATTTATTGCCGATCTTTTTTAATAAGTTAGTCAGAGATCTAAAAACAATTTCATGAGGTTGATTAAAAAAATCACTATTTAAAATATAATTTTTTTTTTGTCTATTGTATTTTGAGTTGTATTTAATATTTTCTTCAACATAGTAATTAATGGTAAAATTAGAGTCGCTAAGATTATTAATTGTTAGTCTTAACTTTTCTAAATTTAAACCTTCAGAGTTCAGGTCTTTAATTAAATTTCTAATTCTAATTCTTTTAAAATTAACGTTTTTATTTGAAGGGTCTTCAAATTTAAAATTAAAAACTTTTTTTGTAATGTAATTTAAGTCAGTTTTTTTATGAACAATTAGAGGTCTTAAAATTTTTAATTTATCATTATAATTTGTTTTTATTTGGTTAAAAGATACTAGGCCTTTTAAGCCCGACCCTCTAAGCAACCTAATTATAAAATTTTCATATAAATCATCAATATGATGTGCAATAAAAATAAAATTAATTTTGCTTTTTAGACACTCATTATAAATTAAATTGTATCTTTTTGTTCTTGCAATAGATTGAATATTTGATTTTGGTTTTCGACCGTTCCACTTTAAAATTTTACAGTTTATATCAAATTTTTTTAGTAAAAATTTTAATTTTTTTGCTTCTAGAGAAGACTCTTTTCTTAGCTTGTGATCTACGTGATAATATTTAACTTTAATATTATTAGAAATTGAATAACATTTTGAAAAATATGCTAGGGCTAAGCTGTCAGCTCCTCCTGAAACTGCTACTGAAAAATTTGACTTATTTAAATTTAATTTAACAAAATTATTAAAATCCTTGTAAATATTATAAATTAAAGGATTTTTTAAATTAATTAATAATTTATTATGAATTTTCTTTTTTGCATTCAAACTTTTTTTCTTCATATTTTGCTTTTTGAAGAACAGATTGATTTGCTTTAGGGTATTGTTTTTGAACACCGGTAATCATCAAGCAACCCTGATCTTTTTCTCCTATTTGAACCAATGATACTCCAAGTTTTAATAAATTTATAGGAGCCTTTTCACTTTTTGGATATTTTTGATAACCTTCAAGATATGCTGATGCTGCATCCGTATACAATTGTCTAATTCTAAAAGTTTCGGCATACCAATATTGAGCGCTTCCTGCTAATTGATGTTCTGGATTCGTATTAACAAATTCTCTAAATGCTCTCTCCGCTGTATTATAATCGCCTACTTTTAGCAAGCTTGTTGCAAACTCATATTGTTTATCAGCGGGAGCTTCCGGTAATATTTTTTCCTCTGCTTGATATGTCTCTGTAACCACGGTCCCTGTAGATTCAACTGATTGTGTTATTTGATTTTCTAAATTTGTTTCAGAATCTTTATATGAAATTGACCCTAAATCTTGTGGCTCGGATGAGCCTGGAAGAATCTTTTTTTCTTTTTGTTCAGAAACAGATGATAATTGTTGATTTTCTTGAGTGTTATTAATTATCTTTCCTTCCTCTAATTGTTGAAATCTTAATTGGTTATCCGCTTGTATCTTTGAAAGTCTTGATGATAATTTGTCTAATTTAAAATTTATTTCTTCAAATCTATTTGTTAATTCTTGAAATTGCTTCTCTATTTCAGATAATTTAAGCAAATGTCTAGTAAGAACTTCTTCTGAATTTTGATCCATATTACTTACATTTTCATTTGACTCTTGATTTACTAAAAAATTTTCAGAATACACTGCTCTTTCTAAAGTTCTCAAATCTTTTTGAATTAATTCTATAACCTCATTTAAATTATGATTTTCAGAATAAGTTTTTGTTGGAAAACTAATTAATATTAAGGCTAAAAAAAAATAAAAATAATACTTTAATTTATACATTAATTTTATTTGTAATTATAATGATGGCAAAAAAAAGACCCTACAAAATTTAAATATTTTATAGGGTCTTTTATTAATTCTAATTAATTAGCTTTAACAGTAACTGATCTTCTATTTTTTGACCACGCTAAAGGATTTGATCCTGAATCTACTGGTCTTTCTTTTCCGTAGCTTATTACAGAAGCTCTGCTTGAAGATATTCCGTAGGTCATTAAATAATCTTTGGCTGCATTAGCTCTTCTTTCTCCTAATGCTAAGTTATATTCCCTTGTGCCTCTTTCATCGGCATGACCTTCTAGTACTACTGTTACATCAGGATTCTTTCTTAACCAAGCTGCTTGTTTTCTTAAAGTTTCTCTAGAAGCAGTTGTTAGAACTGATTCATTTGTGGCAAAGAAAACTCTGTCTGGAACTCCATCAGCTAAATACTCAACAGTATCCGTTCCTGTGTATACATCGCCTTGGATTTGTGAATCTATTTTTTTTGTTGATGTTTGCGTTGCACACGCTGACAACAAAAAACTTAAAAACATTGCTAAAAAAATATTTTTGTAATTTTTGCTAAATTTCATCCCTGCTCCTTAAATCTTTTTTATTATTAACTTTTTCACACCTAAATAGATCTTACAAGCTTAAAAAGCAATATATTTTATTGAAAAAACTACTAATTGCTTAATAAAGACGACCAAGATGGGTCAGAAGCATCCGTTTCGGTCTCGACTAGACGCTCATTATACCCTGTTAAATCAATTGACCAGAGTTTTGCTGAAAAGCCTTCTCCCTTACTGTCTGTTTTTGTTTCTCTATAAAAAATCAACACTCTACCATTTGGAGACCATGAGGGGGCTTCTTGATAATAATTTTCTGTTAAGAGCCTTTCACCTTTTCCATTGGTTCTCATTACGCCTATATAAAACTTACCTTTATGAAGTTTTGTAAATGCAATTAGGTCTCCTCTTGGTGACCATACAGGTGTTCCATATAAACCTTTTCCAAAAGAAATTCTTTTTACTTTTGTTCCATCGCTTTTCATAACATAAATTTGCTGATAACCGCTTCTATCTGAATTAAATGTTATATATTTTCCATCAGGAGAATATGAAGGAGATGTGTCTATTGATGGATGATTTGTAATTCTTTCAACAATTCTATTTTCTAAATCCATTGTATAAATGTCTGAGTTCCCATCCATTGCAAAACTCATAATAATTTTTTTACCATCTGGAGAAAATCTTGGAGCAAATGTCATTCCAGGAAAATCACCAACTACCTCCTGCATTCCTGTCTCTATATCCAGCAAATAAACTCTTGGCAAATTTTTAAAGTAAGACAAATAGGTAACCATTTGATTTGTTGGATTAAATCTTGGAGTTAAAACTAACTCATTTCCCAAAGTTAAATATTTTGTATTAAACCCATCTTGATCCATGATTGCTAATTTTTTTATTCTTTGAGTTTTTGGGCCTTTTTCCGAAACATAGATAATTCTTGTGTCAAAATATCCTTTTTCTCCAGTTAATCTTTTATAAACTTTATCGGAAATAATGTGTCCTACTCTTCTCCAGTTTTTTGGAACAGTAGTAAAAGCTAGCGCCAACATTTCTTTTCCTGCCAAAACATCCCATAGCCTAAATTCTACTCTAAGTTTTTCATCTTGAAAATTTACTTTACCTGTAATCAACGCTTGAGCTTTAATTAATGCCCAATCTTCAAATCTTGGCTTCAAATGTGCAATATCTGGTTTTTGTAAAAATGCATCTTTGCTTAGTGGGTTAAACAAACCTGACTTTTTTAAATTATTTTCAACAATTTTAGATATTTCCAAACCAATATCTTTGATATCTAATTCTTTTTGTAAAGCTTCTTTATCATTTTCACTAGATGACAGTGAAGATACTGCTAATGGCAAAGGACTTAGATTGCCTCTGGTAATATCTACTTCAATTAAAGCTAATGATTTAAATGGAAATAAAATTAATAAAATTGCAAATAATAATCTGATTTTATTTTTCATCCTTCTAACATCTCTCTTGCATCAAAGTTTAGCTGTAAATCTTTCCATCTCTCATAGCCAGTTGTTGGTACTCTTAAAGGTTGACACATTTGTACTGCCCTCAATGCACTTTCTGCTAAAACTTTGTAAAAACCTTGTCCAGGTTTATTCATTCTAGCATGATCCAATATTTCTGTTTTAATCACTGATCCATCCGGTTTTAATTTTAATTTAATTCTCACAAGTAAATTTTCATTATAAGGTAAACCTAAAGGTATGCTCCAACAACCAAAAATTTGTGCTTTTAAAGCATCTTCCTCACTTAAAGTTAATCCAGATAAATTCATGCTTGAATCTTGTGATTGAGTTACTTTATCAAGTTTTTGTGTTGTTGTTGCTTGTTCCTCTTTGGATTTGTCAATTAGCGCAGCAATTGAATTAGGATCAAACATTTCGTCTTTTTCAAATTCTGAAACTTGTTTAACTTCATCTTCTATTCTTTCTGGATTTTGTTTTTTTTCCTCAATTTTTTTTACTATTTCATTTTTTTCTTCTGGCAAAGGAACGGCGTCGGGTTTTTCTTTTTTAACTTTCTTTGGGGGAGCCTGTTCTGAAACTAATTTTTCTTGCTTTTTTTTAACTTTTTCAATTATTTTTTTTGCTTTAGGTGCAAAAGGTATGTTTGTTTGATCTGTAATTTGTATTAATTCCACTGAAATAATTGGAGGAAGGTCAATTGGTTTTTTTATTAAAAGTGGCAAGCTTAATGTTGCTACAAAAATCAACATCATGTGTAAACCTGATGAAATTATAATATTTCTGTACACTCACTATCTCTCTTTATATGGTTCTGAAATTAAAGCTACTTTTGTGAATCCTGAGCCTGATAACATTCCCATTATTTCTAAGACTCTCCCGTAATTAATTGTTTTGTCACCCCTAACATAGATTCTTGTATCAGTTCTATTTTTTGAAACTGCAAGAATTTTGGCTATAATTTTATCATATTCAACTTTTGATTCTTGAATGAAAATTTCTCCTTTTGAATTAATAGTTAAGGTAAGAGGCTCTTGTTCCTCGGGTAAAGAATCTGCGGAACTTTCTGGTAAATCAACCTGAACCCCTACCGTCAGTAAAGGAGCAGTAACCATAAAAATTATTAATAACACTAACATTACGTCAACAAAAGGCGTAACATTGATTTCGCTCATTGGTTCTCTTGATGAACTTTTTAATTTAAATGCCATTAATTAAATTATTGAGGTAAATCTTTTTGAAAAATTTTCTAATTTTTGTGAATATTTTTTTGAGTCACTGCCAAATTTATTATAAGCAACTACAGCAGGAATTGCTGCAAGCAAACCCAGTGCTGTAGCAAATAAAGCTTCTGCTATACCTGGTGCAACTATAGCTAAACTTGTATTTCTAGAAATAGCAATTGATTGGAAAGAATTCATAATCCCCCAAACAGTTCCGAACAAACCAATAAATGGAGCTGTTGAGCCAACTGTTGCAAGAAAAGTAAAATTTTTTTCAAGTCTATTCATTTGCTTCTCAATATTTACTTCGAGCATATTTTCAAGTTTATTAGATAGATTAGATTTTGATTTTGATTTTATTATTACTTGCATAGTATCTTTAAATACATTTGCCATTGGGTCATCAATATTCTCTGGCAAATTATTATAAAACGACTCTGCTGATCTTGATTTCCAAAATTTATTTTCAAATTCTTCAGAGCTATTATTAATTTTTTTAAAAAGTCTATATTTTTCTATAATAAGAGCCCAAGAATATATAGATGATACAATAAGTATAATGATTACAGATTTTACAATTATGTCAGCTCTTAAAAATAATTTCAAAATTGAAAAATCTGCACTGCTTGCAAGTCCAACTGCTTGAGATGTAATGTCAGCTTCCATTAAGTGTGTTTCACACTAAAATGTGTCATCAATTTGTCCTAAAAAAATACTTATTAATCTGCTTTTTTGTAGGTATTGTAAAAAAAACTAGCAATTAATACTGCGTCAGCTTTATTTGAATCTTTTTTTCTGGAAAGTTCAGAAGAAATATATGGAAAAATTTCAATAACTTTAGTTCTGCTGGCATCTTTTTCCGTTTTAATTAAGCCAAAGTATTTTTTCCATTTTGCTGGTCTAATAAAAAACATCGACAATTGCATTGCAGAACATATTCCTTTTAAAACGCCAAAAGATTGACCAAAATTAAACATACTTGTAACTCCTTGTCCCGGCATTGCCGAAACTTGTTCAATTACAACAATTATATCTTTTTTTTGAAACTTATTAATTCTTATTGAAATCTCGTTATAAGTTTGAGGGCCATTAATTTGTCTTTTGTTTTTTTTCCCTTCAGCCATAACCGGCATATCAATTATTTCTTTTACTTGCCCATCTTCAAAAAAACAAATCGCTCCTGAAATTCCTGGATCTATACCTATAATTAACATTAATTTTATTTATAATTTAGCATTTGTATAAACATTTTGTACATCATCATCATCATCTAAGGTTCCTAAAAAATTTAATATTTCTTCTTTTTCTACAGAAGATGCTTCTGTTTTATTTAAAGGAACCCATTCAATTTCAGTAGATAAAAAATTGCTAATATTTTTTTCCAGTTTTTTTTTTACATTATATATTTCGTTTTTATCACACTGAATTTCATGAGAATATTCATTTGAAAAACATTCATTTGCACCTGAACCAACGGTCAATTCAAATATTTGATCTTCCGAAGCTTCAGATTTGTCTATTTTAATTACTCCTATTTGTTGAAAATTATGAGAAGCAGAACCTTGAGTTCCCAAATTTCCTCCATTTTTTTGAAAAATAGTTCTCAAATTTGATGCAGTTCTATTTTTATTGTTAGTTAAAGTTTCAACTATCACTGCAATTCTTTTTGGCCCAAAACCTTCATATCTAATATTTTCATAATTAGAATCTGCGCTAATTTCGGATTTTTCAATTGCTCTTTGAATATTGTTTTTAGGCATATTTGACGATCTTGCAGATTGAATCGCAGATCTTAACCTTGCATTCATTTCTGGATTTTTGTCACCTAATTTTGCTGCTACAGTAATTTCTCTAGAAAGTTTAGAAAAAAGATTTGAACGTGCTTTGTCTGCCTTACCTTTTTTGTGTTTTATTCCAGCCCAATGAGAGTGTCCTGCCATAATTATTAATTATTTTATTAATTCTCCTCCATGTATAAATGGCTCTACTTTGCAAGCCAGACCATTAGATGTATTACATTCAACAATAAGTCCACACAAAGTTGCATTACCTTCAGCAGGAAAGTGTTTTGTTGAATCTTTTTTTAAAAAGCGATTTAAAGAATTTGTTTTATTCATTCCTATTACTGAATCGTAATCTCCACACATTCCCGCATCCGTTTGGTAAGCTGTTCCATTAATTAAAATTCTTACATCATTTGTTGGAACATGAGTATGTGTTCCAACTACTAGAGTTGCTTTGCCGTCAAAAAAATGTCCCATAGCCATTTTTTCACTTGTTATCTCTCCATGAAAATCTACAACAAGAAAATCATAATCTTCTTTAAGTTTATATTTATTTTTAAATATTGTTGCGGCCTCAAAAACATCATCACATTTTTTCATAAAAATATTTCCCATTAAATTTAATACACCAACTTTAAATCCATTTTTTGATTCATAAATTCCAAATCCTTTGCCTGGAGAATTATTTGATAAATTTTCGGGTCTTAGCAGTCTTGCTTCTCTTTCAATGTGATTAACAGTTTCTTTTTGATCCCAAACATGATTGCCGGTTGTAATTACGTCTACTCCAGAATTAAACAGATCATTTGAAATTGCCTCTGTAATTCCAACTCCTTGGTCTGCAGCATTTTCACCATTAACTATAACAAAATCGATTTTTTTTTCTTTTAAAATATCTTTTAGATTTTTAATTACAGTTAACCTTCCAGATCTACCAACAATATCACCTAGAAAAAAAATTTTCATCTTAAAACATATTTTTCAGTTATAATTATGTCTAGTTTCTTATCATATTTGTTTATAGGAACTCTATTTATTTTTTGACAAGAATGAGCAATTCCTATCTTTAATAAATTTTTTTTACTTGAAAGTTTTTGAATGTATCTATCATAATATCCTCCGCCATATCCGATGCGATATAATCTACTGTCAAATGCTACTAATGGAACTAATATTATGTCAGGAAAAACTTTTTTAATTTGCTCAGGCTCAGGTATTCCATATTGATTTAATTTTAATAAATTTTTGGTAGACCAGCTATAGAAGTCCATTTCATTATCTTTTTTTACAACAGGTAAACATAATTGTAGACCTTTGGTTTCTAATTTTTCAAGAATTTCTAATATATCAATTTCAAAATTTACCGGATAATAACCTCCTACTATTTTTTTTTTTGAAATATTTTTTATTATTTCATTAAAAACTTTTAAGAAAGAGAATTTAATATTTTTATTATTTTTTTTTTTTTTAATTTCTAA
>Ga0187827_10002821_pt1 | contig 23255 bp, 15 predicted proteins | sample ETNtaG_39_FD_167969 | JGI IMG/M metagenome (GOLD analysis project Ga0187827, IMG submission 167969) | Marine microbial and viral communities from oxygen minimum zone, Eastern Pacific Ocean - ETNP2014_SV_150_PacBio MetaG (Illumina Assembly) | ecosystem: Environmental > Aquatic > Marine > Hypoxic... | reverse complement strand
ATTTATTCTTGATACTAATAAAGACGGGATTATTTGGGTACAATCTGTAGAAGATCCTCGTGCATATGGGGTGATTAAAATGGATGAAGATGCAGTAATTACCGATTTTGTTGAAAAGCCCGAGGAGTTCGTTTCTGATCTCGCTATAATTGGTATTTATTTCTTTAAAGACGGAGCTAAGCTAAGAGGTGAATTGCAATATTTGATTGATAACGATATTAAAGAAAAAGGTGAATTTCAGCTTACCAATGCACTGGAAAACATGAAGCTAAAAGGCGCAAAGTTTTATCCTGGTAAAGTAGAGGAGTGGTTAGATTGTGGAAATCCAGTTGCTGCAATACATGCTAACAAAAGAGTTTTAGAGTATACAAATAATAAAGAACTTAGAGATGGTTTAAACAATATGAACTCCACCATTATTGAACCTTGCTTTATTGGACAAAATGTTTCTCTTAATAATTGTACAATAGGACCTTATGTTTCTATTGGGAACAATACTTGCATAAGCAACAGCACGATAAGAAATACCATTATTCAGAACAATACTCAAATACTTAATGCTGATCTAGAAAATTCAATGATTGGAAATAATGTTGAGTATCTAGGTGGGTCTAATCGCGTTAGCATTGGAGATTACTCAAAAATAGGATGAATTTTAAAGTAACTATATCAGCCTTCTTGGCAATTATAAGTTTGAGCGCTTGTAGTGTTGTGAGAGAATCCTCAACACAAAACGCAACACTTCTACATGCATATACTGATGGCGATCTTAGTTATAAAAGCCAATTTCGATTTAAGTATCTGTTTTTTGAAGCACAGCGCTTAAAGGCCTTAGAGGAGTTTGAAAAAGCATGTACTATAATGGAACAATGTGTAGCTTTAGACCCTTTTAATGCTGACGCTCATTATGAATTAGCTCAATTGTATATACGTACTGAGCGACTTGAAGATGCTTTATTTCATGCAAATCAGTCAGAAGAATTAAACTCTGAAAATATTTGGGTCTACAATTTACTGATTCAGTTACACCAAGCACTAGGTAATTTACAAGGTGAATTAGATGCCTATAAAAACTTAATTAGTATTGATCCTTCTAATTTAGAATATCAGTATTATTTAGCAGAAATGTATTCTAGAATTGGAGATTATAAAAGCTCATTAAAGGCCTATAATGAGATTGAAAAAGTAAGTGGGGTATCTGAAAACCTATCTATCCAAAAAGAGCATGTCTATATAATGTTAGGGGATGTTGATTTAGCCGCTTATGAGTTACAAAAGCTCATTAATGCTTTCCCACACATTATTCAATATAGAGGAATGTTGGCAGAGCTTTATCAAGCAAATGATTTTGTAGATGAGGCTATTCAGTGCTATAAAGAAATTTTAGATATTGATCCTTCTGAGCCTCATGCCAATATGGCTTTAGCAGAACATTATCGACTTCAAAAAGAGTTTTTAAAAGCTTTTGAATATTTGGATTTTAGCTTTATAGACCCAAATTTTGATGTGGATGTAAAATTTCAAATTCTAATTACTTATTTTCAGTTAGCTTTAGAAGACGATAAGTACTTAGAGTACTTATATTCATTACTAAACAAAGCGATTGAGAGTCATCCTAGCCATGCAAATTTTCAAGCCCTATTAGGAGATGTTTATTTTCAAAAAAATGAAAGTAAATTAGCTTTTGATGCATATGGGGAATCGCTTAAACTCGGTGCTTCAGAATTTTTGATTTGTAATAGACACCTTATCTTAGGATTAGAACTTCAACAATACGCTTCTGTGGCAGAGGTAGGATTAAAGTCAATTGAACTTCATCCATCTCAACCTACCTTATATTTATTTACTGGCTTTGCCCTTTCTTTTCTTCAAGAAGAAGAAAGAGCAATTACTATTTTTGAAAAAGGTATAGATTATGTTGTGAATAATCGTCTTTTGAAAGCAGAGTTTTATAGCTATTTAGGAGATGCCTACAACACCATAGGAAAGCACGAGTTGTCTGATCAGAATTATGAGAAATCCTTAGCCTTAATCCCTGAAAACATAGTCGTACTTAATAATTATAGTTACTACTTGTCATTGCGATCTAAAGAACTTGAAAAAGCAGAAAGACTTTCTAAAAAATGCCTTGATTTAAGCCCTGAAGAAGCTACCTACCAAGATACGTATGGTTGGATACTGTACAAACTAGGTAGATATCAGGAGTCTGAAGGCTGGATTAACAAGGCTATACAGAACTCTGTAGTTGTAAGTCCGGAAATTCTTGAACACTATGGTGACGTACTGTTTAAATTGAATAAAATTGAGCAGGCGAAAGAGTTTTGGAATAAAGCTATAGATTGTGGAGGCGACTCTTCAAAATTAATCCAAAAAGCCAGTCAAGGTGTACTCGATGAATAGATGCCTGCTGCTCATAGGTCTTATATTGGGTCTGGCGAGCTGTCGTTCTTCAAAAATTACAGAGCCCGTCTTTACAAAAGCCCCAAAAGCTCAGATTCTAATTGATTCAGTACTAAATTCTCAATTCGAATTTGAATGGTTGAGTGCTAAGATATCAGGCAAATATAAGGATACTAAACAGAGCTTTTCCTTTAAGGGGAATATGAAAATTAAAAAGGACAGTTTAATATGGATGAGCATTAGCCCAGGTTTAGGATTAGAACTAGGCAGGGTTCTCATGAGTAAAGACTCGATTCGATTTATGAATAGATTCGAGAAAACGTATTATAAAAGTTCTTATACCGATTTAAGCGTCAAAGTAAAAAGCCCTTTAAGCTTTCAGCGCATTCAAGCCCTACTCTTAGGGAACCCATTTGATGAATTTACAGCCAAGAAGTATTACGCGGATATAATAAATCAGTTATTTACTTTAAGCTCGTTAAGTGTAAAGCAGATAAAAAAACTTGAACGTAACAGAAGGAAATCAAATGAAGAAGTTTATTGGGCTGAAATAAATCCAATAAACTCAAAAATTCTTTCTCAACAATATAAAAATTACCACCTCAATAGAACCTTATCTGTAGAGTATAAAGATTTCGAATCTCATGAATCTTTTGATTTTGCAGAATCTATTGATTTGAGTATTCTAACTGATCAAGAAATAGATCTTAGTTTATCCTATTCTAAAATACATTTGAATAAAGTCCAGAAATTCCCCTTCAACGTACCGAAAAGCTATGAAATTATTCATTAAAATATATCTTATTCTTCTTTCTTGCTCTACTTTAATGGCTCAAGATCGGACTGATCTTCAAAAGAGGAAGCATAAACTTTTGGAGGAGATTGAGTTAAGTAATGAAATGTTGCAACAAACACTACAGGATAAAAATTTATCATACAATCAGTTAAAAACACTAAAGCAGAAAATTTCTATCCGTTCTCAGTTGATAAGAACGATACAAAAGGAGGTAGGTTATATTAAAGAAGAAATTACACTTACAGAAATCCAGAATGAAAATTTGCAGGTCGAATTGGACTCTTTAAAAATTGAGTATGCACATCTTATTAAACAGGCTTACAATAGCAGCCGACATTTCAATAGGTTACTATTTTTATTTTCGTCTACAGACTTTCAGCAAGCATATAAACGTGCTGCTTATATTAGACAAATAGCTCAATACAGACAAATGCAAGCCTTAACGATAGAGCAGAGGCAAGCTGAGCTAGAGGCGAGTATTATTGTTTTGAAGAATCAACATTCAATAAAACAACATTTAATAGACAACAAACGTGTCGAAAATGAATTACTTAATCAGGAACAAGCTCAACAATCGGTTAGTTTAGCGGCCTTGTCCGAGAAAGAAAAAGAGCTTAAAAAGGCGCTTGACAAGAAGCGAAAACAAAGAAAAAAGATTCAAAAAGAAATTGAGCGTATTATCGCTGAGGAATTAAGAAAAGCAAATAGTTCTGGATCAGTAAATAATTTTGCTTCTACACCCGAAGCTATAGCATTGTCAAATAACTTTACCTCGAACAAAGGGAAGTTGCCATGGCCTGTAGCTAAAGGTTTAGTCATTTCTAAATTTGGGAAGCAAAAGCATCCAGTTCTTGCAGGTGTTACCATTGAAAATAATGGAGTTGAGATTGCTACAGAGCAACATAGCCCATGCAGAAGTGTGTTTGATGGAAAAGTTTCTAGCGTTTTGGTGATGCCTAATGGAACAAAAGTTGTCATGGTTAGACATGGCGAGTATATAAGTGTTTATTCAAATCTTAGTGAAGTGTATGTTGAGAAAGGAGAGCTCTTAAACACTAAAGATCAATTGGGTTTAGTTTTCACGTCTATACAGGAAGGAAGTACAATAATTGATTTCCAATTATGGAAAGGGACTCAGAAGTTAAACCCACAATCGTGGTTGATGAGGAAGTAAAGAGGCACTCATCCATAAGCGTTTCTCTACTCGATTGTAGTTTTCTAGCCTTTAACTTATAACTTTTAATTTGCAATCCTTACATTTGCACAAAGCACCCGGAAGGGTATAAAAACAAGAATATGACACTTTTATCTATCTTTTTTGGATTTATGGGTGGCTACGAATGGGTTTTAATCCTTTTAGCTGTTCTTTTACTATTTGGTGGTAAGAAAATCCCTGAGTTAATGCGTGGTCTTGGTAGTGGTATTAAAGAATTTAAAGATGCTGCGAAGGATGAAAAAGACAAATTAGAAAGCAAAGAAGACTAAGCCCTAAAGCATATAGCCTTGAAGAACTTTACTTCTCTTAGCGAAATACAAGTAGCCTTATCTAAAGGCTCTACCAACTGTCAATCGTTGGTTGACTATTATCTTGACCGCATTAAAACACATCAAGACCTTAATATATATTTGGAGGTTTTTACTGATGAAGCAATGTCACAAGCGAAGCTTGTAGATGCAAAACTAAATAGTGGAACTGCTGGAAGATTAGCAGGAATGGTGGTTGCATTGAAAGACAATATCTGTTTTGAAGGTCATAAAATTTCTGCCTCTTCAAAAATACTAAATGGTTTTGAATCTCTTTATAGCGCAACTGTTGTTGAGCGATTACTTGAGGAGGATGCCATTATTATTGGTAGGCTTAACTGTGATGAGTTTGCGATGGGCTCTTCAAATGAGAATTCAGCCTACGGTGCAGTAAAAAACCCACGCAATCCCAACACTGTGCCTGGGGGTTCTTCTGGAGGTTCCGCAGCTGCTGTTGCAGCAGATTTATGTCAGTTAGCTTTAGGCTCTGATACAGGAGGTTCAATACGTCAACCAGCTGCATTTTGTGGTGTTGTTGGTTTAAAACCTACTTATGCTCGAGTGTCTCGTCACGGATTGATAGCGTATGCTTCTTCATTTGACCAAATTGGGCCTTTAGCTAAGTCTGTGGAAGACGCTGCTTTAGTAACGGAGATTATTGCAGGGAAGGATATACAAGATTCTACAAGTTCTTCTGTAGCCGTTTCTTCCTATAGTACTGCTAAGACTACTACTGAGAAGAAGAAGATAGCTTACTTAAAAGAGTATGTAGAGAGCCCAGGCTTAGACCAAGAAATTAAAGATAAGTTCTTAAAACTGATTGCAGATTTAAAAGCCCAAGGCCATACCGTTGAGGAGCAAACATTCCCATACTTAGATGTTATAGTTCCTAGTTATTACGTTTTGACTACAGCAGAAGCTTCTTCAAATTTAGCTCGTTTTGATGGAGTACATTTTGGATATAGAAGCCCTAATGCACACAATCTAGAAAGTACTTATAAGCTTTCTAGAACAGAAGGTTTTGGAGACGAAGTGAAGCGAAGAATTATGCTTGGAACATTTGTTTTAAGCTCGGGGTATTATGATGCCTACTACACAAAAGCACAAAAAGTTAGGAGATTAATTCAGGATAGAACAGAGGCTATATTAAATGAATTTGATTTTATTTTGATGCCAACAACACCAAGTACCGCTTTCGATTTAGGAGTAGAAAATGATGATCCTACAGTTGCTTATTTAGAAGATATATATACTGTGCACGCTAATTTAGCTGGAACACCAGCAATATCACTTCCATTGTGGAATTCTAAAATGAATATGCCCATTGGCGTACAGCTTATGGGTGCAGCATTTAGAGAACAGGAATTATTTTCTTTTTCAAAATTGTTGATGACCTATAAAAACTAAGATGAATAAAATTTTCAAGCTTCTGCTTTTATCAATATTTTGCTTTAGCAATATTGCTTTAGCTAATAACGATAAAAATAAAGATAGCTTGAAGGGGTCTTTTATCGATGACCCTATGGTGGCTAATTTTGACTCGGTACTTTTGGCAAATTATTCCTATACCGAGGAACTTTTTAATGAAGTGCTAACTTCTGATTTTTCTGAAATACCACAATTCTCTGATAGTATTTACGATTTAAGAATTCAAGCCTTAGATGCTAAGACTCCAATCGATTTGGTGTACAATCCTTTTGTGAAACAATACATTAATGTGTATACAAATCAAAGACGTACACAAACTTCTCGTATGATGGGTTTGGCTGATTATTATTTCCCAATGTTCGAAGAGGTATTAGATCAGTTCGATTTACCTTTAGAGTTAAAGTATTTAGCTATAGTCGAATCTGCATTAAATCCGAGAGCAAAGTCTTGGGCAGGAGCAACCGGCTTATGGCAGTTTATGTATAATACTGGAAAGGAATATGACCTTAAGGTGAGCTCTTACGTTGATGAACGAATGGATCCGTATAGAGCCACTGTTGCTGCTTGTCGCTATTTTCAGGAGTCTTATAATATTTATGGCGATTGGTCTCTAGTACTTGCGTCATACAATTCGGGAAGAGGAAATGTGAATAAAGCAATTCGAAGGTCAGGAGGCCATAAAAACTATTGGCGCATAAGACGATTTCTTCCCAAGGAAACCAGAAGTTATATTCCTGCTTTTATTGCTGTTTGCTATGCTATGAACTATGCTCCAGAGCACAGAATTAGTATTGCAAAACCCCGCATGTCACATTATCAGGTTGATACAATTGAGGTTAAACATCAAATTGATTTTGAGTATCTGGCTGCCTCATTAGATATGTCTATCACTGAGTTGGAGTTTTTAAATCCTTCCTATAAAATTAGTGTGATACCTAATATTAAGGGTCGTAATTATTATCTATCTCTTCCTATCGATAAAATGGGTGTTTTTGTTGCCAATGAGAAAGAAATCTATGCACACTTTAAGAAATTGGCCGAGCAAAAACAAAAAGAGTACCCAGAGTATACTGAACATAATGAACGCCTCGTTCATAGAGTAAAGAGTGGTGATTATCTTGGTAAAATTGCTATTCGTTATGGTTGTTCTGTGAGTAAAATCAGAAAATGGAATAATCTTAAAAGCGATAATATTAGAGTAGGGCAGAAGTTGATACTCTATGTTCGACCTGATTACGTCTAGTACCATTTAAAAGTTACTAGTATAAATTCATATTCATATTTTTATGAAATTACATGTATTCATTGCTACACTTTGCCTTGCAATAGGTTTATCTTCATGCCAGCAAAGATCAAATAAATCTGATGAGCCTTCTCAATCTCGTTCTATTTTACCACCCAGTACTGGGCATTTATCTGAGCTTGTAGTGGTTGTTTCTGATGAATTATGGATGGGAGAGGTAGGTGATTTGTTAAAAGACTCTTTTCAAGAAAACATTCAAGCCATACCTCAACAAGAGGCATTGTTTGATTTGTTTGCTATTAATCCTTCAGAATTCTCTAGCATTTTTAAAACCCACAAGAATATTCTATGGGTAAGTCAAGGCAATTCCACCTCAATTGAGAGAAAAGATCAGAAATGGGCTAAAAATCAACTTTATGTACATGTTCAAGGTAGTTCAGAGCCACAACTAATAAAGAGTTTAAAAAAAAATATTCTTGAAATAAGGAGTTGGTATTTAGAGAGAAATACTAAACGAAGACTTTCAAAATTGAAAATACATTCTGAGAAAGAGATCCAAAATTTAATAAGCGATGCTTATCAAGTTGATCTTATCATCCCTAAAGGGTATGGCGTTGCAGTGGCAGAGGACTCATTTGTGTGGCTACGCAGGGATCATCCAAAATTAAATCTGATCTCTAATATATGGTTGCATATAGAAGACTATAAAAGTCCTAAACAATTTAGCAAACAGCGTTTAATTCAACTTCGTGATTCTTTGGGGATGGTACATGTTGAAGGAGTAAAATCTCATTCATTTATGACTACCGAATTGATTTATGAGCCAGATTACGAATTAGTGACAGAAGAGCCTTATACTATTGCAACTAAGGGTTTGTGGACTATGGTAAATGACTTTTTGGGTGGTTCGTATACAGCTAAGGCTATCCTCGATGAGGAAAATCAAAGAGTGATTTATATCGAAGGTTTTTTATATTGTCCGAACGAGAGAAAGCGATCACATATACAAGAACTCGAGGCAATTATCTCACCTCTTTAGTAGCGTATAATCCATTAGGACCCCAGCGCTTCTATTGTCAGGATATTTCTCTTAGCGCATCATAACTGGTCTATATATGCCATACATAGATCAATTGTGGCTTCTATACCTTTTTTGTGCGTACGTTCCATTCCGTGAGAAGCAGAAACACCAGGTCCAATTAATGCTACTCTAAAGTCATTTCCAGCTCTTAAGGCTGCGCTACCATCTGACCCATAAAATGGATAGATATCGATTTGATGTGCAATGTTATTCTTCTCAGCCAAAAGACTTAATGTCTTGCGCATTTCGTAATCATAAGGTCCTGTAGAATCTTTAGCACAAATAGAACATTTGGTTTCTTTACCCTCACAAGCATCCCCAATAACCCCCATATCAATTACTAATAATTCTTCAATGCTATCAGCGTAGCCACATGTTCCCCCATGTCCTACTTCTTCGTAATTTGAGAAGAAAAGTTCTACTGCTGCAGTTTTACCCTGTTCCTTGAGTCTGCGAGCTATTTCGAATAAAACAAAACAACCTGCTTTATTATCCATAAATCGAGATTTTATAAAACCACTATCAAGCTCTTGATACCTTGTGTCTAAGCAAATGATATCACCTATCCGGAGGCCTAATTTTTTGGCATCTTCAGCATTATTTACTTCTTCATCTAAACGAATATGCATATTCTCAATACTGCGTTTGATAATGCTCAGATCTCTATTCGCATGTTTCGCAGGGTTGTTGATTAGGTAGGTTCCAGTATAAGATTTCCCTTCTAATGTATAGATAGTGACATATTCTCCCTCAGCCTGATTCAAAGATACACTTCCAATTAGGGATGTAGCAATTGTTCCGTTTGTATTGAAACCAGTAACAATAGCGCCTAAGGTGTCTAAATGGCCTGCAATTGCCAGTTTAGGGCTTTCTCCCAAAGTGCACTTTACAGCATTTTTATTCGTTTTACTAGGATTCCATCCTAAATTCTCTAAAACGTCAAAGCAATAATCTTCTGCTTCTTTTGTGTAACCAGAAGGGGAGTCTATAGCTACAAGTTCTTGAAGTTGTTTGTATGAGATCATTTAGAATTTTGCTCTAAGGGTTAAAATTAAATTCCTTCCTGGCGCTGAAAGTCCGGATGCAAAGGTTTTGTAATGACTGTCGAGAATGTTTTCTAGGGCCAGTTGTGCTGTATACGATTCTGAAAATCGGTACATAGCACTCATGTTTAATGTGTACCAAGCTGGAGTTCCTTGATATTCAATAATCATTGAATTGGATTCCTCATGTAAAACCCATTCAATTGGAGATTCTTCCTCATTGTCTGTGCCAGATTCTGTGTCGTATTCCTCTATATCCTTTCTCCCATTATACATCACGAAAAATGAAGCCCTCCAATTGTCGTAATCTGCATAGAAAGCAGTTTTTCCAAAACTTGGAGGAATGTGTGTAAAAGGTAAGTCGTTTTTAATGTTTCGCCCCTTTATTAGTGTGTAGTCTGATTCTAAAGTGTAATTACTAGCAATACGCATTGATATACTTGCCGTAACTCCAAATATTTCTGCCTTACCTGTGTTTTTATTCGTTTTGATGTACAGAAAATCTTCATCAGGGTCAATAATGAAACCGTTATAATCATTAGTGTCTGCATCAACTCGCATAATCGCATCATCAATTAATGTATAGTATGCGTTGGCGTTAATTAATAATCTATTGTTAATGTTCTTAGTAATATTAAGTTCAATAGTTTTAGCAAATTCTGGTGCCAAATTAAAGTTTGGAATGGTTAATCTTTTACCTTTAATAAATAACTTCCCAGTATCGTCGATGTTAGGGGCATGAAACCCCGTTGAAGCTATGGCTGCAATTTTCCATGATTCATTTGGGTGGTAGGCTATACTAAAATTACCTGTTAGAGCTTTATATTTATATCCAATACTATCATACGGTAAGGTCCAGGTGCGTGTGTTGTGAAATAATGCTTTAAGCTCATTTTGGGTGTATCTTAATCCTGAGTGAAGCTTTAATTGTTCTCCAAAACTTTTACTATAATTTAAATACCCTGCTATAGAATTCATACTAGACCCTCCGTTAGGGTAGCGTGTTTGTTCATAAGGGCTTATTAATAGTGAACTGTGTAAATTAGCTTTTGAATTAACATAATTACTATAATATTCGAGGCCGTATCGTAAATTGTTTTTTATGAAATTTGCGTTAAAACTGTAAATATCCACCTCTTCGTATCTGTTAATTGATTCTTCAGAGCCTACCTTTTGAACGTGCCGAGATTCGTACACATCTTGGTAGGAAAAAATTAATTGTGCTGAATCCATTAGAATATTGTTTGCAGAATGATCTAATTGAAAGGAGGAGAAATATCGCTTTTGTGGACCATAACTCCAAGCAGCATACTTTAGGCCATTATAAATGGTTTGGTTGTTTAAGCTATCATAAACAACTGTTTTGTAGTCATTCAGCTTGTCAAACCTAGGGATGTCTGAGCTGTTAGAGTACTGAAAATTTCCTGTTAAGGTCCACTGAGGGTCTATCTTTAGAATGACTTTTTGCATAAAGTCAGTTTGTGAATAGCCTGTATTACGCTGAATATTAGGATCTGCATTCTCTTGTTGAACGCCATCATCTATATAGTGGTAGACTTTCCCCCAATCATTATATCCGTGTGATCTGTAGTCCCCCATTCTTAAATCATCAAAATCACTGTGTGAAAATGAACTGTAAACAGCAAAGCCTGCCCCTGTATATTGCATGTCGTAATGCTTGCTTATGCCTTTATTCGCAGTGGCATATCTCGTGCTATAGGAATGTGAAAATTTAGGTTTTTCAGAAAATTTAGGTCGCTTGGTTTTTAAATGGATAATACCTCCAAGGGCATCGCTACCAAATTCAGAACTACTAGGCCCAAATATTATATCAACCTGTTCTAAAGTGGCGTTATCGATAGATATGATGTTTTGTAAATGACCTCCTCTGTAGATAGCATTATTCATACGTACGCCATCTACAACTAGTAGAATTCTGTTGGCTTCAAATCCACGAATAACAGGACTCCCACCACCCATCTGACTCTTCTGAACGTTTATTCCAGCCCTCTTTTCTAGTAAATCAGCTGTATTTTGAGTGTTTAAACGCTCTATTTCTTTAGAATGCAATATTACCCTTCGGTCAGCGGTCGTTTTCAAGTTCTCATCATCTATCCTTGTTAGCAGGATTACCTCTCCGATTGTTTCTGAATCGAAAATTAATGTAATCTGGTTATCAAAGGAGGTGATAATCGCTTTACTAAGCGACAGGCTTAGAAAACCCGAATGATTGATGTTTATCGTCTCATTAGCATCAAAAACAGATAAATCTGCTATACCATTTTTATCTGTAAATGTGTGCACATCGCCTAGTTGATTTACTAGATGCACCTCCTTGATAGGCGAGCCTAACTCGTCAATAACAAGAACTTCTTGCGCAGACAACAGAGTGTTTACAAGTAGTAAAAGGCTTAAAAGATACTTTAGCTTATTCATTTTCAAATACCGTTTGCAGTATATGATGCGAATTTAATTCTTTAAAATGAATCAAATGCAATTTGTAGTAATTCATCAAAGCTTGTACCAATCTCCTTTTAAGGTTGTTGGTAAACTGTATGTTGTTGAGGTTTTCCAAATTGCCATTTATGAGTTCTTTCCAACCATCAAGCTCTTCACCTTCAATGTAGTATGTATGCGTTGGTTTGTGGTTAGAAAAAGCTCCATGCTGTAAATCAAAATAGCCGTCTTGGTGATGACCATCAAGCATAGGGGAGAAGCCTAAGTATTTAGTAAGCTTCATCATAAAGTAAATATGGAAGTGATTACAATTCACTTTACTTAAATCTAGCCAGTGGATTGAATTGAAAAGAAAGTTGAATAAAGGCACATTTTTTTCCTCTTCTTTTATACAATGCTGTATAAGCTCTGCTATAAATAAGCCTATAGATCGTTTTACAGGATTGAACAGTAAATCAGTAAATGGTTCTGAAATCTTTAAGTCTGTTATATGTCTTAATTGAGATTTTTTTCCTTCGTTATAACTAATTTCTAACAGATTCAAAATTTGAAATTGTGCTGTACGTAGCTTTCCTTTTTTACCTCTGACCCCCTTTACTATAAATGAAAGTAAACCTTCTTTTTCTGTGTAAATTTTTAAAATTAAGCTAGTTTCTGAGTACTTAATTTGATGTAATACTATAGCTCTAGATAGATACATTAGCCTCGAATAAGTAGAAGTTTTGTAACATGAGTGACGTTACCATCTTCGTCTGAACAGAAAATTAAATAGACTCCAGAGTGAGCTCTCTCTCCATCAAAAGATTTTCCATCCCAGACTGCCTGTCCACCAAGGGCAACGGTTTCGTAAATTAAATTACCACTTATATCTGTAATTTTAACCACAGCGTCACTTAGTAAGCCTTTTATTGTAATTGGTCCCTCGTATTCTGGTTTTACAGGATTGGGAAAGACCAATACATTAGTGAAGTCGCTATTTCCCTTTGTTGCCTCAGATCGATATGATATTAATCCTTTGTCTGTAGCAAAAAACACCTCACCACTTTGATCGTTAAATTCAATATCAATTACCTTATTAGAAAATAAAGGACTGTTGTCTGTTGTGAAATGATGAATTTCTTCTGTTCCATTTTCTGATGTAACAATAACCCCACTATTGTTTGTCGCAAACCATTTTCTGTTTGCCCCATCAACCTCAATGTCATTTATTCGCTGCCCTTTTAAAAGGTATGTATTATGTCCGTCTAATGTGACCGTTATTTGTGAAGCATTCTCTCCCTCGAAGATGTATCCAGGGTCGTAAAACACACTCACTCCATTGTCGGTTCCTACCCAGATTTCGCCGTCTAAGTCTTCCGTAAATGAGAAGATTCTGTCAGAAGCTAAATTACCTCCACTTTCAGAGTTGGTGAGTTTCCTGGTTTTTGTACCGCTTCTCTTTTCATCAAAAACAACCATACCATTATCTCTCAGTTGTATCCATTTTTGATCATTTTGATCAATAATCATTTTGGCTATATTTTGATTTTCAGTTACACTACTTCCTAATGAAAATGACTCCCAATTACCGTTGCTATACTTAACAGAGATTGGTTCGTAGGTTTGTGAATTTGTACACCATAGATTTCCTTCACTATCAAATTGTATATCCCCGATGTTGACCCAATCATCGTGGATAGCGCGTTTTTGTAGACTGCTATTGTTGTTGTCAAAAACAGCCTCCAAGTCTGTTTCACCTAGTTTTGCTATACCATTTTGCCAGCTTGCAATATAAGTGTATCCTTCGTATTGATTGATGGCAACTATATCCATAATGTCATTATCTATTATTGTATTGCTCGTGCTCCATATGTTTTCCTTTAATATAGAGAGCTCACTTTTTTTCCATATGGGATCCCAATTCTCATTCTTATCTCCGTGGGCAAGCCAAATCTCGTCTCCGAAATTTTTTATTTGAGCTACTTCAGAAATATATGGGCCACTAGGTTGTATTGACTCATAGAAACCTTGGTCGAAATGTAATAAGCCATTAAACTTGTCTGTGATCCAATATTCTTTCTCTTGAGTAAATATACATGACCTAAAGTCCGTTTTTGCTATATTAAACTCAGCACTTGAAAGGAATCGAGTCTGATTTAATTCTGTGTTGAATACATTAATTCCAAATCTTCTGGTAATCGTAAGCTCTGTGTCGCTAGATTTAAGAGACATATTAGAGTGGTTTATGTCAAACAAAGCCCAGGAGTCACCATTATATGTGTAGAGAGTGTCTGTGTTGAAGGCATCTCCTTGTAGATTAACCATAATTAAATCTGAAAAAGCGATTAAATGACTAATTCTTGAATTAGAATGTTCATCAATCCTAGTCCATGCCTCATAATTAGTTAAGTTTGGATGGTTGAGCTCTGCCGTATAAATCCCTGATTCTGTTGCTGCATACAAGTTATTGTGCGCAAAACAGGTTGATAATATATTTAACTGAGCACCATTATTTCCTATTAAGTACGTGTCTTTAATTTCTCGCTTTTCTATATCTAAAACCACAATTCCGAAACCGCAGGATAAGTAGGCTATTTGGTCTATTATATTAATGTGATTTATTCTTTTATCTCCAATTAAGGAGGCACGTTTTATGTCCGGAAGATTATGTGTTTTGCCAGAATTAATAATGTCCAAATTCCCGTTTTCATAACATATAATAAGATTATCTCCATTACTTTCAATAGTACTTACCCCTGTGTCTGATAGACCATTTAATGTGTTTATTCTTTCTATGCTGTTGTCGTTAATGTTGTATACAAATATTGCTTTGTCTGTAGAGGTATAAATTTTGCCTCCCATCTGACAAACATCGTAAGTACTCCTATAAGACAAATGATCACGCCATTCTCCAACTTTTAGAGATTGTGCCTGCAAGTTGAAGCTGAGTAAGATTATACTTATCCTTAGTATTTTTTTCATTGGGTAAATTTAAATCTAATATAGAACGAAAGGACAGTAAAAATAATATATTTGCGCCACATGGCTCCGTAGTTCAACTGGATAGAATATCAGATTTCGGCTCTGACGGTTGGGGGTTCGAATCCCTCCGGGGTCACCCAAGCGGAGAATTGGTTATTTTTAACCGGTTCTCCGTTTTTTGTTTTCTTCTTTTGAGCCCTCAAGTCTTAGAATAATTAAATACAAGACGCTCTATTCATTTAGATTTGTATAATTTGCTAACTTGTAGTTCAAACTTAAAATCTAAATTATGAAAAAACTCTTACTATTTCTTTCAATAGTCTGCCCAATAACTATCTGTTTTTCGCAGTCTATATATGATGATTTTGATGAATATAAAGTTGGTCACTACCTTGGAATTGAGTCTAATGGACTTTGGACTACATGGACTAGTAGTCCTGGTGGATCAGAGGATACTTATGTAGTCGATGATGAGTCTTTTAGTCCCGATAATTCTATTCAGCTTATGTCTGGTGGTGTAACTGATGTAGTTTTGCCTCTAGGGAATCATACTGAAGGTTCTTGGACACTGTCTTTTATGATGAGGCTTACTGAGGGGAATGGAGGATATTTTAACCTCTTGCATGACTTCAGTGCTGCTGCATCAAATTGGGCCATACAGGTTTATTTTTCTGAAACGGGCAGTGGTTACCTTTCTGTAGGCACTGGCCTGGTTGGTTATGACTTTGTTCATCCAATGGGTGAGTGGTTTGAGGTGCAAATAGATATTGATGTTGATTCTGATCTTGCCACTATGTCGTTTGATGACCTAAGTATTTTCTCTTGGACCTGGTCAGAGGGTTCTACTAGTGTAAGTAATGTTGTTTCAGCTCTTAATTTATACCCTGCTGCACCTCCAGGGGAATCTGCCTTATATCATATTGATAATGTTTCATTTTCTGAATATGGAGTTGGGGTAGATGAATTTATAGTAGATATTACAATTCACCCAAACCCTGCTACTGAATTTTTTAGTTTAAACATAAGTCAACCATCTAATATTCAGGTGTATAACCTTATGGGAGCGCTTGTGTATTCAAACCATATAACAGATATTACTACGAAAATCGATTGTTCTACGTGGTCTAGGGGAGTTTATTTTGTAAATCTTACTAGTGACGATAACATAGTCCGTAAAAAGAAATTAATTCTTAATTAGGCTTTAATTTGAGCTCACCAGAACGCTTGTGGGCGATTTTTTTTATTTTTTCAGGCCCATTTAGGTATATTTAATTTTACCGTCTTAGAGCTTTTAATAATAAGTGTAAATATAAAAAGGAGCCAATTGGCTCCTTTTTATGCTTTGTTCCACGTGGAACTTATCTTCCCATATAAACGAGGAGTACAGAAATGTCTGCTGGAGATACTCCCGAGATTCTTCCTGCATGTGCTATCGTTTTTGGTTTTATGTCAGATAGTTTTTGTTTAGCTTCTGAAGAAAGTGATGCGAGTTTAGTGTATTCAAAATCTTCAGGGATATTTATGTTCTCTAGTCGTGTGATTTTCTCAGCATTATCTTTTTCTCTGCTAATGTATCCGCTGTACTTAATTTGAATAAACGCTTGTTCTATTGCCTCCTTGTCAGTTCCATTTTCTTGAAGGAATTCTTGAACTGAAATTAGTTTCTCTATATTCTCATAACTTATCTGTGGACGAGACATTATCTTAGTCAGTTTAGTTTTCTGACTAATTTTGGAAGAGTTAAGATTCTCTAATATTGGATTGATTTCTGCTGGTATTGCAGAGGTTGTTTTGAAGAATGTAATTAGTTTTTCTATATAAATAAGTTTTTTATCCAGCCTCTCCAATCTATCTTGTTTCACAAGCCCTAATTCATACCCTTTTCTAGTGAGCCTAATGTCAGCATTATCTTGTCGTAGTAGTATTCTGTACTCGGCTCTAGAGGTAAACATTCTGTATGGTTCTTCGGTGCCTTTTGTAATTAAGTCGTCAATTAGTACACCGATGTATGCTTCTGATCTGTTTAAGATAAAGGGCTCCTTATTTTGGCTCCTTAAACAAGCGTTAATACCCGCCATCAATCCTTGGCATCCTGCTTCTTCATATCCTGTAGTTCCATTAATTTGACCCGCAAAATAAAGGCCTTTTACAAGTTTTGTTTCTAAAGTATGCTTTAGTTGGGTGGGTTGAAAAAAGTCGTATTCTATAGCATATCCAGGTCTAAACATTTTGGCATTTTCAAACCCCGGAACTTTGCGTAGCGCCTCCATTTGCACCTCTTCTGGAAGGGAGGTTGAGAAACCATTTACATATATTTCACAGGTTTCCCAGCCTTCTGGTTCTACAAATATTTGGTGTCTTTTTTTATCGGCAAATCGAGTAATCTTATCTTCTATCGAAGGACAGTATCTTGGCCCTAAGCCCTGAATTCGACCTTGAAACATTGGCGATTTCTCGAATCCAGTTCTCAGAATTTCATGTACTTCTTCTGAAGTATATGTGATGTAGCAAGATCGTTGTTTGATAGGTTTATTTGTCGGCATATAGGAAAACCCTACCATTTCTTTATCCCCTGGTTGCTCTTCCATTTTGGAGAAGTCAAGTGTTCTACCATCTACCCTAGGAGGTGTTCCCGTCTTCATTCTTCCCGAAATAAAACCTAGCTCTTGTAATTCTGCTGTAATCCCAGTCGAGGGTCTCTCTGCAGCTCTTCCTCCGCCAAAACTTTTATCTCCAATATGGATTAAGCCGTTGAGGAAAGTTCCGTTGGTAAGGATTACGTTTTTGGCTTTTATTTCTAAGCCTAAGCTTGTTTTAATACCCTTAATTTCTCCATTCTCAATCAGTAATCCACTTACCATCTCTTGCCAGAAATCTAAGTTTTCTATACCCTCTAATACAAGTCTCCATTTCTTAGCGAACAGCATTCTGTCTGACTGAGCTCTTGGGCTCCACATTGCTGGTCCCTTCGATTGATTCAGCATCTTAAACTGTATCATCGTTTCATCTGTTACGATTGCAGTGTAACCACCTAGCGCATCAATTTCACGTACAATTTGCCCTTTGGCTACACCGCCCATTGCTGGATTGCACGACATTTGTGCAATGGTGTCCATATTCATTGTAGCTATAAGTGTTTTAGCTCCTAAATTCGCAGCAGCGGCAGCAGCCTCGCATCCGGCATGACCCGCGCCTACCACTATTACATCGTATTCTCCTTGAAACATATTCTTCGTTCCACGTGGAACAATATTAAGTTATTGAAAATCAGAAGTTTAATATATAGAGTTATATCATTCTGAATATCAGTATTTTAAGCGCGCAAAGATAGGTAATAATTCTCTTTCTCTCGCATTAAGGCCTCTTCTTCCTCACTTTTATCTTTATATCCACACAGGTGTAGTAGTCCATGAATTAGAACTCTGTGAAGTTCCTCCTCGAAGGAATCGCTAAATTCTTTTGCGTTTTCATTCACTCTTTCTGTACTCACATAGATGTCGCTAATAATTTCATCACCTACACTATAATCAAAGGTAATAATGTCTGTATAGGTGTCGTGCTTAAGGAATTCTACATTGATTTTGTGTAGATACTCATCGTCGCAAAAGATGTAATTTAGAGCACCTATATGCTTGCCTTCTTCTTGTGCAGTGGAATTCATCCAATCAGAAATTTTGCTTTGATCTTTTAATGCAAAATTGTTTTCTGAGTGAAATTCTATAACTGTCTCCTCCATTAGTGTTGTTCCATTTGTTGAAAATAATCTTTCACTTTTTCCTTGTAATAAGGTCTTAGTTTTGGGGGGATTGTCTTTAAAAGCTCTGCCTGTTTAAGTTTGTTTCTCTTATATTCCTCCAAAAGGTCTTTTACTTGATGCGGCAATTGTTGAGCTTCTTTGGCTTCGCGCTTTTTCTCCTTATCGCGTTCTTGCTCTGCTTTTTCGGCCTCCAATAAATGCTCTATAATTTGATTCTGACGATTGAGGGTTTCTTGCGTGATATTATCGTTAACAATGTCTTCTTCGGTTTGCTCCATTTTATCAATGGCATCTCTCAGACCTTCTGCTTTTCCATTTTCACCCTCTTCAATTTTATCAGCCATCTTTTCTAATTGCTGACGGATCATCTCTTGCTTTGCCATCATTTTAGCTAAATCTTTCCCTTGTCCTTTCTTACCTTTGGGTTTTTTACCATTCTCATTACCCTTTTTCATCTGCTCAAGCTGTTTCTTTAATTGCTCTTGCATCTTCTTCATATCACTGGGAGAGGGGTTACCAGAGCCTGGCTTGTTGCATTGTTGTTGTCCAGGCATCTTGTCTGCCATGTCTTCTTGCATAGCTTGTAAAACATCGCTAAGCATAAGCGCAAGATTGTTTGCGGAGGTCATTACCAGTTGTTGCTTTGTTAGCGCCTTGTTTGACTCACGTTCAGCCATATTCTCTAATGACTTTTTTATGTTGTTTGTGATGGCACCCATCTCTCGGTTAATGGTCGCTTTAATTTGAATTTGTCTTTTACTTAATGCGTATAATGAGTCTTCAAGGATTTTTGAGTCATCGCTAAGTTTGTTTTGCCAATGGATAAGTGTAACATATTCAGGGTCGTTTTTATTCGTTTCAGCCAGATCGCTTAATAAAGCCTCTTCATCTAGAGAAAGGTCAATTAGGTTTTCTAAAATCTGACGCAAAGCATCCATATCTTCTGCAGGTCCTTTTTCTCCAGATTGTTGCTGTGCCTTCTGCAGCATTTCCTGTAATTGTTCCATCTCGTCTATGGTCTTTTCTTGAGACTGAGCTGTTTTTTTGCGTTTGTTGTTTTCAGAATTTTCTTGCGCTTCTTGCATTTGCTGCTCAATAGATTCTTGCAATTCTTTAGTATCGTCTAAGGCTTCTTGTTTCTCTAAAGCCTCATTTTTTTCTTGCAAACCATCTAGTTTTTCAGACAGCTTTTTAAACTCTTCATTAAGCTGTTTCTGTTCTTCAGTAATTTCTTCTTGAGGTTTTGTTTTTTCCTCATTAACTTGCTTTAGTTCTTCTTGCTTTTGTTTGAGCTCTTCAAGTTTGTCTAGACTTTCTTCTAAAGCTTGCTCAAACTCAAATTTCTTGAGCATTTCTAAATTTCTGTCGAGCTCTTTTTCTAGATCTTCATTATTCATTTGAAGTTCTTCAAGCTTCTCCATCCACTCGTCAGTTTTCATTTCTTCCATCAACTTTTCCATCTCATCGAAAAGTTCGCGCATATCATCAGTCATCAACTCTTCCATCAATTCTTCGAGCTGTTTTTGCTTATCCAAAATGCGTTTGTCTTGTTCAGAAAACTCATTCATCAGCGCATTTTTTTCTTTGTTTTTTTGAGAAATCTTGTCAATGTTTTGTTCCAGCTTTTTTTGTTTTTCTAAAATATCACTAACCTGTTGTTTATCTTCCCAGTTCAGTTCTTCTTTGTTGAGTAATTTCATTCTCAACTCTTCAAACTCCTCTTGAAGCTCCTTAGCGAGGTCTACATTTTCTTCGAGCTGCTTTTTTAGCTCATCAGTTTTTTCGGCTTGTTGCTCTTGGAGCTCTTCCAGGCTTGGTGGTGTGAATTCAAAGGATCTACTCTGACTCTTTTTTGAACCGTTTACTGCGTCGTTATCGTAAACTTCAAAGAAATATTCAAGTGATTCATCTCCACTTAGATTCATGCTATTCATGTCAAATATGAAGAAGAAGTTATCTAGATTCAGCTCATTTTGAATATCTATCGGAACTATGCTATCCCAGCTGCTACTCTGTTCTTTAATTACAAATTGAAGTTTGTAAAACCCATAATCATCTTTTATTTGTCCCTTGAAATATCGCATCTTTAACTGTGTAGAATCAACAATTTCAGTTACATCAACAATAGGGTAGCCGTCTTTAATAACTTTAAAAAGATAGTTAACAGAATCGACAGTTGCTACTTGTTTGTTGCTCGGAAGTAATGTATAGTTTGTTGAGACTCTTGCTTTTTTGAATAAGCGGAAATGATCAGAAGAAACGAATTCTAGACGCTGTTTTTTTTCTCCCCAAAGGATGTCAAAGGCTTCAGTATTTTCTGTATAAAATTTCCAGCTTACTCTTGTGCCTTCAGGGATTAGCAATTCGCCTATATTTTCGAAGGACTCATCTTTTTTACCGGTATAACTTGGGTAGTCTAAAGAAATATTAAAATTGATAAGCGATGGGGCGGCTAATACGTTTAATGTATAGGCATCGGAATAAATACCCGCGGCATTAATTTTAAAATCGACGCTTTTTTGAATATTGTTGAACTTGTATTCGAATATGTGATTCGCAAGCTTTTTCATTTTAATGGGTAAACCATTCAATTCTAAATAAGCATCGGTAGGAATCTCATCTCCTATTAGTTGAACGTTTAGTTTATAGTCTTGCTGTTGAATACATTCCATTTTTTCATTTAATACTTTGAAGTCAAATGGAGCTGGCGGAATGTATTCAGTATTGTAATTGATAATTCGCGTGCTACTTTCAGTGAGAACTTCTTCGCTGTCGGCAATGTAGAAGCCTCCAAAAATTAGTAGCGGAATAAGGGCGTATTTTAAAAAGCGTTTATTATCCGCAAAGTTAATAGCTCTTACAAATGGTATAGGTTTGAGTTCTAATGCTTTTTGGTCGATACTTGCTTCTAACAAGGCAAGGTTCGAGGTGCTTTGTTGTTTCAGCTGAATAACGTTTAGTAATTTATCCGCTACATCAGGAAAGTGCTTTCCTATTATTTTTGCAGCATCAGTATCGCTTAAACGATGCCCTAGTTTTAGTAATTTAAGTAGCGGGTAAATCACTAAGACGAAAAAAATACTCGAAGATAATAGAGTGAAGGCCCAGAACAACATCGTTCTTGTTTCCATGCCAAATTGCCCGTAATATTCAAGTAGGGCAAGCGCTATAAACCCTAATGAAAGAGTGCTAAAACACAAAATCAAACCTTTGAGAAGAAGGTTTTGATAGTACTTTTGGGTAAAAGCTCTCAGCTTGCTGATTAATAAGAAATAGGCGTTTTGCATAACAACAAAAGTAAGATATTCTCTTTAGTTATTAGTTTTTCCTTGCTTGTTGTTCGGAGAAGTTTAGAGGGCGAGAAAAGCTAAGAACCAACAACCAGGAACTAACAGCTATCAAATCCATAATAATTCGTAATTTTGCCTCCTTAATTTGTTGTCATAAAGATGGAAAATAGACGCGTAAGAGTACGATTTGCTCCAAGTCCTACCGGACCTTTACATATGGGTGGTGTAAGAACCGCTCTTTATAATTACTTGTTTGCTAAAAAACATGGTGGTGATTTTTTACTTCGAATTGAAGATACAGATCAAACTCGTTATGTTTCTGGAGCGGAAGAGTATGTTGTTGACGCACTTAAGTGGTGCGGAATGACTATCGATGAAGGGGCTTCTGTTGGTGGCGAGAACGGACCATACCGACAGTCCGAGCGCAAGCCTATGTATCGTCAGTATGCAGATCAGTTAATTGAGGCGGGGCATGCTTATTATGCTTTCGACACTCCTGAAGAGCTTACGGAAATGCGCGAGCGCTTGAAAGCGGCTGGAATGGCTGCACCACAGTACAATGCGGTAACACGTAGTGGGATGAAAAATTCTCTAACTCTTCCAGCAGAAGAGGTTCAAAGACGTTTGGATGCAGGCGATAAATATATTGTTCGTGTTAAAATGCCGCGTAATGAGGAAGTGAAATTTGAAGATATTATTCGTGGTTGGGTAAGTGTAAACACCAACAACCTCGATGATAAAGTTTTATTCAAATCTGATGGAATGCCTACTTATCATTTAGCTAATGTGGTAGACGACTATCTGATGAATATTTCACACGTAATTCGTGGAGAAGAATGGTTGCCTTCAGCTCCATTACACGTCTTATTATACCGTTTCTTAGGTTGGGCAGAAGTGATGCCTCAGTTTGCTCACTTGCCATTAATCTTAAGACCTGATGGAAATGGGAAACTGTCTAAAAGAGACGGAGACCGTTTAGGTTTTCCGGTGTTTCCTACAAACTGGACGAATCCAGAAACAGGTGAAAAATCCTCGGGATACAGAGAGCGCGGTTATTATCCTGGTGCCTTCAACAATATGTTGGCATTTTTAGGATGGAACCCTGGCACATCTCAAGAGTTGTTCAATATGGAAGAATTGATTGAAGCTTTTTCTTTAGAGCGTGTAGGGAAAGCAGGTGCGAAGTTCGATTTCGATAAAACGAACTGGTTTAACCAGCAATACCTTCGTATGAACGATGGTGTGGCTTTAGCAACTCAGCTTAAATCGTATTTA
>Ga0187827_10002812_pt1 | contig 23296 bp, 13 predicted proteins | sample ETNtaG_39_FD_167969 | JGI IMG/M metagenome (GOLD analysis project Ga0187827, IMG submission 167969) | Marine microbial and viral communities from oxygen minimum zone, Eastern Pacific Ocean - ETNP2014_SV_150_PacBio MetaG (Illumina Assembly) | ecosystem: Environmental > Aquatic > Marine > Hypoxic... | reverse complement strand
GCGCTGTTGCTGTATTGGCCGGCATCCGATTCATTATCGCCCCAGTAAAAGCGAGTCTTCGTTCCGGCCCGGCAGGCGAACTCCCATTCCATATCTGTTGGCAGACCGAAATTCGTCGTTCCAGAATTCTCATTCAGCCACACGATAAAAGCCTGCGCGTCGCTCCAGCTAATCGAGAGTGCCGGATGGTTGTCAGTCTGCTCGAACCCGGGGTTTTCCCAGCTTGACTGACCTCGCCAGTCCACTGCTTCAAAATCAAAGCTGGGCCCACTGCGAGTCGTGAAATCAGTGGCCTCCGCAAACCGCCGAAATTGTCCGACAGTGACCTCATACTTGCCGAGGTAAAAGGGCTCGACATCCACCTCGTGCTGAGCCTCATCGCCCTGCCTGCCTGGCTCGTCTGGCGGGCTGCCCATGGTGAATCGTCCACCGGGAACGTAAACGAACAGCATGCCCGACTTGTGACGCAATTCTCTGGGCCGGTCAGTGCCTGGATAACTGCCCTTGAGTATTGGATTCTCGAATTCGTCCTGCTGTTGCGCCGGCAATTCAAAATCATCAGAAAGCTGGAAAGATCCCGCTGGCCTCGCAACGTTCTGATTCTCCGGGACGCTTGTCGAAGCAGCAGTCTCAACACCAATGCTCGCGGCAACGCTGGTGGTCGGCCCGGCTGGTTCGTCCGTTGGGCCCTTTCCCCAGAACAGAAAGACCAGGAGGAGAACCAAGACAGGAATCCCGGCAGCAAAGGGCAACCATCTGGGCTTCGGCGGCCCTTTCTCAGAGACCAGTGGCGGGCCTGCGGACGCGGCCGTTTCGGCCGCAGGATGAGTGGGGCCTGGCGGACGATCGTTGGTGCGAAGCCCACTTCCTGCGAGCTCTGGAGTTCCCTCATATCCGCCAAGAGTGATTCATAATCCTGATACCGCTCACCGGGTTCTTTGGCGCTCATCTTCTGCATCAGTGCATCAAAACCCGTGCTCAAAGGCACACCGAGCTCCGCACCGGTGGGCAGAGGTTTGTTGATGTGGGCAAGCATTACCGAGATGGCCGTGTCGCCATCGTAAGGCGGTTTGCCAGTGGCCCCGTGGAGCATGGTGATGCCGAGGGAATAAATGTCAGAGCGATGCCCCACCTGTTTCGCGTCTTCGGCTTGTTCGGGTGACATGTAATATGGCGTGCCCATCGCTGCACCGGTCTGCGTGATACTGCTGTCTTCCATGGTGCATTTGGCCAGGCCGAGATCGGCAAGCTTGGCCTGGCCTTTGGCCGCCAGCATGATGTTGTGAGGCTTGATGTCCCTGTGGATGATTGAGTGCTCTTCGTGCGCGTAGAGTAATGCCTCGGCGATCTGGATACCGATCTCGAGAATCTCCGGCTCTGGTAAGTGACCTTCCATCTCCATCCTCTGCATCAGGTCGCACCCTCGACGTATTCCATGGCAAAGAAGCGATGGCCTCGTTCTTCGCAAATGTCGTACACCTGAATGATATTTGGGTGGTTGAGCGCGGCAGCAGACTGGGCCTCACGCTCGAACCGGGCAAGAAAAGTATCATCTTTGGAAGACCTCGAAGAGAGCACCTTCAGGGCGACGCGGCGTTTCAGCTTGGTCTGCAACGCTTCGTAAACCGTGCCCATGCCTCCTTTGCCAAGTTTTCGAACGAGTTCGTAATCGCCCAATCGCTGAGCCTGCTCGTCCTGGGTGTTTTCAGGCACGAGCATATTGGTCTTGCAGTGCGAGCAGCGCACCTTCCTGCCCGCATATTCATCGGGCGCGGTGATCGGCTTCCCGCACTGTGGATTACTGCATTGAAACTTGATGAACATGACGTGATATCGGCTCGTGGCTCGCCAAGATAGTAAAGCAGTGACTGACCCAATCAACGGAACGGTCACCACTTGTGGCATTCGCAGCGAAGCATGATAGTCATGCAGGAGATGTGTTGTACGCAGGCCATCATCTGGAAGAAAGATGAACGGAAACGAAAGTATTGACACCGAGCTCGGCTTTGCTGACGTGCCGGAATCAGAGCGCACCAGGCACGTGCACAAGCTACACCCGTACCTGGGGAAGTTCATTCCCCAACTCGCCGAGCATTTCTTGAAAGAGAACTTCAAAGCCGGCGATTGGATCTTCGATCCCTTCATGGGATCCGGCACCACTCTGATCCAGGCCAATGAACTGGGCATCCATTCCATCGGCTGCGATATCCTAGAATTCAACTGCAAGATCGTGAGGACGAAATCGAAAGTCTATGACCTCGATGCTGTTGAAATTGAGATCCAGTCTGCGTTGGACCGGGTGAAGGCTTTCAGTTCTGAGCGGCTCAATCCGGATCGAAACGAGTCGCCAGGCGCGCCGAAAGATTTCCACACTGAAAGCGAGTATCTGAAGACCTGGTTCGCGGAACGTGCCCTCCAGGAAATGCTCTTCTATCGTTCCATCATTCCTGATTACGAACACCAGGACCTGCTGATGATCGTTCTCAGCCGGGCAGCGCGGTCATCGAGACTGGTCGCACATTTTGATATCGCCGCGCCGAGGGCACCCATGCGCGAACCGTATTACTGCTACAAACACAACCGTACCTGCAAGCCCATCCAGCAGTGCCTCAAGTTTCTGCGCAAGTATTCAAAGGACTCTCTGCTGCGTTTGCGCGAGTTCGAAAAGGTCCGGACCGCTGCCGAGATTCATGTGATTTCTGCGGACGCTCGTTCACTTGGATTGGAGCACAAGCTGGACGGCATCTTCACTTCGCCGCCGTACGCAGGCGCGATTGATTACCATCAACAGCACATCTACGCGTATGAGTTGTTTGATATTGAGCGGCGCGAGGAGCAGGAGATTGGGCCCAAAATCGGCGGCAGATCAAAGAAGGCACGGGATGAATACGTGAGTGAGATCGCGCAGGCTCTCAGAAACGCAAAACGATTCCTGAAACCGAATGCCCCGATTTTCATCGTGGCACACGACAGCTTCAACCTTTACCCGTCCATTGCCGAACGGTCTGGCCTGAAAATCAAGGATGAATACCAGCGTGCCGTGACCAGCCGTACGGAACGGGAGACCAGGCCCTACAATGAAAGCATTTTTACGATGGTGGACGGAGATTGAGGTAGATGTTTCCGCCTCTGTAAGCGGCCACGGAGTGCCCGCACTACTCCCGTGGTCTTGTCGCTCAGCGACAAGATGGTTTAAGCGGTCACGGAGTGCCCGCACTACTCCTCTCAGCTCGATGTCTGCTCCCGCACCAGCTCGCCAAAAAGCTCCGGCCTTCGCGTACGAAGCGTGTAATTCGGATGACTGCGCTGCCTGGCCAACTCTTTGGCCTCGAGCACGTGAACAATCATCTCATCCTTAATCTGCTTCGTCTGCGTTGCTTTCAGCAGATCGCCATCCGGCCCGAAGATCATCGCTCCCCCCGGATGATGCGGCTGGTTCGGATGGTCGGGGGGATAGATGTCCACAATCCCCGCTCTACCCGCCTGATCGGCGTAAACGCAGAAACAGGCATTCTCTCTCGCGCGCATGGGATAGGTGTGCCGAAAGTATTCGAACACCTGACGGCGTGCCGCAGCTTCCGATTCCGGAGTATCGTCCCACATGCTTTCGCGAGCCGCGTGCGGCATCAGGAGAACATCCGCGCCACACAGAGCCAGTATCCGACAGACTTCAGGGAACTGGTTGTCATAGCAGATGGACGTGCCGACCTTGCACTTGCCGATGTTGAAGACATTCATATCCCGGCCGCCTTTGTAGTACAGAACCTCGTCGCGGCTGAGATGAATCTTGCGCTGCTTGCCAATGTAGCCTGAAGGCCCGACCAGCACCTGGGTGTTGTAGACGATGTCCCGCTCTTTTTCGCTGAGTCCAGCGGAAATGACCAGCCCGTGCTTTTCTGCAAGCAGTTCCAACTGTTTCACGCTTGCACCTTCTGGCACTGTTTCGGCCACTTCCCATGTGTTTGGCGTGCAGTGACCGTGAATCACCAATTCCGGAAAAACCACCAGGTCCGCTTTTTCTTCGGCAGCCTGACCGCACCAATCGTCGATGCTGTCCAGCACCTGCTCCGGCACGCCCATGAACCCATTCATACTGACTGCGGCAACTCTAGTGTCTTGCATATCGGGAATCGAAAAGTAATTAAGGGGTTGGCTTTCAAACTCTTCCCGCCTCTTTAACCGCAATGACCGACAAACTCAATATCGCCATCATCGGCTGCGGAGGCATCTCGGCCTCCCATTTCAGTGCATACCTCCGAACTGCCGACGTAGAAATTAAAGCAGTCTGCGACCTCAATCAGGAACAGGCCCAGGCCCGGAGGAATGAGTTCTGCCCTGAGGCCGAACTGCATTCAGACCTCGAAGAGCTCCTCGCCAGAGAGGACATCCATGGTGTCAGCATCTGCACGCCCACTTCATCTCACGCCCCAATTGCGGTTGCTGCCATGAACGCCGGTAAACACGTCCTCTGCGAAAAGCCAATGGCTGGCAGCTTTGATGAGGCCGAGCAAATGGCGCAGGCGGCCCAGAGCAACGAGCGCGTGCTGCTCATCGATCACCGTTACCTTTACGATCCGCTGGTAAAGACGCTCTGCCAGCATCTGGAGAGCATCGGAGAAATCTTCTGGCTGAGAACCCGAAGCGCCCACTTTGGGATGGGAATGGCCGAGCACATCGGCAAGACCGGCGCGCTGATCGACATCGGTTATCACCCTCTCTACACCGCGATGTTCTTCAACGGCCCGGTCACAAAGGTGAACGCCTGGCGGCGATGTTTTCTAAGGCCAGAAATGCGAGATGACAACGGATTGATGGTGCTTGAGCATGAACAGGGCATCTCCATCGTCGAAGGAAGCTTCTCGTCGCACGGTCCATTCGGCTCCACTCGCCCGATCGAGCTCTACGGCAGTAAAGGCGTCCTGCTGGCAAACTGGATTCCTCAGCCAAGGGTGACTCTGACGGTCGGGGCAGAAATGAAGGAGGTGGAAGTCGTGGCCGCGGCACCGTGGAACGTTGCCATGACCAGCCATTTCTGCGAGTGCATCCGCGGAGAGGCCGAACCGCTCTCCGGTCCGGAGGCCGGGCTCAAAGTGATGGAGGTTTTAGAAGAGGTAGAGCGCGCTGCGGGTTGATGGAGACTGTCCCTGAAACATCGCTCTCAGCAGACTAATACTCCACTCCCACCAGATACAATCCGCACGCGGGCGCGACCGGGCCGCCTTTCTCGCGGTTTTTCGCCTCCAGCATTTCTGCGACATCTTCCACACTGATGTGGCCGCGGCCCACGTCAATCAGCGCACCCGCAACAGATCGAACCATGTTGTAGAGGAAACCGTTGGCGGTGATTTCCAGTGAGATGAGATCCTCATCTTTGACCAGATCCAGCCTGGAAACGGTGCGGACGGTGTCCTTGTCCTTCGATTCCGTTGCGAACGATTTGAAGTCATGTGTGCCTTTGAGGATTTTGGAAGCAGCCAGCATGTTCTCGAAATCAAGCTGGTAGCGCACCCATGCCCAGCGGTGGCGATTCAGCGCGGGACGCCGTTTCGAGGTGCACATCAGATATCGGTAGGTCTTGGCTCTGGCGGCATATTGAGAGTGAAATTCGATGGGCACCTCTTCGGCCTGATGAACAACGATATCGGTCGGAAGATAATGATTGATTGCAGCAGCGATTCGCTCGATACCGATCTCTGTTCCGGTTCTGAAATTGGCCGTCTGCGATAGTGCATGAACGCCCGCATCCGTCCGTCCTGAGCCAATTATCCTGACTTCCTCGCCGGCGACCTCGCCAATCGCCCTCTCCAGTTCCCCTTGAATGGTCGGGGCCTCCGGCTGCAACTGCCAACCACTGTAGGCAGTGCCGTCATATTCAATACGAAGTCGGATATTGCGAAGCATCAGATTCGGCGCCTTGATGATCTGGTTTCCATTCCCCGTCTGTCCGAATCCTCTACGGCCTATATCAGTCCCAATTCCCTCAACATCTCCTGAAACTGAAGCGCATTCACCGCGGCATGCCCGGCATGGCAATTATTAAAGAATACAAACAGATTCTCGGATTTCGGGTCTGCATCCATCTCCTGCGTTCGCGGGAGCCACTCTTTGAGTTCTTCCTCAGAATAATTGTAGTTGTAACGTTCCTTGCCATCGCCGCCGTACCACTTATCAGCATCACGGCTGTGAAAACGAATATAGCCCGACGATGACGTCACACGCGGAACAGCTCGAACGAGTCCTGGCAAGGCTGGTTCATCGACCGCGCAGTATCCAAGGTTAAGGCGTTCAAGGAAGCCATAGACGGCATCGTTCTCCCAGCTCCGATCCCGGAACTCGATAACGACATTGTGTCCATCAAAATCGTCTTTGACTTCAGAAAGGTAACGCCTCGATCGCTCATTATTCTTAAAGGAATTAGGAAACTGGCATAGAACACCGGCAAGTTTGTTAGTCTCCTGCAACGGAGTGAGCGCTTTCAGAAATGGAACAGAACCGCCACGATCGTATTCATGCGTCGTCGCCTTATTCGCCTTCACGAAGAATTGAAAACCCTCCGGCGTTTTATCCGCCATCCCCTGCATTCCCTGCCTGGTCGGCATGCCGTAATAAGTGAAATTGAGCTCTACCGTATCGAAGCGCTCGGCGTACACTTCAAGCATATCCGAGGTCTTCGTTCCCTCAGGGTAGACGGGGCCTACCCAGTCCTTGTAGCTGTAACCAGAGGTGCCAACGTAAATCACTTGTAATCACCGGACAGAACGAATCCGGCCCAGTAAGAGGGATGCGGGTAGTAGCGTTTCACCAGCAATTGCGCTTTGCGCAGGCTGGCGGCCTTGTCTTCAACGGAATAATTACGATAGAAATGCTTGACTAGAATGGCAGTAGTAACATCGCTGACACGCCAGAGGGTGGACAGCAACGAATGTGTTCCAGCGTAAGTAAAGGCCCTGCTGAGACCGATCATTTCGTCACCTTTCTGCAGTTTGCCTAATCCGCTCTGGCAGGCGCTCAAGACGACCAGGTCGGCATTCAGCGTCAGCCGAAAGATTTCCTCGACTTCAAGGTTGCCGTCTTCCTCACGATCTTTCGCAAGCAGAATTCGCGAAAAGAGTGGATTCACGGAATCAAACTCGCCGTGGCTGGCTATGTGAATAATACCGTATTCAGCACTGGATTTGACCAGGGCCTGCTCGGTCGCTGAGTCGCGCTTCAGAATGTCCACCTGCGGGAACGGCCACTTAATGCTATCGACCTCTCGTTCGGCAAAGGGCAATTCCAGGGCCTCGTTCCGCAGGTCCGGGTTTCCAATCGCAAGCACCTTTGTGTTCTTTTTCCGCTGCCTTCTTTTGAATGAATAACTGAGCACGCTCGCACTGGGGACATAAAAGAGAGGCGAACTGTCGACTAAATAGTTTTCCCCATCGTAAAGGCAGGCAAAGCTCAGGTAATGCAAGTAGTCGTGTGGGACAATTCCGATCCGAGCCGTATCCTTGACGCGCTCAACGACCGGTCGAAACAGGATGTCGTAAAGCTCTGCCGATTCGTCCTTGAAATCCTTGACCGCCTGCATCAGCTTCCGATGCTTCTGGATTTTCTGGCGGAGGTCAGTCTGTTTAACAGGAGTGCGTGCTACCTCGAGAGAGTTCCGGCTGACGATCCATACAATTACCTCTTCCTTTGCGACCATGTATTCAAGCAGAACAACGCCCGGCTCAAGCAAAGCCTGAACGTTCTGAACAGATAGAGGCTGGACGGAAATAAAAGAGGATAATTCAGGATTCTTGAGCTTGATATCGATCAGAAGATCTTCGTAGGCTCTTTGCCTGATTCGCAGTTTTTCAGCAGCGTCGGCCCTTTCCTTGCCTTCGGCCTTGCTGGCTTTCTTTGCGAGGGCATCCAGTTCTCGCCTGAGCACGGCCTGTTTTCTACGCATTTCGTTCGCTGCGGGGTTGCCGAGGTCCAGTTGTCTGTTTTCCAGGAGGTCGATGAAGTTACGAGAACGGGAGCGCTCCGAATAACTGAATGCCTCGGCATTTCGTTTTTCGTCGAGCAGGAGGAGGATCATATCCTCATAGAGATCGAGTTTATTAGTGACAAAACCATTCTTGAATTCCTCGATCTTGATGGCAGCTCGCATCCTTTCCACCAGTTCGATCGCTGACTTGAAATGTTTGAATGCCCGGGGCCTGTCCCCTTTAGCGAGAGCCACTTTTCCAAGTCCCTGCTCTGCACGCCAGACTATTTCCTGGATATTAGCTCTGGTCGAGACCTTTAACGCTTCCGAATAGCTGGATGTCGACTTTTTGTCGTTGCCCAGTTTGTGATATGCGTTTCCTAGGCTGTAAAGGGACTTTACCAGATTAGTAGTGTCGCCTATCTTTCGACATCTCCGGGCCGCGCTCTGCAGGGACTGCAGGGCCTCTTCGAACTTGCCCATTCGGATAAAGGTCATACCTATATTTCGCTCGTCATAGGCGATGCCCCATTCGGTCTTCAGTTCGATGTCAATTTTCAGTGCTTTGTTGAAATGAACCAGCGCATTCTTGTAGTCCTGCTGCGCGCGGTAAATGAGGCCGATATTGTTGTGCGTGGAGGCAATCTCAATCTTGCCGTTGTTGCCTGAGATGGCCTCACAGATCTTCAAGGCAGATTCAAGATTTTCCAGAGCGCGTTCGTAATCATTCAGAGTCCAGTAGATAAGACCGAGTGTGTTAAGGATGACTTCTTCGCGAAATTTACTCTTGGCCGTTCGAGCAAGCTCGAGGGCCTCACGCTGGAGCAGGAATGCGTTCTGGTAATTTCCCTGAAACCAGTGAGTATTTGCCTTATTCGTCACAGCCTCTGATTGCAGAACAAGATCTTTCGCGGCTTTCGCCCTTTGCAGTGCTTCATCGTACGTGGCGAGAGCTTTGGGGAAATCGGCACGACGCTCATGCAGGAGGCCGAGATCGAGTGTCAACCGAGTGACCTGTTTCAGATCCTTCTCGGCATTTGATTCCTGGTATTTCCGGTTAAATATCTCCAGGGCGCTCGCATAGAACTCTTCAGCGTTCTCGTTGTCACTTAGTCGTCTGTAGTAAATGGCCCCGATGAGCCGATACTGTTTGGCGATACCGGTTTCATTGCCTAGTTCTTCGCCAAGCTGTATGGAGTCGAGGAGGGTCGTGAGTGCGGTCTGATACTGACCGGCAAACTGCTGTACGTTTCCTAATTGTCCCAGAGCAGAGAATATCTTTTCTTTCTTGCCGAGGGTTTCGAAGAGCTTTACTGCCTGTCTCAATGTATCGATGCTGTTCTGATACCTTTCGGCTTCGTTATAAATTATGCCAAGGTCAAAAAGGGCTTGAGCCAGATAAGACTTGTTTGGATTCGACTTCAGGATCTCAACCTTTTTTCTGCCGTAATAAACGGCCTTTCCAAACTGCCGTCCCTTAAATCCTGAGATGGACAGTTCCTGATAAATGAAGGGGAGCAGTTTCTTTCGGCCGAGGATCTCAACCAAAGAAAGTGCATTTTCGTAGTAGCGAATGGCCCTTTCCCATTCGCCTGCGGTTTTGGCCTCTTTGGCCACATTGAAGCTTCTTTCAAAATGAATGGTGGCAAAATCTTTGGCCTCGGTTTCAGTCAGGCCAAGATGGCCGAACAATCTGAAACGGGACCAGAATTCTTCAGACATTCCGGCCTTTGCAGCCTCTTCCTGTGCCAGGCGAAGCGCTTCGCCAGCCGCGTGCTTCTTCCATTTCTCATAGAAGAAATCCAGAAACTCAGCCACCGCATTTGGATCCGCTTTGCCGCCCGGAACGTGAACCACAGCCGTTGGGAATCCAGCAAACGTAAAGGCCCGGGAGAGAGCAGCTACGGAGGCCCGGCCTCCGAAGCCTTCCCGGGAACGTAATTCGGTAAGCGTGAGAAGGCCGTTATTGAGATCCTTGTTGTATTCCGTCATGGAATATGCCTGCCCCCTCTCGATAGCCTGAGCGGCCTTTACGTTGCTGAACTTCCTGAGTCCTTTCCCCTGCAGAACGCCCGTGTTGAGGATGTTTCCTTCGATATCAATTGGCTGTCCGAGTTCGACCGCGTGATAGCGATTCAGTTTTGAGAGAACGCTGAACGGATTTCGGCGGACATCCTCTGCATCTACCTGCAGATCTTCTGATTCAGTGAGCGCTTTGCTCGATTGAGGGCGCCCCGTCATCAGCAGGCTTTTCTTGTGAGGGGATTGTTTGAAGTGAGCGAAGAAATAGTGATTGGTGCCCGTGAGAAAGGAAAGTTCAGCGACCTCGTTCAGCTTCCTGTCTTCGAGCTTCAATCGATGCCAGGGCACTTCTGCCAGTGAGGGATCCGGTGCGAGGTAGATTCGTCTTTTAGTTTTCAGGATGTCCTTGATTGGGTCAGTCAGAAACGCTGAAATCTCTTTAATGTCCACATCAGACAGCCTGGCCCCTTGCAACACTTTCTGCGCCACCTTTTTGTTCAACGTTACTTTCCGATGAACTGATCTGTCTGAAGTGACGGCCCAGATATTTATTTCATCTCCAACTGGCACGTAGCGTACGTACACGCTGGCACTGGTCAGGAGTTGCTGAATTTCTTCTGCTGGTGTGGCGCCTACCTGGAAGAGCGAAGCAAGCTCGGGCGTCTCTTCCCTGATGACATTGAGGTCATCTCTATATTTTTTCAGGGCCTTCATATAGCGAGCACGCTTTCTGCCGTAACGGCTGTTCTCATTGTCAGAGATCTCCATTTCGGCCAGGTCTGCACGGATATCTTTTAGCTTTTCCAGTGATTGCCGCAGGGCCTCGAACAACTCGCGATAGTCTTCATCTTCAAAGTCGTAATACCGGGAAGCAGTTTGAGAGACGTAAGCCTGTTCCTGGGAACGTTCGGCATAATTCAGGGCTTCCGCCTGTTCTCCTTGTTTCAGAAAGCCACGGACCGCATGCCGATAAAGTTTGTCAGCCAGAGGGTGGTCACTGGAAGGGAAAGGATCGAGCGGCGGTGCGAGTTCCAGTAAATCGATGGCCTCAATGATGTAGTCGAGTTGCTCGGATTCGGGCAAGAGCAGGGCCTGGCGGAATTTCGCTTTCCACTGGAAACCATAGAGCATGAATCCGTCCGCAAGACTCCAGGCGCTTTCATAGTGCTTGAGTGCGGATTCTGTATCGCCGGCGAGTTCAGAGACCTGTCCCATGTTGAAGTAGAGAGATGCTTCCGCGCGCCTTGTTTCCACGCTTTTGGCAGATCCCTCCCGTAGAAAACGCAATCCCTTTTCAAACCATGAAAACGATGAGCCGGCGAGTTGGATCGTCTTCATGACGGAGGCCACACGTTTTGATAGATCCTTGCCCCCTGATGATGAAGCTTTCTGCGCCTGGCGGTGGTAGAGAACGCCAAGCTGGTTGCACAGATGGATGCGAAACTGGTAGTGGGTTTCGAGCTTCTCACGCCGAATCACATCAAGGGCATTCAGCATGGCTTTTATGGCACCGCTCAGCTCAGCGGTCTGGAGATTCCCATCAGCCAGCCGTTCACAGGCCATTCGGCCCAGGTTGGTCGCGTTGAGAACCACTCCAGGCCAGCTCTGCAACTGTTCAGCGATTCGCAGGGATTCAGCGAAGCTCTTGATAGCATCTGCTGATTGCCCAAGCTTGTACTGAAAGTAGCCGAGCTGATTTTGAATGACGGCGCGGGCGGTCAGGTTACGGGGCTCGGTATTGCTGGGGTAGAGCTTGAGCTTGCGCTGGTAGGCGTCGATAGCCTTGGTGTAATCGAGCGACTCCCGATAAATCTTGCCTATGTATGTATAAAGGAGGCGCTCCTCTCCAGTGCGGTCGAACCCCCTGGCAGCCTGAACATCTTCCGAGAGCGCGACATCCTGCTGGATGTTGATCAGACCGCCTCCTTGGGCGCCCTGTTTCTGTTTGGCGTAAGTATCGAGATTGCCGAGGCCGTCTTCGAGATTCTGAAGGGCAAGGACGAGGGACTCTTCGTCTTGATTTTTAGAGGCCCGGCTGGTTCGGTAGATATTTAGTGCTGCATTTCGTGCGGCCTTCAAGCGGTTGGAGTCGTTGCCGAGCTCGGCATTCATTCGGCTCACTTCGATAAATTTCTCTGCCGCTTCCGCATGCTGGCCTTCGGTCTGATGTGCGAGGGCCAGTCGATCCAGGATGCGCGAGAGGATGGAAAGGCGCTGCCTCCGCTGGTCTTCCTTCAGGTCACTCTCGAGGGGTCTGCGAGCCAGGGCCTCTGCACGCTTGAGGCTGCGGATGGATGCATCGAGATCGTCGGCCTTGAACGCGGCCTGACCGAAGCGTTCAAGGAATGCGAGCGAACGTTCATCGTTATCGAAAGGACTCTTCTTGTCCTCGGCATACTTCTCCTGATGCGGCCATGCTTTCGAGTAATACAGAAACGCCTGGCGGGCGTCATCGAGCTGCATGAAGCCGTTGCCGATATTTACGAGCAGTGCGATCTCGGCCTGCTCGTTGAATGACTCGACATTAAGCGAAAGTGCGATGAGGTATTCTTCGAGTGCGCGATATAACCATTCCTTTAACGGCTCTTTGAGGCGCATTCCGCCTTTACCCTTGTATGCCTTCTGCTCGTAGCAGAAGCCCAGCGTCTGATGGGTAAAACTCATCTGTGAATTCAGGGTCGCTGATTGCTGCAGGTATGAAATAGCGGTGTTGAGATAGGCGACGGGATCGAAGTAGGTGTAAATGAGTCCGACGACGTAAGCGGCCACGTATTTGTATTCGCTGGAGGCAGCGTCCTGCTCCTTGCCCATGCGCTGCTGATATTTTGCGAGGGTTTGCAGTAGGTTTGGAAATCGAGCCTGCAGGCTTGCATGCTTCAGGGAGCGTCCCTGTTTGGAGGCGCGTGCCTGGTGGATACGGTCGAGCAGTTCGGAGACAGCGACGACACCGCGATGGGCCTCGACAATCTGGTCATCGAATTCCACCAGTTGCAGGTAGGTCTTGAGGGCGACTTTGGGCTCCCCAAAGACCCGAAGGTCCCGTTCCGCCTTTTCAAGTTTGCGCTGGATGAATCGCTGTCTTGCAAGCCGGTAGAACATCTCGTTGCCAGTGCGAAACTCCTCTTGAATCTGCGTGTAAGTTTCGAGAGTCTTCTCATAATTCTCTTCTTCGTAATAGATGCGGGCCAGGGCGAACGATGCGCGGGCCATAAGCCTGGTCTCATGCGAGTATTCTTCGACAACAACCTTGAATGCCTGCTTGGCTTTGGCGGTCTCGGTCATGTCATAGAACGTGTCGCCGATTCGAAGCTGGGCCATGGCGGGCAGGACGGGGAGGTCCGCGTGTTTTGCGATCAGGTCACGCAGTTTCTGGATGCGCTCGTGCGCAGTGCCATCGGTGGCAGCGACCTTTCTGATGATTTGTTCGGATGCCTTGGTGCACCATTCTTTTGAGAAGGGGTAATCGTTGAGGACCTTGAGATAGGCGTTAACAAGCTGCTGGCTCTCTCCGAGCTTTTCGTAGATAGAGGCACGACGGTAGAGAGCTTCAGCGCATTGATCCTCGAGATCGGGAAAGTCGCGCTTGACCTCGTCGAATGCGGCCAATGCTTTGTTCTGCGCCCGAATATCGCCGCGCAGGTGCAGCCAGAGCTGGCCGCGTAGGATGGCCGCCGCGGCGCCAATGGCGCCTTCTTTGGGGTACTTTTTCCGAATCTTCCCGATCGCGTCGATCGACTGCTGGAGCTTTCCTCTGAGCTCTGAGTCTTTACTGGTGCTTACAACGGATTGCTCGAATCGGTTTCGCTCGAGCTCAAGTTCGGCAAAGCCGATGAATTTGCGCGAATTGCCGACCGGCGGATTTGCCTTGTAATCGTCGAGCAGGCTCTTAAGTGTCGTGTCGGATTCTGTGTGGTTGTTGAGATGACGATAAACGCCGGCCATGCGAAAGCGGGCTTCGACAGTAAAGGGCGTGAGGTCCGGCGTGCCCGCCTGTCCTTCGGCAGGACGCTGAAGTGCTGCATCACGCAGAAAGCGACGCCAGGCGAGGAGAGCAAGGTGCCGGTTGGGTGGCTGGTTTTCCTCGAGCCGCTGGGCGATCAGGTATTGCGTTTCCGGGTCTTTGTCCGTGAGCAGCAGGCCCTCCTGTGGGAGCTTCCAGATGTTGAGCCCGTTTCGTTCGTTTGACGTGTAGTAAACAAGCTTGCCCTGTGATTCGGGAAAGACGGAGTAATGTTCGCTGCTGGTGAGTTGAACAGGAGGAAGGGAGGATCGGTGTGCTGGAGAGTCTGAGTATGGAAGGCTCCAGATGCTTGGGTTGTCGGATGTGTCAAGGCGGCCGTCCGCATTGGTGTCATCGATGAAACGGGTGAAGAGGATATTTGCGCCGCCTGCGCTGAATGTCGGCGTGATGTCGTATGTGGGGCCGGAGGTGAGCTGAGTCGGGATGCCGCCTTCGATAGAGACGAGCCAGAGGTTGCCGGTGGGATCGTTTTCGGTGGAATCAAAGACAACCCATTTGCCGTCCGGTGAGATTGCCGGATTGCGGGCCTGCATGGTCGTGAGCAGTCTGGGCTTTTTGGCTTTGAGGTCGAAGGTGTAGAGTCGTTCGGGTCTGCCGGGGGACTGGGATGCAAAGACGAGTGTGCGGCCGTCTGGAGACCATCTCGGGCCGCTGTCTGCCGTGCGGCGATCTGTGAGCTTAATGGGCTTTGTGCCCTTGAGATTCAGAATCCAGATGTCGCCCCTGGTGTCTTCGCTGTTTGAAACGTAGACGATACTCTTGCCGTCCGGGCTCCAACTCGGCATCGTATCCGCCGCGGTGGCGGAGGTGAGTTGCCGGTCGGGGATGGTGTTGTTTGGGTCGAGCGAACGCAGCCAGATATCGAGATTGGCGGAGCGCTCGGAGACAAAGACAAGCAAATGTCCGTCAGGGGAAACCCGTCCCTGAAAATCTTCGTACACGCTGGCGGTGACCTGCTCAGCGAGGCGAATGAATGCGAGAGTGCCTCGGCCGGCTTCGAGGCTGTCAAGCTCCTGGGAGTGGGTGCGGGGCAGGGCCGCCAGGAGACAGGAGAGCGTAATGAGTAATGAATAATGAGTAAGGGGCGTGCGATGCTGGATGCTGGATGCTGGATGCTGGATGCTCATGGTTGCTGTTCGATGTACGATGCCGGGTAATTTGTCTGAACTTGTTTCAATTATGTGGGCTGTTTTGGTAAGGCTGCACTCTGGCGCCATGACGCTCTTCAGGGACTCGTCTTGCTGCACTTGATTCGTTCGGAGAGGGATGCCGAAGGATTACACCCCCACATTGCATTAACAAACGTTCCACCTTCCGTTCTTCTACTCTATGCAAATTTGACCTACTGCCAAGGAGACTAACATGCCCAGACAGCTATTGGCGACTGCCGTTCGGACACCCGAGTATCAAGAATACGAAATTCCCGATTTACAGCCCAACCAGGTCAGGGTGAAAGCGGAGTTCGGCGCGTTCAAGCATGGCACGGAAATGATCGAGTACAGGGGGATGAGCCCGTTCAAGGATTCGACCTTTGATCGCGAGTGGGGCATGTTCGTTGAGGTGGAAGAGGCGAGCCGTTTCCCGCAAGGGCTCGGCAATCAGATTGTGGGTGAGGTGACCGAAGTCGGATCAGATGTGGCCACGATCAAAGTTGGCGACCGGGTAAATTCACACGGCAGCCTGAAAGAGATCTGCACGTTCAATGAAGCCGGCATAATGGTGCTGCCGGATTCGATGTCCTGGCAGGCATCGGTCTGCTTTGACCCGCTCTGCTTTGCGGTGACCGCGGTGCGGGACGGCCAGGTCCGCCTGGGGGATAACGTCGCGGTCTTCGGCATGGGAGCGATCGGTTTGATGATCGTGCAATGTGCGAAGCAACAGGGCGCTGAGCGAGTGATCGCGTTCGATCCGATCCCGCGGCGGCGCGAGCTCGCGCTCAAGCTCGGCGCAGATGAGGCGTTGGATTCGAGCCAGTGCGACGCGGGCAGAGAGGTAAGAGCGTTCACCGATAAAAAGGGTGCCGATGTCTGTCTGGAAGTCAGCGGCAATTACCATGCGATGCACCATGCCATCCGCGGGGTCGCGTTTGGAGGTAACGTGGTTGCGGTCGCCTATCCCAAGGCATGCACAGGCGGGATCGATTTCGGTCGCGAGGCCCACTTCAATCGGCCGAATCTGATTTTTGCCCGCGGCTGCAGCGACCCCAACCGTGAGCATCCACGCTGGAGCTGGCAGCGTCTCGAAGAAACTTCGTGGCGTATGCTCTGCGACGGCCGCTTCCAGACCGACGACATCGTCGATCCGATCGTGCCGTTTGATGAAGCACTCGAAGCCTGGAAGCAGGTGGATGAGGCGCCGCAGAACAGCATCAAGCTGGGTGTGAAGTTCTGAGGCATCGAGTGGCGGTCAGAAACAGAGTCAGACACGCCACACGTTGTGCAGCCATCGGCCTCCAGGGTCGCCCTCACCTGCAGGCTCAGCCGGCTTCCGTGTTCTCAATGAAATCTTTCAGATATGCGGCCGTGCCCTCGATCGCCAATTGGGCAAACTGCGCTCCTTTTTCCGCACTTGCCAGCTTGTAGTTCTCTGCCGCCACATCGCAGAGCAGCCGCGCACGGAGTCCCGTCTGTTTAAATGTGGTCGTCGCCAGGTATTGCTCACCCGGCCCGAGTTCCGGTCCCGGCCCAAACAGGCCGTACTTGTCCTCGATTTCGTGCATTCGGTCCATGCGCGCATGCTCTGGACAGATATGCAGAATCATTGATGTCTCGAACTCGTCCGCATGCCCCGGATAGTGGCGCCCTTCGTTGATTGCGGCGATCTTTTCTTTGTCGATCACGTCCCAGTAGGAAAATGACGCCACGAGCAAGCCGAGCTCCTCGGTGATCCGCCGCGCGGCCTGGGCGTTGACTGCAACGTTGTTTCCGTGTCCGTTCACGATGGCAAAGCGCTTTATGCCATAGCCCATCAGCGAATGGCAGTAATCCGTCAACACTCGGATCTGCGTCTCTACCCGCAAGGTCATGCTGCCGGGGAATTCCAGATGCTGGGGAGAGTGCCCCACCGCCAGGGCCGGCGCCACCAGCACCTGCGGGTGGAGGCGTTCTGCGGCCCCGCACGATACAAAGGTCGCCGTGGCCGCGTCGACCTTTAATGGCAGGTGCGGCCCGTGCCCCTCATTGCTGCCAGTGGGAATGATCGCCAATTCAACCCGATCGAGGATGTCCTCGACTTCGGCAAAGCTCATCTCCGGCAAGAATACTTTGGACATAATCATTTCTCCGTATCAAAGTACAAGACAGAAAAGCGCAGAGGCACACTGAATGGGAAATCAGTTTTGACTTGTGCGAATCAATGTGCACGAAGATCTTGCCCCCTTTATCAGGGTCGCCATGGTAACCCGATGAGTTGGTCAATCCCAAATTGCTTCTTTCAAACCGAAGTTGTGCAGCCGCGAAAACAAATCCGAACGAACTCATTTCCATGATTAAGCTGCTTGCACTGTTCTTGTCTCTGTCTGTCTCTCTGATCTCTGAAGAGCTCGACGAAATTGACAAGGAAATCGAGAAGGAAATCGAATCCATCCTGTACGAATCGATTCGTACAACTCTCACCCCTCTGAATGAACGCCAATGGATGCTGGAATCAGAAGAAGCGATCACGATAAATGTCTTGAATGTGCATGTGGGCGAAGGGATCTTCCGGCCGCGGCAGATCGTCATCGAAAAACCGGCTGAAAATAAAGATGGCTGGCAGAAGGTCACGGACTTCTTTCCCGGCCGTGCCAGCCCCGCGGTTATCACCTTCCCCGAGATGGAGACGAAGAGGCTCCGGCTTACTGTGCCGTGGGGTAAAGCTCACATAGAAAAAGTCGACGCATTCAAGGCAGCCGGAGTGATCAAAGGAATCACGTCTTCACTTTTCAGGATCTTCCAGCCCGGTGGCGACAGCAGAGGTATGCCCCTTCAGAAAGAGAATGAGTTCACACTTCGTATTCAGGCTCATTCCTCTAAATCAATCGATGCCACCATTGTGATCGAGGTAGTCCATCGCCTGGAGAACCAGGAGAAGATCATCGCAACGACCGAAAAGCCGGTCGCGCTCGATCCTGGCAACGAACTGAGTGAATCGCTGTTGCTTAAGTGTGGAAAGATCCCTTCGAACGTTTTCGTGCGATTTCAACTGAGGCCAAAGAGTGAGTTTCAAAGGCCCTACCATACTCTTGAATACCCGGCCTATCGTGCGCCGCGACTGACCGCCAGACTGATCTTTCCGTCCTTCCGAAACTGCCTTTTTGCCACGCAGAAGACGGACGAAATAGAGGTCGAAGGATTGCTGGCCGAGCCGAAGAATTCTGTTGGAGGGCCCAAAGGCTATTCGGTCCGGCTTGCCATAGGCCGGCGTGAATTCCCGTATCGATTAAAGGAGTATCGAACCACGGGAATGCGAGTCATGAAAGATCGTCGACCGATCTTAAGAATGAAACTCAAGGACACTCCGGCCGGCTCGTTCAAACTTCGAGTGACGATTCATACACCTCCAGTCTTTGGCCAGGCGGCCCTGGCTCAGGATGAGATTCAGATTCTTTCTCCCTCTGCTAATGAAGTATGGCTGGATCGAGATGGCCGTATTCACGTGAATGGCCAACCATTCTTTCCTCTGGGCTTTCATCACGTCCCGAAGGAAGAGAATGCATTTGAGGAAATCGCGAAATCGGCAGCGAACATCGTTCACTGTGCGGATGCGACATCTGAGTCGTTGAAACTCGCTGGAAAACACGGCCTGAAAGTCATTGCTGGTCTCGGTGTTTCCATCAAAGAAAAGGACAGAGAAGCGAGCGGCAAGAGACTCCAGCAGCGACTCTCACAACTGAGAGATTCCCCACATCTTCTTGCGTGGTCGATGGAGGCGAAGACAGGAGAAGAGCTTGCGAGTGCGGTTGATACGTATCGATTCCTGCGAAAGGAAGATCCCTATCATCCAGTCCTCCTTTTCCAGCATGTGGATGTAGATCCAACATCCAGTGCCAGAGGGGCAGACCTCCTGGGTGGATTGTCTGGAGAGAGCGATGCGCCGGCAGAAACGCTCGTCCACTACTTTGAAGAATGCGCCATTGTGTCCGCCGCGCGGGGAAAGGGAGTCGTCGCTGCGCTGCCAGTCTTGCCGGACAAGCAACTCCAGTGTGTCTTCTACGGTGCGATTGCATCCGGTGTGAAAGGGATTCTCGTACATTGGAAGGGCTCTGAGAAAGCCAGCACTTTGATTAAAGACACCTCGCAGAAACTTCGCGTCCTCCTTGGTGACCGAAAAACCATGACCGTCAGCAAGACTTATCCATTCCACGCCGCGAGGTTTTCTCCAGGACGCGGAGGATTCTCAGTCTTTGTGAACAGTCTGCCCAAGGAAAGGAACTACCCAGGCTTTGCCAGGCTGTCCAGAATTTCTGGAATCAGGAACCTGTCTGAACAGTTTCAGCCCTGGGAGGTCCGGCTTTCTGAGTCGGGAAACTGACCGCAGTTTAGAGCGGTCTTATTTCCCAGAACTCCTTTACTACCGCGCAAACAATCGAGGAATGACATATGACGGACGAGGCAACAGCCGTATACGACCTGCATCTCCATACATTCTGGAGCTACGATGCCACAGCGCGCGTCGAGAGCTATTTTGAGCGGGCCCGCGAGCTTGGGGTCCGATGCATGGCCATCACGGAACATCACGTTCTTGATTCGCAGGATGACGTGCGGCAGGCAGCACGAAACTTCACTGATGTTCGAGTCATTCCTGCGGCCGAATTGTCAGTAAACACCTCTATCGGTGCGGTGGACCTCCTCTGCTACGGATTCTCTGATCTGATATCGCCGGGCCTTCAGGAAGTTCTGGATGTCTATCATGACTGGCAGCGTGAATACGGCTCGGCCATATCGAAAGGAATGTGCGCTCTTGGCTTCGATTATTCTGATGAGCGGCGTATGGAACTGCTGCAATCCTATCGGCCGCCGCAGACGCTCGAAGTCCAGGGATGCACGCACGTGAAGAATGGTGTGCAGCGCGACTACTGGCTGGAGCGGGGCTTCATTTCAAGTCTCACGGAGTATTCAACAGTCCGAAGCCGGGCTGGGGCCGCCGTTGCCGCTCCACCGTATCCTGCGGTCGAGAAGGTCATCCCTGCGGTGAAGGAATCGGGCGCCCTCGTCGCAATCGCTCACCCCCACGGCTACTTTGCCCAGGGAGATCGAAATCGCATGGACCACCTGGTCGACGAGTGTCTTCTGGATGGCGTCGAATGCGCCCATCCTTCAGTTCCTGAGGACTTCACTCAGGTCTATCGCAGTTACTGCGAGGAGAAGAAACTGTTCTCTACCGGTGGTTCCGATTGCCACTCAGACGAACACGTTCAGACAAAATTCGCGGTACACAACGGGGAGGAAGAATGGCTGGATGAGTTCCTCGATCGCCTGGATGGACGACCCAAGGAACAATGTTAACGGTGGCCGCGGTTTGTCCCGCGGAGGCTCACGTTTCTTCCTCGCGGCTCGCCTTTAATTCCAATTGTGCAAACTTGGGACAAGAATCCAAGCCCCGGCACCTTACTCATTACTCATTACTCATTACGTCCAGCCCTTCGGTTCGTGCGATGATTTCGTCTTGCAGACACTTACCCATCTGGGTGAAGTCGGAGCTGTATCCGGCCACCCGTACCAGGAGGCCGCGGTAACTGTCGGGGTCTGCCTGCGCGGCCCGGAGTGTCTCTGCATCGATCATGTTGAGTTGGAGCTGGCTGCCGCCCATGGCGACGAAGGCACGAATGAGGGCCACCACGTTCTTCTTTCCTGCGGGCGTTGCGAAATCACTGGGATTCAGACGGAGCGTGGAGACGTTGCCCGCTGCCATCCTTGAATGGTCTAGCTTGCAGAGCGACTGAATGACCGCTGTCGGTCCCGCGGTCGTCCTGCCCTGGGAGCCGGCAAGTGAGTCTGCGAGGGTGTCTCCCCTGGCGCGGCCGTCGAGGGTCGGCCCCATGACCAGGCCATAGGCGATGTGCATGTTCTCCCCGCCAGCCAGATGTCCGAGCACGAGAGCGGAGCGAATGGGCGTTTTTCGTCGCTCGAGCGAGCCCGACATCATCGTCACCAGGCGATTGCCGACCTGATCCACTTCCGGATGGTCGTTGCCGAATTTGGGAAGATTCCTGAGTTGGCGGAAAATATCAGCGTCACCGGCGTCGAGGCGGGCAAAAAGTGAAGCGAGAGATTCATCTGCTTCAACCGCGAGCTTCGTGGCCGCGAAGATCATTTCCGCAGCATTGGGCAGGCCCATCCCTTCCCATTGGCCGAGGTGGGTCGCTGCGCCGCCGTGATTAATGTCCCGGCATCTCTCCAGGCAGACGGGCATCAGGAGCGACGCGGTGAATCGGGTGTCGCGTTCCTGGCACTTTTCGTCGCACCAGATGTTGTTGATTCGGCACGCTTCAGCCACATTATCGATGTGCCGCTCGATCGCGTTCCACATGGCTTCGCTGTCTCCACCGCCTTCACGGGCGAAATCGCGGAGGGCTTCATCGACGATGAGAGCGAGATTGATCCAGCCATTGGGCGCGCCCCAGTTTCCGAGGCCGGGCGATACCACTTCGGTGCATCCACTGAGTGCGAAATTTCTGGCTTCCTCCAGGGGAATGCCGACGCGGGTCAGGCCTTCGATGATGGGACGGTCCCCGTAGAAATTCGGCTCGGTCAGCCCATCTCCGAGCATGTCGATTGCCTGAGTGAGAACATCTTCCGGGGTGTTCTCATGGCAACGAATGTAGACCGTGGGCCGCAGCAGCCTCACGTTGTGAATTGCTGAGAGGAAAAGGCGAGTGAGATCATTGGTCGCGTCCGACCCGTCCGGGTGAACTCCGCCGAGGGTCATGGTCTGGACCGAGCTGACATTGATGAGACCTTCCATCGTATCACCGTGAATCTTGATCATCAGACACTCGATGAGCTCCTGGGCTCTCTCACGGGTGATTCGACCAGCGGCAAGATCGGACTGATAGAAGTCATTGAGATACACATCCGGACGGCCGGTGGCATCTCCCGCGACCATGTATGCGAACCAGAGGCCCTGAAGCGCTTCGTGGAAAGTCTCAGCGGGTTGAGCCGGCACTTTCTCGCAGATGCGGGCAATTTCCAGAAGTTCATCGGTGTATTCAGGGCCGGCCGACTTCGCACGCTTCCGGCAGGCGTCTGCATAGGTGCTCGCGTGTTCGATCATCGCGTCGTGTCCCATGGCAAAGGCGATGGCGAAGTCGCGTTCATCGCCATCCCTGGCTGCGGCCAATTTCCGTGCGCGCCGGGCGAGAGCCGCGGAGCCGGTACGGACGAAGCCGGCGTAATCAACGACCTTGTGATTCAACGATCCCTGCGGCGAGATGAGCCCCCGCTGCGCCATGGCCCGGATATCGGGACGGTCGGCCGGTGCGTTTTGCGCGAACCTTTCAATGTAATGGTCTGATCCATCGGGAATCCAACCGCGTCCGGCCTCGCTGCTCGTGTCTCGAATCCTTGCGCCGACGATGAGCTCGCCATCACGTATCACCGGGGTCAAACGCGGATGGACGTGAGCAAACGCGTGCGCATCCTGCAGGATGAATGGAAGACCTTCAGGGGGAGTGTACCTGCCGTGCAGCTCAGCCTGCTCGATGAATACCCGAAAATCGCGATTTGCGGCATCCGTCGCCAGCAGGTGGGTTCGAGGCATGGATCCGCGAAGAGGTAGAGTTTCAGATGTCGGTGTGGGTTCGAGAAGAGTAGCGGCCATGGACTATCCTCCAAAGTTGGCAGTTTTCTCACATAAATCCGAATGACGCGTTAGTAGTGCACGCTTTAGCGTGTCTCTGTTTGCGACAGAAACACGCTGAAGCGTGCACTACTAACCCTCAACGGAGACTCCAACCGCTTTGTCGAATGTTTACCATGGAGTTGACTGTTCGTCATTCGGGCTTCGTTATTCTCTGGGAATTTGGGTATTTCGTCATCGTCATTTGTGCCCCGTCTCCGAAACGTTAACGACATCAACTGTTCGAGCTGTTGAGTAACACGCTGTCACCGACGACGGCTGCCGAATCGTCCGAAGCGAGGAACACGGCAACGCCGGCGACTTCTTCCGGCTGAGAATATCGGCCCAGGGGGAGAGATGGGGATTCCATTGATTCGCCCGGATGCCAGTTCATCATCTCGGTGGCGACAGGTCCGGGAGCAATCGCGTTGACCCGAATTCCCTGCGGCGCCAGTTCCTTTGCCAGTCCCCTGGTCAGGCCG
>Ga0187827_10002808_pt1 | contig 23316 bp, 23 predicted proteins | sample ETNtaG_39_FD_167969 | JGI IMG/M metagenome (GOLD analysis project Ga0187827, IMG submission 167969) | Marine microbial and viral communities from oxygen minimum zone, Eastern Pacific Ocean - ETNP2014_SV_150_PacBio MetaG (Illumina Assembly) | ecosystem: Environmental > Aquatic > Marine > Hypoxic... | reverse complement strand
TCGGCCTTTTTTATGGTCTAGCGGCTAGGTCATCTACGTTTTTGGCTTGTACCTCATGGCTTTCCTGAACCTCCGCAACAGTGCAGAGTTATGCTGAAGGTTGAATCTTGCAGCCCAATCCCAGTAGAGTTCCTCTACGTCATGGCCTTCGGCAAGTCTTGCCCTTGCCCACTTGTATTTGTTGTCCTGCCGCCTTCCGGGGCGACTTGCTGGTGAATCGTACTCTGGCTTTTTCTCGGCGGGCTTATCTTCCGCTAGGGCACCCTCCAACTTGCTTTTCATGCGTTCAAGAACGTTGCTTCTGCCCTGCATGGTCAGCGTGAATTCATGTTCCCACTCAGCGCCATTCCAGTCAATCTCAAACAGGCACTCTTCCTCTATGACATCCTCCACCCCTTGAGTGTCACCGGCGGTAAGAGCCGTCATGTATTCAAACTTTTTCACTGGCTGATAGTATGCGATTCTTATCCTAGCGCCTTCACCCCCCCCGATTTTCTTTTCAACATAGAAACTCACGCCCTTTTCATCACACACATCCCATATGTTGTCCAGCACTTCCTGCAAGGTTTGTGGTGGTGGATTCACAGAACTCATGACATCCCTAACTATACACCCGCCCCCAGTGGGTCAGTAAGCATAAGCTGCTACAACCTCCATCTATCGGCTGGGCTTGCCCTTTTGTGTGCCGCAGCAGCATCGGCATCTGCCAAAGCCAAATACTTCTTTACCATTTCGAGTGTTGAGTGGCCAATAATCCGTTGAAGAGTAAAAACATCTCCGCCATTTCGTAGGAACTGGATAGCAAAGGTGTGGCGAAACCGATGTGGATGTACACCCGCTATACCGGCTCTTTTACCTAAGCGTGAGACCAATTGATGAACCGCCCTCCGCTGCAACGGCCGTTCATCAGTAGTGAGGAATAGCGCGTCACGGCCCTCTCTGAACCTCAGGTAATTCCAGATTGCTTTTCTTGCTGTGCATCCGAGATAGACCGTCCTGCTTCGGCTCTTTCGCGAATTGCGGTAGGGACGTACCAGCAATTCTCCTGTCTCAAGATTAAGGTCTCCAGCCTGCAAACGGCAGAACTCGCTTACTCGCAATCCGGTATCAAGTAGTGTCAGCAGAATGGCTGTATCACGAGCAGCAGTTGGTCTATGCATGCGAAATGGTAGACGTGAACCTCTGATTGACGGAGAACTATATTTGCACGCCTTTAGTAATCCAACTACATCATCTTCAGTCAAGGGTTTCACTTCCGGAGACACAAAGCGAGGCATGGCGATGTGTTGCATAGGCGATGCGAGTTCTAGCTCCGCTTCTACCCAGTTGAAGAAAGCGCGTAGTGCACTCCAGATGCGACATATGGTGCTTCCAGAATAGTCCCTAGAACGAATCTCCACAAAGAATTCGGTAATATCGTCTGGCGACAGCTCTCTGAGGAGCTTGTCACCAAGGATATTCACCATTTTTAGCAAATGGTATCTATTCGTTTCTAGGGTAGTGGGGGAGAGGCCATTTGCACTTCCGAACAGCAAATAACCATTGATTGAGCCTGTCAACCGCATAACCAACTCCTTTCGTTTGTTGGGAACTACGGTAGACAGCGAGAAGAGAGCAACTACGTTGTTTTACATATCGGGGTACACAACAACTGTGGATTACCGCTTTGTTGTGAACTCCGATATTGGTCCAGTCGGGGCGGGCGGATTTGAACCGCCGACCCCTGCAACCCCATTGCAGTGCGCTACCAGACTGCGCCACGCCCCGATGTGAGGCGGATTATACCAGCGGCGGCTGCGCCGGTAAAGCGTTCAGAAATCGCCGCTCAGTAACCGATCGGCCAACCGGTCGGGATTGGCGCGGTAGTGCTCCCAGGGCGTTTCGCTGGAGACAATCGCGCCCAGCAGCCTCGCCAGCCCGGCGTTCACCGGCGCGGCGAGGCCGAGTGCCTTTGCGTGCCGTGCCACCGCGCCATTCAGAAACTCGATCTCGGAGCGCCCTCGCTGCGCCGCAAGGTCCACGTGCAGCGAGGGCGGCTTACCGCCGCGTCCGCGCGCCACTTTGCGCGCCAGAAAGCCGCGATAGCTCCACGCCGGCAGACGCCGCAGCGCGAAACCCAGCCAGTGCGAGGGCGTGCCCGGCAGGCGCACCACCGGCAGGCGCAGCCCGCTCATCACCGCAAGCACCTCGCGCAGCGCGGCAATCTCCAGATGAAAGAGCCGGTCGTGCGCGAAGACTGCTGCCGGAGAGATATCACAGATGGCCGCGCTGGCGTTCGCCAGCAGGTTGGTGAGCAGCTTCGACCATTTCATCGCGCGGGCGTTGGGATGCAGCAGCGTGCGGAACCCGGCCGCCGAAAAGGTTTGCTGCAGCTGCAGAGAAAGCGGGTGTCCGGCAGCCAGCCCGACCCCGCGCTCCCGCTCCACCACCACCGCGCCCGGTTGTAGACTGGAAACGGCTGTGGTCACCGTTCCGGGAATGACATTCTTCGCGCTGAACGCCTCAGCCAGCAACGTCTCATTGTCGACCCCGTTTTGCAGGCAGAGCACCGGAAGCGGTTGCGCGCCAGCGGATCGAAGCGCCTGAATTGCGGTGGCGGTGTGAAAAGATTTGACCGCTAGGATGACGAGGTCACAGCGGCCGTCGGCGAGCGCGGAGGGGAGGTCAGTGGAAAGGTGTGGCGCGGGAATTGAGAGCGTGCCCATTGCCCCACTGATGCTTATGCCGTTGGCGCGGATGTGCTCGGCCGCGCTCGGCCGCACCAGAAAAGTGACGCGCTCACCGGCGGCGTCCAACGCGCCGCCCACCAGCCCGCCGACCGCGCCCGCGCCGAAAACCAGGAAAGAAAGTGGCAGAGAGTCAGCCCCGCTCAGGCGCTTTCGCGCAGCACGAAGCGGTAGAGCAGCGCGGCCCCACCCGCGCCCAGCAGCGTGCCTACCAAGTATACCCAGAACTGGCTCAGGTCACCGCTGATCAGCGCCGGACCGAAGGTGCGCGCCGGGTTCAGCGATGCGCCCGTCAGCGGGCCGCCCATCAGGATGCAGAACACCAGCGTCAGCCCGATCGCCAGCCCGGCAAGGTTGCCGGCTTTGCCGCTGACAGCCGTGTTCATAATTGTGTTGACGAGGAAAAACGTCAGCACGGCTTCAATCAGTAGGGCCCGCAAGGCCGGCATGCTGGCCACATCGAAAGTGGTCGCGCCCAGCCCGATCACGCCGGATCCGCGCAGCGCATGCGAAAGCGCGAACGCCCCGAGCGTACCGCCGGCGAACTGCACCACCCAGTAGCGCACGGCATCGGCGAGCGAGATTTCTCCGGCGACGAGCATGCCGAAGGTGACTGCCGGATTGATGTGCGTGCCGCTGTGGTGGCCGTAAGCATAGGCGAAAGCCACGATGACCAGGCCGTGTGCCAGCGCCACGCCCACTAGCCCGCCGACACCCAGCGCGCCCGCCCCGGCGCCGATGTAGATCAGCGCAAATGTGCCGATGAACTCTGCTGTCAGTGCTTGCTTAACCTTCATGGTGAAAAACCTCCTGTGGTTTTGGTGTGGGCCGCCGTTCGTGCGAGGCGGCCCCAACAAATTGTACCTTCAAGTTCCCGCGATGGGGTCACTCAAGTGTGTCTCCCACGAAATCAGGCGCGCCCCGGGCGTATTCCTTTGTGGCCATGGCGCGTTTGCCGGGCGGTTGGATGCGCTTCAGGCGCAGCAGCCCCGCGCCGGTTCCCACCGCGATGCCCCCCGAAACGAGCAGCACGCGCCCGGGCGGAGCCTCGCCCGCAGCGACTTGCGCGTGCAGCAGCTTCAACGGTTGGCCGCCACGTAGCGCGAACGCGCCCGGCCACGGTTGCATAGCGCGCACCTGTCGCTCTAGCTCGACCGCTCTACGGCTGAAGCGCAGCCGCCCGTCCGCTTTTTTCAGCATCGGCGCGTAAGATACCAGCGCGTCGTCCTGTGGTTGGGGCTTGACTTTGCCGCGAAGATAGGCGGGCAGTGTCTCGCGCAGCAACTGTGCTCCGAGCGCGGCAAGCTCGGCAGTGAGCGCGCCGGTAGTGTGTCCGGCATCGATTGCTATTTCGCCCTGCGCCAGCACCGGGCCGGTATCCAGCCCGGCGTCCATTTTCATTATAGTCACGCCGGTGCGCGCGTCGCCGGCAAGGACGGCAGCCGCCACTGGGGCCGCCCCGCGATGGCGCGGAAGCAACGAAGCGTGCAGGTTCAGGCAGCCGCAGGCGGGCAGCTCGAGCAGCTCCCTGCGCAGGATGTGCCCGTAGGCCGCCACCACAATCAGGTCGGGTTTCCAATCAGATATCTGACTGAGCGCAACGGCATCGCGCAGGTTTGCGGGCGTGATGACCGGCAGACCCAATTCATGCGCGGCGGTTTTTGTGGGGGCGGCTGATAACTTGCGCCCGCGCCCGGCGCGACGGTCTGGCTGCGTGACCACGCCCGCCACCCCGTGATCTGCCGCCAGCGCGCGCAGCGATGGAACCGCAAATTCGGGCGTTCCCATGAAGACGATGCGAGCCATTCCGGCATTGTAACGCGCGCGGGAATAAACTACAATGCGCGCGGGCCCCGATGGCGATGATAGAGAAAAGGTGGGAGGTAAAACCGGCCATGCCGGAGGCGGCGCGCGGGCGGCTTGCGCGCTGGCAGGATGAGCCGCTGCTGCAGCAGCTTTTCTGGAATCGCGAATTGCGCAGCGAGCCGCAGGCGCTGGCATTTGTGCGCCGCGAGATGCCGCCTGAGACCGACCCTTTTCAGTTGGCCGGCATGGATGCCGCGGCGGAGCGCGTTCTGGCGGCGTTGGACGAACGGGAGCGCATCGCCGTTTACGGAGATTATGACGTAGATGGAGTGACGGCCACTCTGTTGCTGCTCGAGCTGCTGCAGGCGTTCGGCGGGGACGTGGTTCCGTACATTCCGCAGCGGAACGATGAGGGCTACGGTTTGCACAATGCCGCGCTGGAGGCACTGGCGGCTGAGGGCGTGCGCCTTGTGATTACGGTCGATTGCGGGGTGCGCGCTTTGGAACAAGCCGAGCACGCGCGCGGACTTGGGCTTGACCTGGTTATCAGCGACCATCATCATGTAGGCGACCTGTTGCCCTCGGCGGTCGCGGTGATCGATCCCAAGCGCGCCGATTGTTCGTATCCCGAGCAGATGCTCTCGGGGGTGGGAATCGCGTACAAGATAGCTGCCGGGTTGCTGGCGCGGCGGACGCCCGCGCAGTCGGGTGTCTCGGCGCGCGGTTTCCTCGACCTTGTAGCGCTGGGAACGGTGGCAGACCTCGTCCCGCTGTGCGGTGAAAACCGCGGCCTGGTGCACGCGGGCCTGGAAATGCTAAATGCCGCGCCGAGGCCAGGCGTCAGGGCGCTGCTTCAGGCTGCCCGTAGCAACGGGCGTGTTACGGCGCGCACGATTGGCTTTCAGCTTGGGCCACGCCTGAACGCCGCCGGGAGACTGGGCAGCGCGATGGACGCGTTGCGGTTGCTAGGTGCAACGGACCTTGAGGAAGCCAACCAACTGGCGAGGGAATTGGAACTGCGCAACCGTGAACGGCAAGCCCTGACACGTGAAGTTTCTGAGCGGGCGCTGCAACTTGCGCTCGAACAGGCCGGAGAGGATGACCCGTTCATTCTGTTCGCTGAGCATGAGGACTTCCATACCGGCCTAGTGGGGCTGGCGGCGGCGCGCCTGTGTGAGCAGCGCAATCGTCCGGCGGTAGTGGCGCGGCGCAAGGATGGGCTGATAACCGGCTCGGCGCGCAGCGTGGCCGGGTTCCACATCGCCGAGGCTTTGCATCAATGCGCTGATCTCCTTGATCGTCAAGGGGGGCACGCGGCCGCGGCCGGCTTTACATTGCCGCAGCAAAACTGGCCGCTACTTGTGGGCCGGTTGGGAGAAATCGCGAGGGAACAGCTCAGCGAGAAGGATTTGCGCCCGACGTTATCAATTGACGCGCAGGTGCGCCCGGACCAACTCACCGAGCGGCTGGCGGAGCAGTTAGACTATTTCGAGCCGGCCGGGTATGGCAATCTGACCCCGCTCTTTCTCTGGTGCGGCGCGCAGGTTGTGGAAAGGCGCGCGGTGGGGAAAGGCAACGCGCACCTGAAATTGAAGGTGCGCGCGGAAAACAGAGAACCCCTGGATGCAATTGGCTTCTGGCTCGGCGACGTGGGGGATAAACTTCCCGAGAAGGTGGACCTAGTCTTTGCCTTTGAGGAAAATGAATGGCAGGGCCGGCAACACCGGCAGCTCAATCTGAAGGACGTGTGCGCCGCCGCGTGAGCTGCCATCCCCAAGCCCACAGCAACAACGTGACCGCGCTAATCCATAATCCCCAGCGCCAGCTCATCGGCTGATAATCGAAAACCACCTCGTGGCTCCCCGCTGGCACAACCACTGAGCGGAAGAACCCGTTTGCCGGACTGATGTCTGTGTTCTTCCCGTCCACGGTTGCGCGCCACCCGGGATAATGGGCGTCGGCCAGCACGAGCGTTGCGGTCGCATCGGACTCGGTTTCAATGACAATGTGGTTGGGGGTATGCGCGCGCAACACGGTGCCTCCGATGGGACGAGTGTCAGCCGTGAGGGGAAGTGCGCGCACAAGGTATGCGCGCGGGAAGACGCTCAAGTTTTCGTATATTTTCACGTCGCCGGAATGCACCATGCGGTACGGGCCCAGCGTGAGCGTGATGAACGAGCCGGTGCGGGTGTCTATCACCGCGGCTCCGCTCAGCTGCAGTCCTGCGGTCGCGCTCTGCAGTGTGACTGCTGTAAGGTCCATCGGCTCTCCCAGCGGCACATGGCCACCGTCCGCGGGCAGCGCCGCCGGAATGGAGACAGTGCGGGTTGAGCCGTCGGCAAGCGTGAGGTGCAACTGTCCGAGCGGGGCGCTGGCTGCGGACGGCGCGGAATAAACCAGCCCGACCGCCGTAGCCTGGAAAGCGGGCTTCACCGCCATTGTGGTGGTGGCCCCGCGTGGCAGCGCAACTTGGAACTGCAGGTCGTAAAAGACATCGTCGCGCCAGATATCCTCCACTTTGTCGGTCAGCAGCCAGCGCGTGTTGGTAATGTTGAGAAGCCAATTTGCGGGCGTGTTGGTGACTCTCTCGCGCAGCCGTCCGTCCTCGGGCAACGTATTATCAGGCGTGAATTGTTGCGCAAACTGCGCATAGGCCCGCAATGGGAGCACGCCACCATCATAACCGTCGACTGCGGGGACGCGCCAGGCAAGCGGAAGATTGGGGGAGAGCACTTCTTTGGCTTTCGCCGCGTCAACAGCGGTGATCACGCCTGCGTCTGGCAACACCATACGCAATCTGGCGCGCATGTCAGCTAGGTCGCCTTGGTCGAAGCGCAGCGCGGACATGGAAAACATGCGGCCGGGAACGGGCTGCTCGTCGCGATACAGCAGCAGCTGCGTCATCGGCGCTCGCACGCTCGCGTAGGCGTCGGATGTGGTCAGGTTATTCAGCGGAAGCTGGAATGAGGCCATGCCGATTTCGAGTGCAATCAAAACCGGTAGAGCAATGCGTGCACGAAGGGGAAAGAGCAGCGCCGCCAGACCAAACGAGAGCGCCAGCGCCCATGCGGTGATGTCGGCCGCAGCGGGGGCAGGCAGTGGGCCGGTTTCGCCGGCGGGCGTTGTGCCAGTGCTGGCGAAAGCGAGAAGGGCGAGGGTCACTGTGCCGGCGGAGAACGCCAGAGCCAGGCGGCGGCGGGCGTGCCTTGAGAGTGTGGAGATCCGCTCGAATCCCAGCCCGGCCAGCAGGGCCGCACCCAGTGCCCACAGCGCCAGGTAGCGTGCGGGCGCGCGAAACAGGTTGAAACCGGGCACGTAGCGGGCTAGCGCCCAGTAAAGCGGGTTGAATGCGCCCAGCGCGAGAAAGAGACCGAAGCCAGCAAGCGCTGCCGGTGCTAGCGCGCGCGCGCGTTCGGTGCCGCGCGTCAGTGCCGCGAGGCCGGCCAGCGCGAGCAGCAGCCCGGCTACGCCGAGGTAGCCGATGAATTCGCTAAAGAGCGGGCGGCTCAAGCCCGGCAAGAGCGCGCGCCCCAGCAACAGCGGGTGCAACGAAAAGGAGAGCGCGTCGCTTAATGGAAGGCCCGTGCTGCGCAGCGAATTGCGCGCGAGCTCGATGGCCGGAAGCAGCTGCGCGCCCGCGATTAGCGCGCCCATAATCGTGGAAGCGAGCAGCGGAAGCAGGCGGCGCAGCGCGGAAGAGCGATCCGAGGGGTTGCTTGTGCCGAGTGCTGTGCTCAGCGCCCACAGCGCCACCGCCAGCAGCGCAATGAACGTGGTCTGCGTGTGCCCGGCCAGCAATTGCAGCGCCAGCAGCCCGGCAAGCACCAGCCCCGCGCGGGTTCGTTCTCGTACGGAAGAACCGGTGACCTGGCGGTGGGCAGCCAGCAGCAGCCAGGGCATCCAGGCAAGGGCCTGCAGCTGGTTCACCTGTTCCACTTTTCCGGTCAGGTGGCCTCCCAGCGCGAAAAGAAGTGCGGCCAAAGTGGCCGCAATGGAGGTCAAGTTGAGAGCGCGCCGCGCGAGCTTGAAAGCCCCGGCAGCCGCGATCAAGGTATGCGCGATGATGGCGATTTTTACCGCTGTGGGAGCGACGAAAGGCGCCAGCGGCCAGTTCAGCGGGTAGAGCACCCCGGCCTGAGGGTTGGCCAGAAAAGGCGCACCCATGAAAAGATACGGATTCCACAACGGCAGCTGTCCCGCCAGCAACGCTCGCGCACGATGCTCCCAGTACGGATAGATGTAAAAGAAGGTGTCGCCGCGCGCGAGAATCAGGTTGGTGAAGGCGAGCTTCCACAGCAGCAGCAGAACGGTCGAGGCGATGACTAGCGCCGGCAGGAAACGGCGGATTCTCACGCGGCGATTATAGCTGAGGTCGCGCGGCCAGAATCGGCGACGTGATATAATCTCGCAGCGCCGAGCAAGCCTGCACATAACGGAGATGAATTTCAGCCTTGATGAACTGATTTGCGCCTGCATCGCCCGGCAGATTGATGACGGCGAAGTGGTCGCGCAGGGTATCGCCACCCCGCTGGTGGCGGCCGGGTACCTGCTGGCAAAATGCACTCACGCTCCCGACCTGATGTTCACATCGGCCATCGGGCAGGGGCTTTGCCGCGACTGGGCGCCGCTGGGGCTTGCGGGCGTAGAGGGCCTTTGGCTTGAACGAGCAATCACCGTCTTCGGTTTCGGCCGGGTAGTGACCGAGGTGTTGCCGCGCTACCATCTGAAAGAATTCTTTCGCCCGGGGCAGTTAGATGCGGCCGGCAATTTCAACAACATCGCCATCGGCAACAACTATCAACGTCCCCGATTGCGGCTGCCCGGCTCCGGCGGAATCGCGGATGTGACCCCTGTGACCAGCCTCGCCCATCTCTATGTGCCGCGCCACTCGCGCGCTGTGTTTGTGGAGGAATTGGATTTCCTCTCCGGGCTGGGGCATTCCCCCGAGCGCACGCGCGGCAGCGGACCGCGTTATCTCATTACCGATCTGGGCCAATTCGATTTCGCGCATGGGCAGCTACGCCTTACCAGCCTGCACCCCGGGGTAGAGTTGGAAAAGGTGCGCACGAAGACCGGATTCGAAGTGCAGCTTGCCCCCAGCCTCACCGAAACCGAGCCTCCCACCCCTGCAGAACTGCGCCTGCTGCGAACCGAGATTGACCCGCTCGGTGTGCGCCGGCTGGAGCTGCTCAGCGGCAGAGCACGAAAGGCGCTGCTGCGCGAGATTCTGGCACAGGAGCGGGTGCACTGAGTGGTGCCCATATAGCGCCTGCTCTCAAATGGTGTGCCTGAGTCGTTGCAAGCCTTGCAATTTTCGGGCAGTTTGTAATATACTGTAAGCTGCGGAACCGCATGTGTCGGCGCAGAAAGGCGGACGTCCGCGTCTTCTGATTCGCACGCGGTTTACCGTGGCGTGCCATATGTTCCGGTGCTTGTAACCGGTCTTCATTTTACTCGCTGGCGGCAGGAGGGAATCTCATGTCTATCTACTTGAGCAGACCGTGGACGAAGATGTATGACCCTGGCGCGCCCGCGTCACTGGAGCCTTACCCCACCGGCGCAATGCATCAGCAGCTGGAGAAAACCGCGACGGAGAATGGGCACAAGGTGGCCTGCATCACCTCCGCGCCGCTACCGCTGCTCGGCCGCGTGGGCGCCACGGTCACGTGGGGCGAGATCAACGCCGCCGCGGCGCGCATGGCCGCCGGTCTGGCTGCCGCTGGAATCGAGAAGGGCGATGTGGTCGCCATAATCATGCCCAATTGCGTCCAGTTCATCGTCGCTTTCTATGCCATTCTCAAAGCTGGGGGCATCATCTCGGCAACAAACCCCACCTATCCGCCCGCGAAAATGGCCGAGCAAATAAACGATTCGGGCGCGAAGTGCGTCATTGCGCTGAGCATGTTCTACCGGCCTTTCAAGAGCGTGCAGTCGCAGACGCAGGTGCAGACTGTAGTGGTGACGCGCTTCAAGGAATACCTGCCGGGCGCAGCGCGCGCGCTCTTCACGCTGGCAAAGGAAAAAAAGAGCGCCCATTACCTGCCTGCACTCGAGTCGGGGGATATGTGGTTTCAGGACTTGTTGGCGCAACACAGCCCCGCCGATCAGCCCAGTATCAGCATTGATGCCGCTGAGGATATCGCCATTTATCAATACACCGGCGGCACCACCGGGGTGCCCAAGGGCGCCATGTCTACGCACCGTGCGCTGGTGGCGAATACCTATACCATGCAATGCTGGCTTCCCAGCGAGGATCCCTCCGCGGAAGTGCTGCTGGCCGCGATCCCGTTTTTTCACGTGTACGGGCTGGTTGCCATTGTTGCCTATGCGGCCAGCGCGGCTGCCTCGGTGATAATCGTGCCGAACGCGCGCGATGTGGACGACCTGCTCGGCAACATGGTCAGATGGCAGCCGACGATATTCATGGGTGTGCCTGCCCTTTTCAATGCTCTGAACAATCATGCCGATGTAAAGAGCGGAAAGGCCGATTTAACCCTGCTGCGCGTATGTTTCAGCGGCTCTGCACCGCTTGCTCCGGACACCAAGCGCCGCTTTGAGAAACTGGCGACGACCACCATCGTGGAAGGCTTTGGAATGAGCGAGGCCCCCACCGCTAGCCATGGAAACCCGCTCGGGCGCCCGGGAAAAGAACAGTCTGTCGGGGTGCCTTTTCCGGACACCGATTGCCGCATCGTCAGCGTGGATGACGGGGTGACCGATATGCCCGTGGGCGAGGCGGGCGAATTGATTATGCGCGGCCCGAACACTATGAAGGGTTACCTGAACATGCCCGAGGAGACCGACAACGCGCTGCGCGATCTGGGCGATGGCGGCCCTCCCTGGCTGTACACCGGTGACATCGCCTACATGGATGAGGACGGTTATTTCTTTATCGTCGACCGCAAGAAAGATATGGCGCTAATCGGCGGATTCAACGTCTATCCCACTGCGGTGGAGAAGGTGCTCGCTGACCATCCGGATGTTCAGGAGGTGGGCGTGACGCGCATCCCGCATCCGGAGAAAGAGGGCCAAGAGGCTTTACTGGCGTGTGTGGTACTGCAGCCCGGCCAGTCGGTCAGCGTGGAAGACCTGATTGAATTCCAGAGCCAGAAAGTTGCGCCTCACGAGATTGCCCGGCGGGTAGCCTTTCTGGACGAGCTCCCCAAAACCGCGGTTGGGAAGACGCTGCGGCGCGACCTGGCGCAGACCGCCGGGTAAGGCGCGGCGCGCCTTCCAAGTGCGTCGCGCGTCCTACCTGACTCGCGCCTCCCCATTTTAGCCTTTGAGACTGAGGCGGGCAAAGTTCTGCTTGCTCGCGTCCTGCTCCCCTGTATAATGCTCGCACGAATCACTCGCAGCACTGGGGCTATGCGTGGTGACGACATGGATCTGATTCTGACGCACGAACACACTGATTTCGATGCGCTCGCGTCGCTGGCGGCGGCGCAGCGCCTCTATCCGGCTGCCCGTGCAGTACGGCCGCGCACGCTCAACCAGAATGTGCGCGCCTTCATGACTGTTTACGGCGGCGAATTTCCGCTCTGCCACCCGGAGGATTTGCAGCGCCGCCGGGCGCGCGAGGTGCTACTGGTGGATACGCAGCATCCGGTGTCTGTCAAAGGAGTGAACGCAAAAAGCATATTGCATGTGATTGACCACCACCCGCTCGATGAGCAGGCGCGCATCGAGGGCACGCGGGTGATAGAACCGCTTGGGGCTACCATCACGCTGCTGCTGGATGAGTTACGCGAACGCGGCATGACCGTCTCGGCCAACGAGGCCACGCTCTTCTTGCTGGGTATTTACGAAGACACCGGAACCCTAACTTATGCGGCCACCACCCCGCGCGATTTGCAGGCGGCCGCGTGGCTGCTGGCGCAGGGCGCGAATCTGCGCATCGTGGCCGAGTTCCTGCGGCATCCGCTTAACCGCGACCAGCGCGCCCTGTACGAGAAATTGCTGGCCGGCGCGGAGACGTACCGTTTTCACGGGCACACGGTGGTACTCGCTACCGGTACGGTTGCCCGGAGCGGGGAGGAGCTTTCGGCGCTGGCGCACAAGCTGCGCGATACGCTCGAGCCGGCCGCTCTCATTCTATTGATGCAAATCAACGGCGATGTGCAGCTGGTGGCGCGTTCCAGCACCATGGCGATTGATGTAGGCGTCATCGCGCGTGAATTTGGAGGCGGAGGCCATGGACGCGCCGCCGCTGCGCTGCTGGTCGGCAGCCGGCTCGCGGAGGTGCGCGCGCGCCTGTTGCAAGAGTTACCCCTGCATGTGCAACCTGCCGCCGTGGTAGCGGACATCATGTCTCACGGGGTACATACGCTCAACCCGGAGACCACAGTGGAACAGGTCTACGCGCACATGCAGAAGCACGGTTATGAGGGCTACCCGGTCGTGGAGGGTGGGCAGGTGCTGGGGCTGGTGACGCGCCGCGCGGTTGACCGGGCGCGGACGCACCAGCTGGAGCACGCCCCGGTGACGGATATCATGGAGGCGGGCGCGGTGACGGTGTCGCCCGACGACAGCGTGGACCGGCTTTTGAACGAGATGATTGGGCACGGCTGGGGGCAGGTGCCGGTCTCTCGGGATGGCGAAATTGTGGGCGTGGTGACGCGCACAGATTTGATTAAAGAGTTGGCGCTTTCGCCGGAGCGCGGATGGTGTAACGTGGCCGACTTGCTTCATCGTGCGCTCTCTCCGGTGCACCTGAAACTGCTGCACACCCTCAGCGCGGCCGCGCAGTCTCAGGGCAGCGGCCTTTATGTGGTGGGCGGGTTTGTGCGCGATTTGTTGCTTGAGAGCGCCAGTGTTGATTTTGATCTGGTGGTGGAGGGCGAGGCCATCAAGTTGGGTCGCGCGCTGGCTAAGCAGCTCGGCGGTCGCGTCACCGCCCACCGGCGCTTTGGCACCGCCAAATGGCATCTGCCGGCCGAGCTGGCGGCGGAGACCGGGCTGCCGGCGCTAGATCTGGTCTCGGCCCGCACCGAATTTTACGCCCAGCCCTCCGCGCTTCCCGAGGTTGAGCGCGGCAGCATCAAGCTGGATTTGCACCGGCGCGATTTCACTGTGAACACGCTGGCGGTGAGTTTGCAGTCGCACCGTTTCGGTGATCTGTTGGACCACTGGGGCGGGCTGAAGGACCTGGACGAAAAGCGCTTGCGGGTGCTGCACTCGTTGAGTTTTGTCGATGACCCCACGCGCGTGCTGCGCGCCGTGCGTTTGGAGAAGCGCCTTGGCTTCCAGATTGACCGGCGCAGCGCCGAGCTGATGGAACTGGCGCTGCCGCTGTTGGCCAGAGTGAGTGGAGACCGCATCCGGCACGAGATTGAGCACATGTTCGCCGAGGCTGCCCCCCAAGTCATGCTGGCGCGTCTGGACGAAATCGGCGTGCCCGGAGCGTTGCACGCTGCGCTTGCCGGCCAGGCGGATGCGTGGCTTGCCGAGCGGTTCGCGTCCGCGCGGGAAGGGGCGCCGCAGCAGGAGCTGCCGGTCATCTACTTTGGCCTGTGGCTTTATCGATTGACGTGGCCTGATACTGAGGCCATTTGCCGGCGTTTGAAAGTGACCGCCGCCACCATGCGAGTGATGCAGCAGATTCCGCATGTCAAGGCGCGGTTACCCGCGCTGGGAGAATCAGCAAAACCGAGCGGCGTTGTGAGCGTTTTGGATGGCTGTGTACCGGCAACTCTCTCGGTGGTGGCGCTGGCGGAGGCTGACGCAGGCGTGCGGGAAAATATTCGCCGCTATCGCGATGAGTTTCGGCGCGTGAAGCCGACCATCCGCGGCGCAGACCTGAGAGCGCTTGGCGTGCGCCCCGGCCCGCAGTTCGGGCGCGTTCTCGGGCGGCTGCGCGCTGCCTGGCTGGATGGCGAGGTTTCCAGTTCGGAGGAGGAGGCAGACTTGCTGCGTGAGCTCTTGAAGGTGGAAGCCGAGCAGTCGACGTAAAGCCGTCCCTCGGCCTGCGCGCCGGTGAGTAACTTTCTGTGGCGCGCAGTGTTGTTTGAGGACGTATGTTACAATACACGCCGCAGGCGGAAATACACTCTCAGCCAGTGGTGTGCACCGGTTTCGGGCCCGGTCCGGCGAGCGCAGTGGAAGCATAAGTAGGAATTCGCAGTTTTAATCGCAGAGTCAATCGAATAGTCTTTCAGGAGGAGGACCCCTTGATGGCGCCCAACGCTGACCATATTCTTGATTGTCAGGGACAAATTTATCCGGCACCCATTCTTGCCGCCGAAAAAGAATTGGGCGTGATGGCTGCCGGAAAGGTGCTCGAGGTAATCACCACCGATGCCAACACCCGCCCAGATTTGCGCACCTGGGCGAGCAAGGTGGGGGTGGAAATAGTGGAGATTACCGCTGCGGACGAGAGCGGGCGCTACAGTTTCTTCGTGCGCAAAAGTGCGCAAGTGTCTGCGCGGACGGACACCGCCGCGGCTACCGATGAAAGCAGGCTCTTCTTAGTGGTCTTGAAAACCGGTTTTGAATACACCCCAATCGTCAGATCTGCGTTCATGTACGCCGCCCTGGCTGCCGCTATGGAGTTCGAGACCGTGGTGTATTGTGTTCAAGCCGGCGCGGACACAATGGTCGCAGGTAAAATCGATGCGTTGGACGAGAGCAAGCCGGGCAAGCCAACTATCCGGCAACGTTTCAGCGAGGCGCTGGAGATGGGCGTACGCGTGGAAGTGTGCGAGCAGACCGCAAATGTGCGCGGCATCGCTGCCGACGACCTAGTCGCGGGGGTGGAATTGCGTGGCGGCGCAGTGCTCATCGATTACGCTTCGCGGGCGGTAGGCCAACTTTCTTTCTGACCAACCAGAATACGGTTTTTTGTCCGATATGCTGAGCTCAACGGCTGGCAGCGCCAGCAGACGATTCTTCTTCGCCGCGCTTTTCTGGCTGCTAGTACCGGGTGTCATGGGCTTGACCCTGGCGTTGGTGCTCTACGTGCCCTCGCTGCAGGATGCCTTTCCCATCGGCATCAAACCGTATCTCAGCTTCGGGCGGCTGCGCTCGGCACACGTCAATCTGGCCATCTTTGGCTGGCTCTCACAGGCTTATGTGGGCGGGATTCTTTACATCCTTCCGCGCCTCACGCACACTCGCCTTTTCAGTGAACGGCTTGCGCATGCGAACTGGTGGCTTTGGAATATGATGGTGGCCGGCGCGCTGCTCACCCTGCCACTAGGCGTCACACAGGGGCGCGAATACGCGGAGATGATCTGGCCGCTTGACCTGCTACTGGTGCTGAACATGCTTTTGCTTGCGGTGAACATCTGGGGCACGGTGGCGCGGCGCAACGAGCCGAAGATTTACGTCAGTCTGTGGACGTTCATGGCCGGCACCATGGTGATGCTGCCGGTGTACATGGTCGGCAACAAAATATGGGACCCCGACGGCGCGTTTACCGGGATGACGGACAACATCGTCAATTATTTCTACGTGCATAACCTGTTCAACGCGTGGTTCACCACCGTTGGCCTCGGATTGGCGCTGTATCTGTTGCCGAAACTGGCCGACCGACCTCTGTACAGCCACAAGCTCGGGCTGTGGGGTCTGTGGAGCGTGTGGACGGGGCAGCACCATCAACTCAACAGCCCCGCCCCGGACTGGTTGGAGTACCTGACTGTGGTTTTTAGCATTCTCGCTGCTGTGCCGACCACTGCCTTCATGGTGAACTTCTTCATGACCATGCGCGGCAGTTGGCAACGCGTCGAGCGCGATGTGGCGCTTCGCTTTCTGGTGACCGGAGCGCTCTTCTGGGCGTTCACCTGTGTGCAGGGCGTGGCGCAGTCATTCCGCTCCTTTTCCATGCGCGTGCATTTCACCAACTGGGTGATAGGGCACAGCCATCTGGCGCTGGTGGTCGATTACAGCTTCTGGGCTTTCGCGCTGATTTACCTGATGGTTCCGCAGCTGGTGGGGCGTTCGCTTTACAGCCGCGCACTGATGGAATGGCACTACTGGCTGACCACTATCGGAATGGTGGTGTTCATGGTGTTTTTATGGGTAGCCGGGCTGATTCAGGCGCAGCACTGGATGTCGAACAGCATTCCGTTTCTTGATACTGTCAGGGTAATGAATCCGTTTTTCGGCGTGCGTCTTTTCGGTGGCTTGCTGGCCGGAGCAGGCATTCTGTGCTTCGTGTACAACCTGTGGCGCACAGCTGCAATTGAGCCGGCGCGGCGCTCTCCGGTTCTGGCAGCCGGCCCGGGGGCGGGGCAATGAGAGCCAATCTTCCTTACCTGGTTGGCGGCTCTCTGATTAGCCTGTTGCTGGGAATCATAGTCACGATTATCATTCCAGCGCAAGACCCGATTGGGCCGACCGCGCTGGCGCGCCCGTACACCGAGCAGGAACTGGTGGGGCGTGCGATTTACCTGAAAGAAGGTTGCATGTATTGCCACACGCAACAGGTGCGCGCGCCGGAGGCCAACGCAAGCATGATCCATGAGCCGGGCGACATTGGGCCCGAGTCGGTGCCCGGAGATTACTATTATCAGAGCCCGGTGTTTTGGGGCACCAATCGGCAAGGCCCGGACTTGGCGCATATGGCCAGCCGGGCGGGCATTGGCGACAACCCGGCTTGGCAACGGCTGCACCTGCAGAACCCGCGCGCGGTTTCTTCCGGCTCGGTGATGCCGTCTTACGACTACCTCACGCCCGCGCAGCTGGACGCGCTGGTGGCATATCTGCTCACGTTGAAGTGATGTTACATCCGGGTACTTGGTTGGTTCTCGTTACGCAAGGTATAATCCTGCTCCTGTTTGTGCTGGGGGTGTACTGGGCTCACAGGAGCGGCCAGTTTGACGACACCGAGGCGGCGAAATTTGCCATGATGAAAAACGATGAGGCCTATCGTGACGAGAGATGACTCGGAGGTGATTCTGGCCAGCGCGGCGCTGCAGGACGGAAACCTGCCCGTCGGTTACGACAATTACGCCGACGAAATCCTGGTGGCAAATGGGAAGCCGCCCGACTGGCTCGGCCTTCTGCCCCCTGCGGGTATAATCTGGGCGCTGGCTTATTACCTTTCCGCGCGCGCTTTTGATCGGGTGAATCTGGTCTTCGCCATCTGGTTTCTGGTCTGGCTGATTTACACCCCCGTCGCGCGAAAACGCGGTTGGTTCTTTGTGCCGATGTCTTGATAAGGAGGTGATTACCGGATTACACTGACAGGCAGTGAAGGCAGGGCAGTACGCGATCGGAAAGCAGTACCACAACGCGGAGCAGTATCTACATACCTAATCTGGAGGGTAAAACTATGAGTGAAGATAGAGCCGAACAAGCAAATGCCTATATGCGCGAGAAGATGATGTTTGACACGCGCATGTTTAAGGTGATCAACACTGTAGCGCCGGAAGTTGGCGAACGTTTCGCAGATTTCTACGAGAGCGTGTGGGCGGACGGCGCGCTGCCGCGGAAAATCAAAGAGTTGATTTTCACCGCGATCGGCGTTGCCTATATGTCGCCGCGCTGCATTCTGCACGTTGTCCCCGCCATCAATGCGGGCGCCACCGATGGCGAGATATTCGAGGCTGTGGCGGTAGGCATGCTCGGCGGCGGCTTCGTGCCGGGCGGGCCTGGCATCCCATACGCCTTTGAATATGCGCTCAAGGTGTTGGGGATCGCCGCCGCGCATCGTGCAGGTGAGTTCGAGGACTACCTGCCGGCGACCAAGTTCGACCACGGCGTTTACTAAGCCGGCTGCATCAATGCTGAGAAACGGGAGCCCAGGCCTGGCTACCGGGCTCCCGTCCGGCCTCCGCCATGGATAGAAAAGCGCTGCTGGCGAAAATCGAGACGTTCTTACAGCAGCCGGAGGCGACCGCGCAAGCTCTGTTGGATATGCTGCAGGAGCAGCAGGGTGGCGTTGGTTTGGTTCCGCGCATGTTGAGCCGACGGCCGGAAGCCTTTGTACCGGCGGCGGTGCAGAGCAGGGCGCTTTATCAGAACCCCCGGGCGATAAATGCAAAAACAGCCGAACTGGCTGCCGTGGCCGCCTCGGCGGCTTTGATGTGTGAGCACTGCCTCGAGGCGCACATGCGCGCCGCGCAGCGCAAGGGCGCCTCGCAGGATGAAATATTGGACGTTATTCTTGTGGCAGGTGCGATCGCCGAATCATCTACCCTTTCGGTGGCGCTGCGCAAATTCCGGCAAATGGAAAGGAAACTGGAGCAATGAAACCCAAGGATGCGATTTATTCCGCTTTCGAGTTGAAAAAGACGGCGGCTGTGCCGGCAACGATTTTTGGCGGCGGTGTGTGGACGATTCGGCACTGGGAAAAGCAGTTCGGGGAGATGATTGCTGATCCGCGCGCCTACGCGGATATGATCATCAGGACTAATGAGAAACTACGCAGCCCGATTGTGTACGTCGGCTCGGGCTACAACAATTATCTGGCAGCCGCACTGGGCGGCGAAATCAAGGAACGCGCGCTGGGCGCGCCTGATCTGGAGGCGCCCATAATCAAGGAAAGCGCGCATGAAGTTGACGCGCTGGATGTGACCTGCATCGAAGATGACCCCGTCATCCAGAACATCCGTGAAGCGGCGCGGCTGGTGGCGGCGGAGGTTGGCGACGAGGTGATTGTGTCGGTGACGGCGTGGGGCCCGTTCACGCTAGCCGGGCAGATGTATGATGTCGAGCAATTCATGAGGGCGCAGTACAAGAAAAAGGATGAAGTTCACAAAATGCTGGCCTTTGCCACAGAGCTGCTAAAGCAGTTCTACCGCCCGTTAGTGGAGGACGGCACGATGCCGATGATGAGCATCGCTGACCCTACTGGCTCGGGAGACCTTATTTCGAACCGCTTTTTTCGCGCATTCTCGTTGCCATACCTGCAGCCGCTGATTGCCTGGGGCACGGAGCATGATGTTTGCACCTGGCTGCACATCTGCGGAAACACAACCGACAAACTGGAATCGATTGCCGAGACCGGTGCGCATTGCTTTAGCCTTGATTACAAAGTGGACTTGGCGGAAGCGAAGAAGCGCGTCGGGGACATGATATGTCTGGCCGGAAATGTGGACCCTGTGTCGGTCATGGATCAGGAAGGTCCCGAGAAAGTGAAAGCGGATAGCGAGGCTTGCATTGCCGCCGCCGGACAGGGTGGTGGTTTCATCCTGACCAGCGGTTGTGACCTGCCGCCATCCATCGCGATGGAGAACCTGCAGGCGATGATGTCGGCAGGTCAGGTGTAATCGCGATGGTCGCCCGCTCTCCCCATAGCACAGTCCATTGACACGTCGGGATATAGGATGGGGTATAATAACACCACGCTGAAGTGGTGTTATTCCAGAAAGAGAGTGAAATAGTCGTGATGAACGGAATCCGTATTCAAGAGTTAGTCTCATTGGGTCTGAGCAAATATCAGGCGAGAGCGTATCTGGCGCTGCTGGGCCACGAAGAATCCACCGCGGTGGAAATTGCCGAACGCTCCGGGGTGCCGCGGCAGCGTGTTTATGATGTGCTCGCCAGTTTGAAGGAGCGGGCGCTGGTGGCGACGAAAAACGGTCGGCCCATGCGCTACACGGCTCAGGCGCCGGTTAGCGCTCTCGCCGGGCTTCTGCAGGAACGCCGCCGGAAACAGCGCGCCGAGAACGAGCGGCTGACGCTGCTGGTTGAGAAGGTGGTCGCTGATTTGCAACCGGATGGCTCTGCGAATGGGCCCGGGCGCGGTCGCGCGCCTGTTGGCGGCTTCTGATTCGGGAGATATTGCGATGGTGTTTGTGGTAATGGGAGAGGCCAAGCCCGAAGTCACTCTAGATGAACTCAGGGCGAACCGGAAGGCATTCATTGAGTGGGAGCAGGCCAGCCCGTATGCGGGGCGCTATACCACCGTGGCGCGCTACGAGTGGGTGGGCGGTTCCCCCAAAAAGACCTTCTGGGTGATGGAAGCCGAGGAACCGGCAACAATCCACGGTTTGGTGGAGTTCTTCAACGACGTCTGGAATGTTACTGCGTATCCGGTGGTGCAACGCGGGATATCCGATACCGTGTAAATTAGAGGTTGAAAAAGGGGTGTGAAAACTATGGCAACTGTCAAGATTATGTACTGGAAGGACATCCCCTACGCGGTGCGCGCCTCCGATGAGGACGGGAGCTGCAGCCAGCAGCTACCGTCGGCTTTTGAGGCTGCCGTGGATAGAGCTGCCATGGCGGCCGGAATGACGGAGCAGGCGGAGTATCAATCCGGCTTCCAATGGGGCGAAGCGGAGGAGCGTGCGGGCACAGCGGAGGCCGTTGCTAGCGCAGTGCATGATGAGCTCGTCGCCGCGTATCCACCCGACAGGCTGGCAGGCATGTCCGGTCCGGGGCTGATAGAGCTGTAGGTCCCCGTGGCTCGCGCTAAGGTCTACGCCGGCGATTGCGGCCTTTCGGCCACTATTAATGTTTCCCGCGTCGACAAAAGGCATGTGGGCGTGGTCGTCCAGAGCGAATGCGAACAGATCACGGCTATGAATCCTGATCTCGCCTGCCTGCAGTGGAAGGGCAAAGGTAACTGCGTGTTCACCCGCATCACCGATAGCGCCGTGTATCAGTCAGCTGCGCGGCACATTCGCCACCCGGCCTGCCCGGTTCCGGCGGCCATCCTGAAAGCGATTGAAATCGAGGTGGGGATTGCCACCCCGAAGGACGTGAGCATCGAACTGAGCGCCAATGGCAATGAGGTCTGCCGGCAGGAGTGAATCATGACTGAAACCGAGAGCACCAGAGACAGATTCTACGGGTGGGCGAACAAGGTCTTCTCTGGCGAGGTCTTTGATGTCAAAACCGGCAACCTGATGGGGCTGGCAGCTGCCCTGGTAACCGGTCATTCTGGCGCGGTGAGTTATTTTTATTTTTCAGCGCAGAAGGCCGGCGCTTCTGAAGATGAGCTGGCGGCCGCTGCCGACGTCGCCGCGGCCGCCTCCGGTCTGAACGTGTATGCCCTCATGCCCAAAGCGGAGGAGCAGAAAGCCGATGACTGAGAAAGAGAAACACCTGGTCATTTTCCAGCCTTCCGGCAGCCGCGGAGAAGTGGAAGATGGAGCCACTGTTCTGGAGGCCGCCCAGGGCCTGGGCGTCGAGATAGAGACCCCGTGCGGAGGGCGGCTGATGTGTTCCAAGTGCCGGGTACGCATCGAGGAGGGCCGTTTCGAGCGCTTTGGCATTGAATCAGGCATGAGCCACCTCAATGCGGTGGCCAAGAAGGAGAAAGAGTTCTTCTATTCGAAAGGGCTCACCGACCCGAACCTGCGCCAGAGTTGTGTGGCCGAGGTGCACGGGCCGTTGGTGGTTTTCGTGCCGGAGGAAAGCCGGGCGGTGCAGCAGCTTGTGCGCAAATCCGCGCGCGAGATCAACATTGATATCAATGCGGCCGTGCAGCGTTACTTCGTGGAAATGCGACCGGCCAGTCTGCACGATCCATTGGGTGATTGGGAGCGGCTGCAGGCAGCGCTCGCGGAGCAGCATCAGCTCGAAAACCTGAACATCGATTACCTCACTCTGACCGGTTTGCAGAGCGCGGTGCGCGCGGGGGAATGGAAGGTGACGGCTTTTGTGTGGCTCGACAGTGCGGGCGGCGAGGTTATTCGCGTGCTGCCGGGCTTCGTGGAATACGCGCTGGGGTTGGCCGTGGATGTGGGCACCACCACGGTGGCCGGATTCCTGTGTGATTTGGAATCAGGGCGCGTGCTTGCTTCTGAATCGATGATGAACCCGCAGACGCCATACGGTGATGACGTCATGGCGCGCATCACCTATGCCATGACCAGAGATGATGGCCTCGAGACCATGCATGCATCCATCATTGAGGGGCTAAACCAAATCGTGGCGAAGGTGTGCGAAACGTCCGGTTATCAACCGGAGGATATCCTTGAGACGGTCTTGGTAGGCAACACATGCATGGATCACATTTTCCTGAACATCTCTCCGAAGGCCGTCGGCGTGTCGCCATTCACTCCCGCGGTGCACCGCTCGGTGGATGTGAAAGCGCGCGACTTCGGGCTGGATATTTGCCCCTCCGGCAACGTGCACGTGCTTCCCAATGAAGCCGGTTTCCTCGGCGCGGACAACGTCGCATGTGTCATCGCCGAAGAGCCATACAAGCAGGACGACATGATGTTGGTGATTGATATCGGCACAAATGGCGAGATGGTGCTTGGCAATCGAGAGCGTCTGATTTCCTCCTCCGTGCCCACCGGACCGGCCTTTGAAGGGGCGCAGATTGCCTACGGAATGCGCGCAGCCGAGGGCGCGATTGAGAACGTGGACATCGATCCGGTGACATGGGATGTACGATTCAAGGTCATCGGGAAAGAGAAATGGTCAGATGAAACGCCGGACGAACAGTTGCGGGCGCGCGGCCTGTGCGGTTCGGCCATGATTGATCTTGGCTGGGAACTGTATCGCTCCGGTGTGATTGACGCCTCCGGACGCTTCTCGCGCGAGATGCATTCCGATCGCTTGCGTGAGAGCCCCAATGGCGTGGAGTTCGTCATTGCATGGGCTGCTCAAACAGCCATCGGGCGTGACATCACCTTTAATGTGGATGACGTTCGCGCGCTGCAACTGGCCAAATCGGCCATGTATTCGGCTGCGAAGATAATGATGCGCCGTATGGGGGTGGAGCGTGTGGATAAAGTTGTTTTGGCCGGCGCGTTCGGCAGCTACATTGACAAGGTCAAAGCAATGGCGATGGGGCTCTTCCCGGATTGCGAGCTAAAGAATGTACATGCGGTGGGGAACGCTGCCGGTGACGGCGCGCGTATGGCGCTGCTCAGCACCGAAA
>Ga0187827_10002806_pt1 | contig 23317 bp, 12 predicted proteins | sample ETNtaG_39_FD_167969 | JGI IMG/M metagenome (GOLD analysis project Ga0187827, IMG submission 167969) | Marine microbial and viral communities from oxygen minimum zone, Eastern Pacific Ocean - ETNP2014_SV_150_PacBio MetaG (Illumina Assembly) | ecosystem: Environmental > Aquatic > Marine > Hypoxic... | reverse complement strand
TCACCAGACTTGGGCTTGGAGACCGGACAATACCAGCAGCGCTTTGGCATCTACGGCAACATCTACGGTGAAGACAAGACCCGGCTGTTCCTTAACCAAACGTTGTTGCCCGCGGTGTTTCAGGATGCCGGCTACCGCACGGCCCATGTCGGAAAGTGGCATCTCGGTGGGAACGGGCTAAAGCAGTACGAAGGGGGAACGCCGCGAGATCGGGGTTTTGATGAATCTGTTGGCATTCGGGGGGGGCATGCGAATTTTTGGAAGGGCACTTCGGTTTTTCGCAACGGGAAGGAGTTCCCTGCTCCGGAATATCTGACTGACTATTGGGGTAGCGAAGCCTGCGCCTTCATCGATCGAGCCCATGCCCAACCTTTCTTTTTGTATCTTGCCTACAATGCGGTTCATTCGCCGATGCATGCGCTCGATGGCGATCGAGCCAAGTTCCCCAAGGTCAAGGATGAGAATCGCCGCACCTACGATGGCATGCTGCTGGCGATGGACCGAAGCATCGGGCGAGTACTCGACCGGTTGGACAAGCACGGCATCGCGGACAACACCATCGTCGTCTTTCTCAACGACAATGGCGGCGGCGGCAGCACCGATCTATACGCGTCCCATTCGCGAAACTATGCCAACAACAAGCCGCTCAGAGGGCACAAGTTCGACATCCTTGAGGGCGGTGTGCGCGTCCCCATGATCATTCGCTGGCCAAAACATGCGCCGGCCGGAAAGGTTTATGGCGAAATGGTGTCGAGCACCGATGTTTATCCCACCCTGGTGACCGCCGCCGGTTTGCAGATGCCCAAGGGACAACCGGCAGACGGCGTGGACCTGCTCCCTTTTATCAATGGGAAGAACACATCCAAACCGCACGAATGGCTATGTTGGCAAAACCGCAGTTGGTTTCCCCGACAGAAGGGCGGCTATGGTGTGCCCGCTCCCAAGGTTCACAACTCCGCCATCCGCAAGGGAAATTGGAAACTCGTGCGCATGAACGAAAAGATCGGCTCGGACGATCCACCGCCCGCGTGGCAACTCTACGACCTAAAGAATGATATCGGGGAACAAAAAGACCTCGCCAACCAGCATGGTGACATGGTCAAATCCTCGTTCCGAATACCAATCTCAATTCACAACTCCGCGTCTCTGCGACTCCGCGCGAGACCTCTCCCCTCAACTCATCCAACACCATGAACCACCGAACGCTCCTTACATCCTCCGTCAGCGTCATGCTGGCCACCACAGCCCTTGCCACCCCCGTCATTCTGTTCGAGAACAGCGACTTCGAGCAGGGCACGCTCAAGAACTGGACCGCCGAGGGCAAGGCCTTCCAGACCCAGCCAACCAAGGGCGACAACCCGACCAAGCGCGGACGCAAGGACGCCAGCAAGCACCAGGGCGACTTTTGGATCGGGACCTTCGAAAACTACAATGGCAAGTCGGGCAAACCCGGTCAAACGCAAGGCGACGGCCTGACCGGTCGCCTCACGTCCCACGAATTCACCATCGCGCACCGCTACATCAACTTCCTCGTCGGCGCCGGTGCCCATGAAGGCACCTCGGTGCGCCTCCTCGTCGATGGCAAGACCTGGCTCCTCTCCCCCGGCTTCGCCAGCGAGACCATGCAGGCGCGCTCTGCCGACGTCGGTGCTTTCCTTGGCAAGAAGGCCCGGATCGTCGTCCTCGACAATGTCACCGGCGGCTGGGGGCACATCAATGCCGACAATTTCACTGCCTCCGACAAGGCGACCGCCACGGTCGTGAAACCCACCGCGACCAAGAAGGCCAACCTGAAGAAACCGACCTCCAGTGGAGGCAGGAAACCACCCCGCCCGCTCACCGGTGGGGAACAGGTCGCCGAGATGACCATCGACAAGCAGTTCCTGATCTACCCGATCAAGAACGGTGCGCCGAAGCCGGCCATTAGTCTGAGCATGGGCGGCAAAGTCGTCCGCTTCTACACCGGCGAGCTCGCGTCCAGCGCCGATGACATCGACTGGTGGGCCTACGAGGACGTCAGCGAGTTCAAGGGCCAGAAGGCCACCCTCGCCGTCGGAGGACTCTCCAAGGAAGGCTTCCAGCTCATCAAGCAGTCCGACACCGTCCCCGGCCAGGACCGCTGGGGCGACGAGTCGAAGCGCCCGCAATTCCACTTCTCCCAACAGGTCGGATGGAACAATGACCCGAACGGCATGGTCTACTACAAGGGCGAGTGGCACCTCTACCTGCAGCACAACCCGGTCGGCTGGCGCTGGGGGAACATGACCTGGGCGCACGGCGTGTCGAAGGATCTCGTCCACTGGCAGCAGCTTCCCAACGTCCTGCACCACCGGAAAGGCGACGCCATGTTCTCCGGCGGCGCGGCAGTCGACTGGAAGAACACCGGCGGATGGAAGACCGGCGAGAACGACGTCATCATCGCGACATGGACGAGCACCGGCCGCGGCGAGTGCATCGCTTATTCCAACGACCTCGGCCGCACCTTCACCGAGTACGAAGGCAACCCGGTCATCACCCACAAGGGCCGGGATCCGAAGACGATCTGGTATGAATACGCGAAGGGCGAGAAGCCGCTCGACGCCGACGCCCAAAAGCTCGGCGGCCACTGGGTCATCGTGGTCTATGACGAGGACCAGAAGGTCGGACGCAACATCGCCTTCTACACCTCCACCAACCTGAAGGACTGGACCCTGCAGAGCAAATTGTCCGGGTATTTCGAGTGCGCAGAACTCTACCCGCTGCCGGTGGACGGGAAATCCGACGTCGTCCGCTGGGTCGTCTTTGCCGCCGATGCCAAGTATGCCGTCGGCACCTTCGACGGTAAGACCTTCACCCCGGAACACGAGGGCAAACACCAACTCCACTGGGGTCCCTACTATGCCTCCCAGCTCTTCTCCGACACCCCGAACGGGCGCCGCATCCAGATCGGCTGGGCCCGCATCAACATGGACGGCATGCCCTTCAATCAGACCTTCACCTTCCCGACCGAGCTCACCCTCCGCACCACCTCGGACGGCGTCCGCATGTTCGGCAACCCCGTCAACGAGATCAAAAAGCTCTGGTCCAAAACCCACAGCACCGCCAAGCGCCCGCTCAGCGACGGCAAGCCCGTCAAGATCGCCACTTCCGGCGCCCTCTTCGACATCGAGGCCCGCTTCGAGGTCGGCTCCGCCAAGAAGATCGGCCTCAACATCGACGGCAAACCCGCCTTCGTCTGCGATCTCGAGAGCCCGAAGAACGACATCCGCCCCATCGACGGCAAGGTCAGCGTCCGCATCCTCATCGACCGCCCCATGATGGAAACCTTCGTCAACGACGGCCAGATGGTCATCACCGCCACCTACCAGAACGACCTCAACATCGAGTCCGTCGAGGCCTTCGCGGAAGGCGGCGAGGCCAAACTTCTGTCCATCGACGTCAACGAGCTCAACGCCAGCTGGAAATAGGGAGAGCGGACAATTTTTCCCGCCAATATCTCGCGCGGAGTCGCGGAGATTTTCAGATTCACCATCTCAGTAGCCTCCACTCACACCTCATTCATGAATCTCAAACCCACAAACTCCGCGTCTCTGCGGCTCCGCGCGACAATTCTCTTCGCCAGTCTGCTCCTCAGCATCGTCTCACCGGCGAAGCCGAAAATGGATGCCAGGTCACGTTGCAATGTCATCGTCTTCATCACCGACGACCAGGGATACGGCGACCTCTCGACGCATGGCAACCCGGTGCTCAAGACGCCGCACATGGACCGCCTGCACTCCGAGTCCGTCCGCTTCACCGACTTCCATGTCGCCCCGATGTGCTCCCCCACCCGTGGCCAGCTCATGACCGGCGTCGATGCGATGCGCAATGGCTGCACCGCCGTTTGCCAGGGGCGCTCGATGATGCGCACTGACCTGCCCACCATGGCCAATTTTTTCGCCGACTCCGGTTACGCCACCGGCCACTTTGGCAAGTGGCATCTTGGCGACAGCTACCCGCATCGCCCGCAGGATCGCGGATTCCAGGAGACCATCCACCACCGCGCCTGGGGGATCACCTCCCTCGCCGACCACTGGGAGAACCACACCGACGTCTACTTCGACCCAATCCTCTCCCACAACGGGATCGACAAGAAGTTCTCTGGCTACTGCACCGACATCTTCTTCGACGAATCGATGAAGTGGATCAGCAGACAGCAGGCCGCCAACAAGCCGTTCTTCCTCTACCTCCCCACCAACACTCCACACGTCCCGAACATCTGCCCCGCAAAGTTCTCCGCGCCCTACCGGGGCCAGCACGACGGCAAACCGATCCCCGACACCTTTTACGGAATGATCGCCAACCTCGACGAGAACCTGGGGAAACTGGAGGCGTTCTTGAAGGAAAAGGGGCTCCGCGAGAACACGATTTTCATTTTTCTATCCGACAACGGAACGCAGAGCGGCCAGGCGAAGGAGATCTTCAACGCCGGGATGCGCGACAAGAAGACCAGCGTTTTTGAAGGCGGTCACCGCGTCCCGTGTTTTGTGCGCTGGCCTGCTGGAAATCTCCGTCACGACAGCGATATCGGTGACCTCACCCAGGTCCAGGATCTGTTGCCGACACTGATTGATTTTTGCGATTTAAAGACGGGCGAAAAGTCCACCAACTTCGATGGCACGAGCCTCGCTAGCTTGCTGACCGACGACGAAGCGGAGCTGGGCGACCGCAAGTTGGTGATTCAATACCGTGCATCGGGAGCGCCGTGGGATCCCGCGGTCGTGTTGTGGGACAAGTGGCGACTCATCGGCGGTGACCGGCTCTACCACGTCGCGAAAGATCCGGGGCAGGAGAACAACGTCGCGCCTGAACATCCGGAGGTAGTCCAGGCGATGTCGGAACACTATGACGCCTGGCATGCCGAGGCGAAGCCGCTCTTCGACAAGCGGCGCTGGATCACCATCGGGCGCGAGGCTGAGCCCAGTTCGATTCTTTACGCCCAGGACTGGACCGGCGACTACTGTGACAACCGCGGCGGCCTGACGGCGGCTACAGCAAAAGGCTATTGGAATACGATCGTCGATCGCGAGGGCGTCTACGAAATGGAACTCCGGCGCTGGCCGAAGGAGTCTGAGAAGACACTCGTCGAGGGCTTCGGCGGTCCGGAGGACAAGAGCCGGAGCGCCCGGCCTATCGCGGCCGCAAACCTGCAGATCGCCGGGGGAAGCTACACTCTGGATGCCGCACCGGGATCGCAGGAAGTGACATTCCGGGTGAAGCTGCCGGCGGGGAAGACCCAACTGCAAACCTACTTCCTCGATACGGAAGATCGCATGCTCTGCAGCGCGATTTACGTCTACCTGAAGCGGCTCGACGACGACCCGCGGGAATTGACCCCTGCGACGGATCGCAAGCCGAAAGGAAGTGCTCCGGCGCCGGTGAATCCCCGCAAGGGAAAAGGTGCCAATGCCGGGAAATCCGCGGCAAAAGTTACCCTGGCTGCTGACGATCTCTCGATCTCTGATTTTGAAAACGAAACCTGGGCCGACTGGACCACTACCGGCACGGCGTTTGGATCAGGTCCCACCTCGAAAAGACGCGTGGATATTCATTCGGGAAAACAACTCGTCGATTCCTTCGTCATCGGCGGCGGTGATGGGGCGACCGGGAAACTGACCTCGCCCGATTTCAAGATCGAGCGCGATCGAATCAATCTCATGATCGGCGGTGGCAATCACAAGGGGAAGACCTGCGTGAACCTGTTGATCGATGGGAAGCCTGTTTTCAGCGCAACGGGTTCCGCCTCCAAGAATCCCGCCGGCAAAAAAGTGATGCGCTGGGTATCCTGGGACGTTTCGAAACATCGCGGTCAGACGGCGCAGATCCAGATCGTCGATGAGGCGACCTCCGGCTGGGGACACATCGTCGTGGACCAGATTTTCCTATCCAACAAACCTGCCAAAGGTGCGAAACCATAACCACTTTTCCCGCTCAACGATGATCACCTCCACTCAAAAACTCTTCGCGGCTGCGGCGCTTTGCCTGACCGCGGTGCCATTCGCTTACGCCGCTGACAAGCCCAAGCCCGACATCCTCTTCATCGCCATCGACGACATGAACGACTGGACGACCTTGTTCGACGACGACAACCCGATCCAGACGCCAAACCTGAAGCGGCTCGCGGCACGTGGTGCGTTTTTTTCCAAGGCGTATTGCGCTGTCCCCGCCTGCAATCCGTCTCGGACGGCGATCCTGACCGGGCTGAGCCCTGTAACTTCGGGCGTCTACGGAAACGGCAACTCGTGGAAAAAACTGCTGCCGGATGTTGTCACGCTGCCCCAATACTTCGGGCAGCACGGTTTCGCGACCAGGGGCGGCGGCAAGATCTTTCATCACGGCGGAACCGGCACTGACCGCGAGGACAACCCGTCGTTTGATGAGTTCTTAAAACTGAGGATTCATTCAGGGAAACCGGAGACCAACCACAACGGCTACCGGCGAGGCGAGCCCGGTGTCCGCGGACTCGCGAGCCAGAGTTGGGACTGGGGTGTTCATGATGTTGAGAAACAGACCGACGAGTTCACCGTTGACTACGTCACTGAAGTGATGCGAACGGCGAAGCGCGACAAGCCGCTGTTTCTCGCTGCCGGGATCTTTCGCCCGCACCTCCCGTTCTGGGCACCGCCGGAATCGTTCGAGCGATATCCCTTTGACGCGGTGGAACTTCCGCCGCAACCGGAGGGAGCGGTTATCTTGGCGACGTGCGCGGCGGAAAAACCAAACCGGGCAAGGAATGAAAATGCCCCTGTGTTTCATTTACTGCCTGTCCTTCTTTTTCCTGATCCACTAGACATTCGCGGCACTCAAAATATGTGAACCAAGGAAAACATATCAGTAAATTACTCCTCACCATCTGTCTGCTGCACCCCTTGCTCTTGTTCGCCGAGGACCCCGTCTCCATTGCCGGGGTTTACCCCAGCCTCACCATGTACAACGACGAGGGCGAATGCGGGACGGGCGCGGTGGTTCCGTGGGCCGGTCGCCTCTGGGTCATTACCTACGCGCCGCACAAACCGCAGGGCTCTTCCGACAAACTCTACGAGATCACTCCCGGCCTGAAGCAAATCATTCGCCCGGAAAGCATCGGGGGCACGCCCGCCAACCGCATGATTCACAAGGAATCAAACCAGTTGAGCATCGGGCCGTACTTCATCGACCACAAAGGAAAGGTGCGGGTCATTCCCTACGCGAAGATGCCGGGGCGCCACACGGGGACCGCCAGGCACTTGAAGGATCCGGTCAACAAGGTTTACGTCGCAACTATGGAGGAGGGGCTGTATTCGATCGACGTGCATGACTTGAGCGTCGTCGAACACGTCAAGGACGGCAACCCGAACAAGAGATACCGGGGGCAGGGGATCAAAACCAAACTGCCCGGCTACCATGGCAAGGGGCTCTATTCCAGCCAGGGAACCTTGGTCTACGCAAACAACGGAGAGCATGGGAAATCCGTCCGCACGAATCCCACCACGACCTCCGGGGCGCTTGCCACTTGGCAGGGGAGTGGCGACTGGAAACTGGTTCGCCGCAACCAGTTCACCGAGGTGACCGGACCGGGGGGAATCTACGGGAACGCCGACGACAAGGACCCCATCTGGGCGATGGGCTGGGACGCACGCTCCCTGATCTTGATGCTTTTGGAAAACGGAAAATGGCATCCGTACCGCCTGCCCAAGGCGAGCCACAGTTACGATGGCGCTCATGGCTGGAACACCGAGTGGCCCCGCATCCGGGAAATAGGGGAGGATGACCTCCTCGCCACCATGCACGGTACCTTCTGGCGCTTCCCGAAGGGCTTTTCCAAAACCAATTCCGCCGGCATCGGCCCCCGTTCGAATTACCTCAAGGTGATCGGCGACTTCGCTCGCTGGAAAGGCCGGATCGTGTTCGGTTGCGACGACTCCGCTCAAAAGGAGTTTCTCAATCACCGGCCTTTCAAGTCCACCAAGGGAGCGCCGCTCCAGTCCAACTCCAATCTCTGGTTCGTGGAGGCGGAGAAAATCGACCAACTGGGCCCGGCGATCGGGCGCGGCTCAGTCTGGCTGCGCCACGGCCTCGAGGCGGGGCAAGTCAGCGATCCCTACCTGTTTTCCGGGTACGACCACCGCATGATGGTCATCAGGCATGAAAGCAAGGGGCCCGTCGCATTCACCTTGGAAGTGGACAAAAAGGGGGATGGGAAATGGACGAAGCTGGAGAAGTTCAAGGTCGAGAATTCCTTGGTCCATATCTTCCAGGATACCGAGAAGGGAGCATGGGTTCGCTTGCGGGTCGCCGAGGAGGTGAAGGAGGCGACGGTTCATTTTCACTATCGTGACAAGGACCTGCGCGGAAAGGGAAACGCACCGATCTTCGACGGTGTCGCAACCCTTGGGACAAAGGCGCCGTCAAAGGGAATAATCCGGAGTAACCGCAAGGTGTTGAGCATGCTTGCGGATGGCGCGTACTATGAATTGAACGACCGACTGGAACTGGCTCGAGGGGCTAAGTCGGGTGCGGCGCTGGTGGCGGAGGGAGCCCAACCGAAAACAAAGATTCGGGTGGATGCGGCTTCCGCCATCGTGGAGGAGGACGGGAGTAGCTATCGCATCCCCATGAGCCCGGGGCATGACGCCAAGGACGAGCCTGGGAAAAAACCGGGATCGGGCCGAACGCTGGAGGAACTTCTTTCCCGGAGCTTGGCCAAGAAGGCGACGGTCACGGCCAGCGGGACACATGGAGAGTACGCGGCCGCAAATGCGGTCGACGGCAGCATGTCCGAGAATTCGCGCTGGATTGTCAAGGGGACGGGTTCGCTGCAGCTTGACCTAGGCGAGGAGAAGACCTTTCGCAGCGTCTACCTTGCCTCGGGCTGGAAGCGCGACCCCCAGCATGCCGCGAAGAACTTTGACCTTCAGGCGAAGACGGATGGGAAGTGGAAAATCCTGCCGGGCGGCCAAATCCGCGAAAATACGAACTGGATCATCCCCATGCTCATGGACAAGCCGGTAAAGGCGCGTCAATTGCGTCTCCTGTTCAAGGACGAGGACTTCAATCGGGTATACGAGGTCGCGGTGTTCGCCGATCAACCGGAGATCGCCGGTCACGAGGCATCCAATCTTCACCATGCCCGGGTCTGCCGGGAAGTGGCCACCGAGCGCGACCTGTTCAACTTTGGCGGCACTTTCTACGAGTTGCCTGCCCGCAATGCTCAGGGATTCGCCAAGATTCGCCCGATTGCCACCCACAACCTGAAGATTCATGACTACGCGTCCCACTTCGGTCTGCTCTTTCTGACCGGGCTGAATGGAAAGGAGGGAGAGCGCATCATAAAGAGCGTCGATGGAAAATGCTCCCTTTGGGCGGGCGTGATCGACGACCTCTGGCAGCTGGGGAAACCACGCGGTGTCGGTGGGGTCTGGAAGAATTCGAAGGTGCAAGCAGGCGAGCCCTCCTTGCCCTACCTGATGACCGGTTACGATCGCAAGTCCGTCACCATCTCGGTCAAGCGCGATGCGGAGGTCACTCTCGAGCTCGACGTCGACGGGACGGGGCTCTGGGCGCCCTACGAAACTTTTAGTGTTCAGGCGGACGCTCCGACCGAGCACGAGTTCCCCGAAGGTTTCTCCGCCTACTGGGTCCGGGCCGTAAGTTCAGTTGACACAACCGCCACGGTGACCTTCCGCTACGAATAATTTCTTTCGCCAATGATTCCGGGGCCAAGCCTTTGAAATTCCTTCACAAATGGGTCTTGGGCGCTATAAACTTTGATCATCAAAATATTCAATTTCAGGTCGCTTTCATCTTTGCTTCATCGATTACCGTTTGGCTTGACCTGTTGTGTCCTGGCGACGATTGCGACACAGGCGCAGCGAGCCTTGCCCTTCCTGGAGGAAGCGCCGCAACTGAAGGTCAAGATTGTTGAAAAAGCCGATGCTCACTGGGCCTTTCAGCCCATTGGGAAACCCGCCTTGCCCGAGGTGAAGCAAAAGTCGTGGGCGAAGAACCCCATCGACCTGTTCATCCTGCAAATGCTGGAAGAGGCAGGACGCGCTCCTGCGGAACCAGCCGATTCCCATACCCTCCTGCGGCGGGCTCATTTCGACTTGCTGGGCTTGCCTCCCGATCCGGAGAGCATCGAGAAATTCGTCCAGAACCCCGATTGGCCTAGTTTGATCAAGGAGCTGCTGGACAAACCCTTTTTCCTCGCCTGCGGCTTTGTCCGGCCGCATGTCCCCTTGGTTGCTCCGGCGAAATATTTTGACCGCTATGACCGCGACGCAATGATCGCTCCCGTGGTGCCGGAGAACGATCTGGAAGACGTGCCTGAAATCATTCGCAACTATAAGCGCAACAGCACCTCCTACGGAGTCACGCCTGAACTGCACAAGGGCTTGCTCGAAGCCTACTATGCGAGCATTTCCTACATGGATGCGCAAGTCGGCCGCGTGCTGGATGCGCTCGAGGAACTGGGACTGGCGAAGAACACAATCGTCGTGTTCACCAGCGATCATGGCTACCTGCTGGGGCACCATCACAAGTTCCAAAAACAGCACTTGTTTGAGGAAGCCACCCGCGTCCCCTTCATCGTCAGTGTTCCATGGATGAACAAGCAACACGGCAAGGGAACAAAACATATTACCGAGCTCATAGACCTTTATCCAACCCTTGCCGACCTGACCGCACCACAGGCCTTTTGTGATTGGAAGCCCGTGTCCGACCGCATCATGACCCAATGGGCGGATGATGTTGATCCGGACAATGTCCTGCCCGAATACCCGCGGCCGCAACTGGTGCGCTCGAACTGGGTCAACTTGAACGGGCTGTGGGATTACTCGGTAACCCCGAAGGACGCGTCTCAACCCATCGAGTTCGAAGGTCAAATCCTCGTTCCGTTTTGCATCGAGTCGGCATTGTCCGGCGTGAAGCGCAAGTTCACCCGCGACGACCGGCTTTGGTATTCGCGCAGCTTCACTGCGCCGCCGCTGACATCCGGGGAGCGCCTCCGACTGAACTTCGGTGCAGTAGATTACGAGACGGCCGTCCTGGTGAACGGCCAAGAGGTCGGAACGCAGGTGGGAGGTTACGATGCTTTTTCCTTCGACATCACCGATGCCCTCAAACCCGGCGAAAACACCCTCGTCGTCTCGGTTACGGATGACCAAAGCGGCCCGAAAGGGAAACAAAAAGTGGGCGCTTTCGACAATCCACGCTTCATTTTCTACACCGCCACCTCGGGCATCTGGCAGACGGTCTGGCTGGAAAAGGTTCCCGCCTCCCACATCGGGTCGCTGAAAATCACCCCGGATATCGACAAAGGCACGGTCGCTGTAACCGTGAAGGCCTCCAGCGGCACCGCTCAGGTCTCAGTCAAGGATGGGGGAAAGACCATCTCGAGTGCCAGCGGCGAGGCCGGCGAGCCCATCGTCCTCGAGGTCCCCGACGCGAAGCTCTGGTCGCCGGAATCCCCATTCCTCTACGACCTCGAAATCGAACTGGGTGAGGACCGTGTGTCGAGCTACTTCGGCATGCGGAAGATCAGTATGGGTAAGGACGAGAAAGGTCACCTGCGCCCCCTACTCAACAACAAGCCCATCTTCATGGCCGGCCCGCTCGACCAGGGCTACTGGCCGGATGGGATCTACACCGCGCCCACCGATGAAGCGCTGAAGTTCGACCTCGAGATGACCAAGAAGTTCGGGTTCAACACCACCCGCAAGCATGTAAAAATCGAACCGGCTCGCTGGTTCTACTGGTGCGACAAACTGGGACTGCTGGTTTGGCAGGACATGCCCAATGGAAGTGCCGGAAAAGATGCCAGGGGATTTCAGGATGGCGTGCCCCGCTCGAAGGAACTCGCCGGCCAGTTCGAGCTGGAGATGCGGGAAATGATCCGGGAGCACTACAACCATCCCTCCGTCATCATGTGGGTGATCTTCAACGAAGCCTGGGGGCAATACGACACTCCACGCCTCACCGAAATGGCGCGCAAGGAAGACCCGACCCGCTTGATCAACAGCGGCAGTGGCTGGTTTCTGCCGAAGGATTGCGGCGATGTGATCGACCGTCACAAATACAAGGGAACGGTCCCGGTTGCACCAGAAGAAAAACGCATCGGAACCCTGGGAGAATTTGGCGGCTTCGGGCTGGTCGCTGCGGACAACCAGTGGGTCAAGGGACAGACCGAATCCTCCGTCTACGGCACCTGCACTGATCAGCGCGACTTCGAGAACCTATACCTGAATGCCTGGCGCAAGGTTGACGAGCACGACAGGATGGATGGCACGTCTGCCGCGATCTACACCCAGCTCACCGATGTGGAGACCGAGGTCAACGGCCTGATGAGCTACGACCGCAAAGTCATCAAGGCCGACGTCGAACTCTTTGCCAGAGCTGCTGCCCAACGTAAGTTCCCAAAGCAACCGACTATCGAGATGCTGGTGCCGACTTCGCAGGAGACACCGCAGGAATGGCGGTATACCGATAAGCAACCCGCCGAGGGCTGGAATCAACCCGGAGCCGATCTCTCCGCATGGAAAAAGGGCAAAGGTGTTTTCGGTCACAAGTTCCACCGAAATGGATCGATTAAAATAGGGACGGAATGGAAATCGCTGGATCTGTGGGTCGTCCGAACTTTTGAACTTCCGGAAGGTTCACTGAAACGCCCGGTTCTCCGCATCGCCTATGATGATAACGCCACCGTTTATCTCAATGGCATCGAAGCCTTATCCGTTAAGAAAGGAAACAACCGCAGCTACCAGGACATTCCGCTTCCGGCGCATGCCGCAAGAGCGCTTAAGCCCGGCACGAACACCCTGGCCATTCACGTGGACAACAGGAAGTCACTGAATACCCGGCAGCCGGATGTCGAGAAGCGGGCCGGCAGCCAGTTCATCGATGCAGGGATCGGTGAAGAGTCGATGGAGTGGTAAAGAGAACAACGAATTACCGATGAAAATACTGTTGCTAATAGCATTCGCAGCGATGGGGTTGGGAAACCTTGTCATGGCGGCAGGGGATCTTCTGATCGCTGATTTTGAAGACGATCGGTATGACGGCTGGACCATTGAGGGGGATGCGTTCCGTAAGGGCCCGGCATCCATGAACGCAGGCACGGCTTACCAGGTGACCGGATTTATGGGCGACGGGTTCGCCAGTTCCTACCGGGGGCACAGCCTCAAGCCGATGGGAAAGCTGACCAGCCCTGAATTTACCATCCAGCGCGACTACATCAACCTGCTGCTGGGGGGCTCTCCAAGCACACACAGCGCCGGGGTAAAGGTTCTGGTGGAAGGAGAACAGGTTGCCTGTATCGCAGCGGTCAAAGGATTTCACCTGAACGAGACCAGCATCCCGGTCAAAGCGTTCCGGGGCAAGAAAGCCCGCATCGAGATCTACGACAAAAACCCGGGCTACTGGGGGCTGATCCTGGTCGACCAGATTCGCCAGAGCGACACCAAGGTCGGCTTTGAGCCGGTGACCCGGGACATGAAAATTACCGACAAGCTGCTCCTGTTCCCGGTGGCGAAATCCGGCACGAGCCGGCGCATGGTCATTACCGTGGCCGGCATAGTGGTTCATGACCTCACCGCCTGCCTGGCCATGAGCGAAGACGAGATCGCCTGGTGGGGTTACCTGGACATGGGTGACCAGATCGGCAAGACCGCCACGATCAAGCTGGAGGAGGAGATCGGAGGCTCGGTTCGGGAAATGATCGAATGCGCGGCGGAGCCACGCTGCCTGCTGCCGAAATACGGCGAAAAATACCGTCCCCAGTTTCATTTCTCCCAGCTGAACGGCTGGAACAACGACCCCAACGGCATGGTGTATTTTAACGGGCGCTATCACCTGTTCTGGCAATGCAACCCGCTGGGCACCGGGTGGGGCAACATGTATTGGGGGCATGCCTCCAGTCCTGACCTGGTGAACTGGACGGAGCATAAGCGTGCCCTGCGATCCGGCGGCGGCAAAGGGGTCCCGCTGGAGCAGCGCCACCCGTCGATGGCCACTGGCGCCTGTTTCTCGGGCAGCGGGAACGTTGATCACAACAATGCGACTGGTCTCAATGTCGGCGATCAAAAGACGCTGCTGCTCTTCAACTCCGACATGAACGCGGGGATATCGGCTTTCTACTCTCACGATGGGATCAACTTCCAGCGCTGGATGCAGAAGTATCCGCTCGGCATCACGGGGCGCGATGCCAAGTTCGTGTTTCACAAACCGACCGGCGATTGGGTCGCAGTCAGTTGCCTCGAGAACAAGGAGCATGGCCGCCACTTCCCGATTTTCACCAGCAAGGATCTTCAGAACTGGACCCTGAAGCAGAATTTCACCGACGTGCACGAATGCCCGGAGTTCATGGAGTTGCCGGTCGATGGGGATGAATCCAACAAGCGCTGGGTGCTGATGGAGGCGAGCAGCGAATACTTTATCGGTTCTTTCGACGGCAAGACCTTCGTCCCGGAGCACGAAGAGAAAAAGGTCACGATGATTCCGCGCAGTTGTTACGCGGGGCAGTGTTTTAGCAATTCACCCGGCGGGCGCGCGGTGTATATCGGCTGGGCGGGCCTGGCCACGGAAGGCATGCCTTTCAACCAGGGATTTACGATTCCCATGGACCTGACCCTGCGAACTGTGAAAGACGGCAGCCTTCACCTCTTCGCCAACCCGGTCAAAGAAGTGGAGTCGCTGCGTAAATCCGCCGAGTTCCGGGAGAAAGACATTGAGCTGACCGACGGCAACCGGAGCTTTAGCAAGGCGCTGTCCGGCGAACTCTACGACATTACCGTGGCGCTGCGGAAGAAGGGCGCTCCGAAAACCGCGACGATCACAATCGGCAAGGTGTCACTCGTCTACAATTTCGCGACAGAGCGCTTCGGTAAGATCGCCGCACCTTTAAAAGACGGGCGGCTCAACATGCGCATTCTCGTGGACCGGGCGACCGTCGAGATATTCATGGCGGACGGCTATTCCTACCGCCTGCAAACCCGAAAGGCGATGTCCGGCACCAAGCCCGGCGCGATCTCCATTAAACTTGATGCCCCCGCCGACAGCGGAGTGGTCGTTGATGAACTGACCGCCTATCCCATGAAATCCATTTGGCAGTAAAAAGACGAAAACAATGATTCGATTTTTGCATCACAAAACGCAGTGGGTTTTCCCGATCCTGCTATGGTTACCCACCGCCGCACTGGCGGAGGTGCGGGTGCCCGGCTTTTTCAATCACCATATGGTTCTGCAACGCGACATGCCGGTTCCGGTATGGGGCCGGGCCGATCCCGGTGAGATGGTGAAGGTATCCTTTGCCGGGCAGGAGCATGAAACCCGGACGGGTGATGACGGCACATGGATGGTGAAACTGAATCCGCTGAAGGCCAGTGCCGAAGGGCGCCTGCTGACCGCCGGTGAGACACGGATCGAGGACGTGGTCGTTGGTGAGGTCTGGATCTGCTCCGGGCAGTCCAACATGCAGTTCCGGGTCGACAAGGCTCTCAACGCTGAGCAGGAAATCGCCGCTGCCGACTACCCGGGAATCAGGCAACTGAATATGAATCGAACCGCCGCCTACCTGCCGAACACCGATGCCGACGGCGAATGGTCGGTCTGTTCCCCCGGGACAGCAGGAAAATACACCGCCGTGGGATATTACTTCGCCAGGAAGTTGTATAAAGAACTGAAGATTCCCATCGGTCTGATTGATGCCAGCTGGGGCGGGACCGGTGTGGAGCCGTGGATTCCCGAAGCGGGATACCGCATGATCCCTGAACTGAACAAGCAACTGGAAGAGCTCGAGTTTGGACTGCCCGCGTCACCCGCGGGAAAAGAGAAATGGGAGCGCTACCTGGACGGGATCGAACAGTGGTTGCCGGGAGCAGGCAGGCAGGTTGCCCGGGGGAAACTGCCGGTCAATATTCCAGCCCGGCCCGGCAGACTGCCCGCCACACACCATGGACTGACCAAGATCTACAATGCAGTCATCAACCCGCTGATCCCCTATGCCATCCGCGGAACCATCTGGTACCAGGGCGAATCCAGCTGGGGGCATGGCCCGCATTATTTTTATCTGAAGCAGGGCCTGATTGAAGGATGGAGGGCACGCTGGAACCAGCCGCCTGCATCCGCCCGAACGATGCCGGGCAGGGATTTCTCTTTCTATACCGTGCAGCTGGCGAACCTTCACCCCTACAATCAGAAACCCGAAGGAGGCGATGGCTATGCCAGGATTCGCGAAGCGCAGCGCCGCTGCCTGGAGTTATCAAACACCGGCCTGGCCGTGACCTACGACATCGGCAACCCGACCGACATCCATCCAAAGAACAAGCAGGATGTCGGATTGCGGCTGGCTCTCTGGGCCCTGGCGAAGGACTATGGTAAGGAGGTCGTCTACAGTGGGCCGCTTTTTGAACGCATCGAGATCAAGGGCAATGAGGCGCATATCCACTTTACCTGCACCGGCAGCGGTCTGATGGCCGGGAACAAAGACGGGCCCGGAGCGGCGCAGGCAGTGCAGACAAAGCTCGAAGGTTTCGCTGTTGCCGGTAGTGACAAAAAGTGGCACTGGGCAGAGGCGAAAATCACCCCGGACGGCAAGTCGCTGATCGTGACCTCCGCTCAAGTCAGCGAACCGGCAGCAGTCCGCTACGCCTATCGCTGGAACCCGTTTCACAGCAATCTCTACAACAAGGAAGGACTCCCGGCCGCGCCCTTTCGCACGGATGACTGGTAGCAAACAAAGACAAGATTCGATGAATAACTTTGCAAAAACATTCTACGCCCGGGCCGCTGTTTTTCTGATCCTCGCCTGTTCGGCCTCCCTGGCCGGAGCCGCAGTCAGGCTGCCCGGTTTCTTTACCGACAACATGGTCCTCCAGCGGGACATGCCGGTGCCGGTCTGGGGCTGGGGAAACCCCGGCGAGACGGTAACCGTGGAATTCGACGGGCAGAGAGCCATCGCGACGGTGGATGAATTCGGCAGCTGGATGACGAAACTGAAGCCTCTGAAAGCTTCGGCGACGGGCCGGGTTCTCTCGGTGAATCATATTCAGCTGAAAAATGTCCTGGTCGGCGAAGTATGGATTTGTTCCGGCACCGAAAACATGAATTTTCCGGTCCGGAAATGCATCAACTCCCGGGAGGAACTAAAGAATGCTGATTACCCGCTCATCCGCCTGGCTGCGATCGATCGGGTTCAGTCCCCGCTGCCGGAGAACGACGCCAACGCCCGGTGGGAACCCTGCACGAACACGAGCGTCGCCAACTTCAGTGCCACCGGATACTTCTTTGCGAGAAAACTTCACGGGGAACTTGGTGTGCCCATCGGCGTGATCGGCGCCAGCTGGGGAGGGACCGGAATCAATCCGTGGATCCCCGGAGAAGGCTATCGCGATACCCCGTCGCTCAAATGGGCCGTCGACCAGATCTACAACGGGCGGCCCTCTACAGAAACGGGAAAGAAGAAGTGGGAGAACTACCTGGAAGCGCTCGCAGAATGGCTGCCAAAGGCCCGACAGGCAGTCGCGAACGGACAGACGCCCACGGATCGTCCGGAGATTCCGACCGAGCTTTGGATTACCAATATTGTGCCTACCAAGACATTCAACGGCATGATCAATCCCCTGATCCCTTATGCGATTCGGGGCGTCACCTGGGACCACGCCGACAACCCGCGCAGGCCGGAGGAACTCTACCAAAAGCAGAAAGCTCTCATCGAAAGTTGGCGCAAACTCTGGCAACAGGATTTCTCGTTTTACTTTGCTCAGATTCCCAATTCAGGCCCGCGCGATGACCAGCCCGAAGGTGGCGACAAAACGGCGCAACTCCGCGAGCAGCAGCAAAAGGGCCTGGCTATTGCCAACACCGGAATCGCCGCCACCATTGACATCGGGGTCGAGGACAAGCGCGCCGCGCAGAACAGGCAGGACGTCGGCGCCCGCCTGGCGCTCCTGGCCCTGGCAAAGGATTACGGCAGGAGCGACCTGGTGCACAGCGGGCCGCAGTTTCGGGAACTGGAGATCAGGGGACGCGATGCCCGCGCCTGGTTTGACCACACTGGCGGCGGTCTGATGACCGGGGCAAAAGACGGTCTCCAGCCCGCAGGGCAGGTTGAAGCGGAACTCAAGGGCTTTGCGATCTGTGGTGCGGACCGGGCCTGGCATTGGGCCGACGTGAAGATCGGGCCGGAGGCAAAGTCAGTGATCCTCTCTTCCGCCCAGGTCGAGACTCCGGTCGCAGTTCGCTACGGCTATCGGGGCAATCCAGCCGGGATCAACCTCTACAACCGGGAAGGTCTGCCGGCGTTGCCTTTCCGAACCGACAATTTCTAACTCAATGAAAAACCAACAACAGAAAATGGGAAGACTGGTCGCAGTGATGCTAATGGCATGGTGCGCCTTGTCCGCAAACGCGACTGACAAGCCGAATATTATTGTGATCCTTGTCGATGATATGGGCTACTCGGATGTTGGCGCGTTTGGCGGTGAGGTCGAGACTCCCAATATCGATGGGCTGGCGGACGGCGGTTTGCGTTTTACGCAGAGTTACAATTCCGCCCGGTGCTGCCCATCGCGTGCCACCCTCCTGACCGGACTCTACTCGCAGCAGGCCGGCATCGCCGACTTCACCGGCGGCGACCAGACCGCCACGCGCGGCCCTGCATACCTGGGGCGCTTGAACGACCAATGCGTGACCCTGGCGGAGGTTCTCAAAACCGCAGGTTACAACACCTACGGCGTCGGGAAGTGGCACGTTGGCAAGGCGGAGCCGGCGTCCCCAGTTCGCCGTGGCTTTGACGAGTATTTCGGCTACACCGACTTCCATAGCAAAAACCAATGGGCGATGAATGCCTACAGAAGACTGCCCACGGGCCGCAAACCGGAATTGTCTTATACCCGGGAGAACTTCTACGCCACAGACGTCTTTACCGACTATGCGCTTGAATTCATCAAGCAGGGGACTGAAGAGAAGAAACCGTTCTTTTTATATCTTGCGCACTCGTCACCCCATTTCCCTCTGCATGCTCCGGCAGAAACACGGGACAAGTATCTTGAGCGCTATCGCAAGGGCTGGGATGTGCTTCGCAAGAAACGGTATGAACGTCAAAAAGAGAGCGGGCTCCTCACCGATGCATGGAAGCTCGCCGAGCGCTCCGATGTTCCGGTAGACGGGAAAGGCAAGATGGGCGAGATCGCCAATGGCTGGTCGGGCAAGCAGAACCCGGCATGGAATACCCTGGACGCAGACCGCAAGGAGGACCTCGTCTATCGTATGGCGCTCTTTGCGGCAATGATCGATCATGTCGATCAGGGCATCGGCCGAATCATCAGTCAGCTCAAGGAAAACGGGCAGTTTGAAAATACCCTAATTCTTTTCACCAGCGACAATGGCGCCTGTTATGAATGGGGGCCCTTTGGCTTTGACGGCGGAAGCCGGGCAGGACTCAATATTCTTCATAAGGGCGAGGAACTGAAGGGAATGGGATTGCCGGGCGGCAAGGAGATGTCTGTCGGCAGCGCCTGGTCCTGCCTGAGCAATACTCCGCTGCGCATGTATAAACATTTCAACCATGAGGGCGGTAACTGCAGTCCCCTCATAGCCCACTGGCCCGGGGGCATAAAGAACCCCGACCGATGGGTGCGGTCACCGGTGCACTTAATGGATTTCATGCCGACACTCTGTGCGGTTTCGGGCGCAAATTACCCCGACACATTTGAAGGCAATGTCATCACACCATCAGAAGGCGTGAGCATGAAGCCGGTATTTGACGGCGAGGATAAACTCCCTGAGCGCACCATGTTCTTTGATCATTTTCGTTCAAGCGCGATCCGCAAGGGGCCGTGGAAGCTTGTCCGCGGCAATGGCCGTTATAACAAACGCACCTGGGAATTATACAATATAGACTCCGATCGCTGCGAAACGTCTGATTTGATCAGCGGGAAACCGGAGATGGCAAAGGAGTTGGAGGCTGAATGGGAAAACTGGGCAAAGCGCGTTAAGATCTTTCCGTATTTCCGCCCTAAAATTCAGAAGTAGCAGAGTTGGCTTGGCGCAAGCTGTTGCAAAATGCCTAACAACATAGAAAACAGATCGATATATGAAGTCTAGCAATTACCTGAGTAAAGCAACGTGTGCCTTATGCGCCGCCCTGTTTCTCCTGTTCCCGGCGTCAGCTGAAGAGGCGGAGAAGTCGGCGCCCGACCCCCTGTTAGATCAAGCGGGTTTCGATTTTCACACGTATACCGCAAGTTACGATCAGCCCAATCGACCGCAATTCCATTTCACCTCGCGTGAAGGAGGTATCAATGATCCCAACGGATTGATCTACTATGATGGCGAATGGCATCTGTATTTTCAGCACAAAGGTCAGAAACACTGGGGCCATGCCGTCAGCACAGATCTAATCCATTGGACGCAACTGGAGCATGCCATTGTCCCGCACAAGGGGCACTGTGCTCACAAGGGGCAGATCTGGTCCGGCACGGCGATCATCGACTCGAAGAACACCCTGGGGAAGCAAAAGGGGGACACGAAAACGATTGTGGCCTTCTTTACCCATACCCAGAAAGCATTCCATCAGGACGGTGCCTACAGCACGGACAGGGGACGGACTTTTCAACTATTGGGCAATCTCGTCCCGAACCAGGGATCTTCAACAGGTGAGCGTGACCCTAAGGTGATCCTGGATCCTGCAACCAATAAATGGATCATGTATGTGACCGCGGGAGTCAGTGCGGTGTTTGAGTCCACCGACCTGATCAAGTGGAAGCACATCGGCAAGGTGGAGGGAATCGGCGGAGAGTGCCCGGATTTGTTTCAGCTCCCACTGGACGGTAATCCGTCAAAAATGATGTGGGTTATGACCAATGGGGGCGCAAGATATGGAGCCGGCACCCTTGAGAATGGGATATGGCGGCTGGCTGAGGGGGAAAGACTTCAGGGCTTTGATTCCGGACGCCCGCGCGGAAGCATGGGCTATGCCTGGCAGACCTTCGGCAACGGCCCGGACGGGCGCGTGGTGCAGTTGGGCTTTATTCAAAGCGGTAAAAAGGGTGCCCGGGCTCCCATACCGCACGAAGGCCTGCCGTTCTTCCAGCAGATGACCTTTCCCGTCGAGCTGACGCTGCGCTCAACGCCGGACGGTATGCGCCTGTTCCGGAATCCGGTGAAGGAGATTGAGACGCTCTACACAGACACCAAAAAGTGGAGCGGGATCACCCTGGCCACCGCGAACGACAAGGGTCATCTTGGCGGCCTCACGCCGGATTTGCTGGACATGACCTGTGTCTTCTCGCCCGGTGAGGCAGACAAGGTCACCTTCAACATTCGCGGCGTCGCTGTCCGGTACACCCAGGCGGACGAAAGGATTCGCATCACCAACAATGCGGGCATCGTCGGTGAATCGCTCGTCCCCGCAAGTCCGGACGAGAAGGGCCGGGTCAAGTTTCGGGTGCTCTTCGATCGCACCTCCTTCGAGATCTTCGTCAACGACGGCATCGCCGCCGCCACGATCAACTGTGTTCCCGTGAGCCGGACCCTGTCCGTCGACGGCCCCCGGAGCATGATCATCGACGAACTCATGGTCCACGAACTTCAATCTATCTGGCAAAATAAATAACAATGAAAATAAACGTTCAGAAACTGGCAGCCTGCTGCTCAATACTCTTTAGCGGTCCCCTGTCGGCTCAAAATGACGGCACTGCGCCCGAGGTTACCGACCTCAACGCGCAAGATGTGTCGATGCAGTGGGAGAAGAATATTCCTTACCTGGAAGAGGCCTACATCAGTGCCCGGCCCAGAGGTATGGATGACGATATCCCGGTCGGAGTCCTGGGCCTCAATGGTGGAGACAAAGAGATGATCCTGGCGTTTGCCCGCGAAGTGGCCGGCAACACGGACCCCAAGCGCAAAGACAAGACCGACAGCCTGCTGATCAGTCACAAGGGCAAGTTGATCTTCGAGTCCTACTACAGACGCGGGCGCCAGAACCTGCCCCACTTCCAAATGTCCATTACCAAGTCCTATACCGCTTTTGCCCTCGGGCGGGCCATGCAGTTGGGCTACCTTACCATGGATGACCTGAACAAGCCGGTCGTCGGTTTTCTCAAAGAGGTTGATCAGAGCAAGCTGGTTGAAGGGGCGGACAAAGTAACTTTAGCTGAGGCCCTGAATATGCATTCCGGAGTGAAGCTGACCCGGGAAAAAATCATGAAGTACAAGGGCAACCCCGAACTCCTGGAAGGCCAGAAGCAGATCCAGGCCTATTTTGAGGACAGCAATCCGATCCCGCCTGCGCCGAGGAAGTTTGGATACAAGGCGGCCGACCCGGCTATGATCATGCAGGTGCTCGAGGTGTTGGTTCCCGGCTCGGCGGAGGACTTTATCCGCAAGGAACTGATGGGCAGAATGGGAATCACCGAATATGCCTGGCAGGACGATACCAGCGGCCTGCCCAAATCGGCGGCCGGTTCCAGCTTCCGCTCCCGCGACATGCTGAAATTCGGCATGCTGATCCGCGATAAAGGCAAATGGAAAGGCGAGCAGCTGATTCCGGCGACCTTTATGAAGCGCGCCGTCAGCCCGATCTCATTGGGTTGGGGAACCAATTACTACGGCTACTTCTGCTGGCATCGGACGTTGAGGCACAACGGTAAGGAGTATCCGAGCATCGAACTCCGCGGGGCCCTGGGACAGTTCGTCTTTATCTTTCCGAACCAGGATTTGATCGTGGTCGCCACTGCCCATGGCGTCATGACGATGCTCAGAGAAATCCCCGAGCGAATCATCCCGGCGTTTACCGAATAGAAGGAGAATTATGGTGTTTGATGGCGATATTGGTGGTCTCAGTCGATGAAGTTCCACTCTTATGAAACTGGTGCTCCGTGCCCCGTTTCATCGATGACTTTCCCCGGGCGCGCCCGGGAGGGGGGCTGCCAGGGAGAGCTTTGAGAAGGGTGATGCCATCGATACCGGGCACCTATCGCTTCAGCCTCAGACGGTGGCCGGAAGAAATGGACGAGCCCATTCGCGCCGCCGCCGAGCTGACGGTTCCCGCCGGGTTCGAAGGCGCGACCAAGAGGGAAAAGGGCAAGGCTCTGCCCATCGTCAAGGCCCGCCTCAAGGTGGCCGGTTTCGACAAGACCATCGAGGTGACGGACGACATGTCCGAGGCCACCTTCACGGTCTCCCTGAAGAAAGGCGCTTGCGACGTTCACGCCCAATTTATCGGCGACGACGGCAAAGCGTACGGAGCCTATTTTCTATATGTAAAACGTGAAGGCCAAAGGAAACAGCAGTGAGTACGGATATGAAGAACAACAGAAAGTTG
>Ga0187827_10002801_pt1 | contig 23334 bp, 19 predicted proteins | sample ETNtaG_39_FD_167969 | JGI IMG/M metagenome (GOLD analysis project Ga0187827, IMG submission 167969) | Marine microbial and viral communities from oxygen minimum zone, Eastern Pacific Ocean - ETNP2014_SV_150_PacBio MetaG (Illumina Assembly) | ecosystem: Environmental > Aquatic > Marine > Hypoxic... | reverse complement strand
CCGGAACCTGCTTCAACCATTGGTGGTACAAAATGCTTGCACATTAGCCAGGGTCCTTTGAGATCGGTATTAAGTACACGATCCCATTCTTCCTCGGTCGTCTCATCATAGGCCCGATTCAGTTCTGAGCCCGCATTATTTACAAGCACGTCGACCTTGTCCCAACGATCATAGGCAATGGTTGCTGCCGCCTTCACATCAGCCTCGATGCGCACATCGCACTTAAGCGCAGAAACCGCTTCGCCAAGTTCGGTTGCCACTCGGTCCGCCGCCTCCATATCAATGTCAGTAATCAACACCTCAGCGCCTTCTTCCACGAATCGGCGTACTGTCGCAGCACCTATTCCACTGGAACCCCCGGTGACAACACAGTTCAAGCCTTTCAATCGCATATCCACCCCCGGTCAATGGTAATCCAAGGACAGTTTACCTAACTATCCCGGATATAGCGCCACGTCACGCGGGCTCATTGATGGGGCTGTCTAATACAGCGGGTACCGTGGCACGTATCATAGGAGTTTATGTGAGTGGACTGATTCTACAGGCTACAAACTCATGGGTACTGGTGTTCCAGACCGCTGCTACTGACTATTTGTTCGGATTGGTTTTTTATCTGGTCTTTGGCAGCACTGAGAAAGAGTTCGATTAGAATCCGTGCATGGCCGGAAAAGAATAATCATTAGTATAAGATAAAGCATCAAATTGAATTGGAAGGGGAACATCATGCAAAGGCTGTTTTTGCTGTTATTGATTTTGAGTTTTTCCACTGTAAAAGCTGACCCAAGCAGTGCTTCGGTTGTTGAAGAAGACATACAACAAATAGAACAACTGTATTCGAACTGGCGAGAGGCGGTTGAGACAGCAGATATACAGCGTTATGTTACAGCGCTTCATCCTAATATCCGTTTGTTTCCTCCCGGTGCAGAAGTTATAGACACTGCGGCCAATTACGCAAAGTTTCTAGTACCTGTTTTTGCGGCAGCGGACTACCAGATTGAAGTCAAGCGAGCGCCGGTTGCTGATGTCATTGGTGATTTTGCTGTTGTTGAATACGAATACATCATTCACTTGAAACTCAAGAACCCTGAAGAGGGTGTGTCAGAGCCAGGCGCCATGACGGCATCAAGGTCCGAAGCACGATATTTTGATGTCCTCAGGAAAACTGATGGGAAATGGAAAGTCTGGCGCCATACCTGGCAGTAGATAGTGCCTTTCCAGGATCAAAGGCCAGCGCTCAGTTCTTCCACTATTTTGTGACTGACACAGCCTTCTATATGATCGTTCACCAGACCCATAGCCTGCATGAATGCGTAAGCGGTTGTGGGGCCAAAAAATTTCCAGCCTCGCTTTTTCAAATCTTTGCTCAGGCCCTTGGACGTCTCTGTAATAGCAGGGTGTGGGTAGTCCCATTCTCCTTTACCAATATGTGGTTCAGTGGAGGTTGGCTGCCATTGCCAGATATAAGAAGCAAGACTGCCAAACTCATCCACTACCTCAAGCGCACGATGCGCATTATTGATGGTGGCCTCGATCTTACCCCGGTGACGAACAATGCCTTCGTTTTGGAGGAGCCGGGTTACGCTCTTGTCATCAAAGCACGCAACTTTATTGAAGTTGAAATCATCAAATGCTTCGCGAAAGTTTTCGCGCTTGCGCAGGATTGTCAGCCAGGAGAGTCCTGACTGAAATCCTTCCAGGCAAATTTTCTCGAACAACCGAAAATCATCAGTCTCGGGACGGCCCCATTCTTCATCGTGGTAATGGCGATAATCCAGGGGCTCGCTACCCCACCAGCAGCGGGTAATTCCATCTTCACCGGTACGAAGATACTTATTTTTTGAGCCAGACATTTTTTTTGAGCCGGGCATAGTTATTGCTCCGGCGACAAAACCAGCCCTCATTCCAGGCTGGTTTGATCGCCGGGCTAGATGATCGCACTAGTCACTCAGTGCTACAGGACTGCCCTTAGTCCGTAAAGAACAACCGTAAGAGCCACACCGGAACCGATAACACCATTTACTTTAGTCATCGGACCCTGCTTGCCCACCATTCCATTAACTTCAAGCGCGGCAATAATTACCAGTATCGCGCCAAGACCAGCCATGCTCGCATCCCCAATGAGTCCATTGTTCAGGTGGGTTGATGAACCCATAAAAAACAACATGGGAAAAGAGAACAAGGTGTTAGTTCGCGACGCCAGGGCCGCCTTTGGTGCCGAGGCAGCAGCTTCGGGCAGTGCTTCACCACCCTGGGCAACCTGCGTTGCGGAAGCGATTACTATTTTCTGGTTGGGCCAGATAATCAGCCAGACATTCAGGAACATTAGTATACCCAGGGTTGAACCAATCGTTATGTCATAGGATATTGCCGGATGACGATAGGCCAGCATGACTATACCGGTCAGGAAGGTAAACATCGCAGCCCAGCGAAACCACCACAGGGCTCTTGGTACCAGCTTTTGGATGGCGCCGGAACGATGCTCGGCCTCGGCTTCCTTAAAGTACTCTCCCTGTACGAAGTTAAAGTAATACAGGAGCCCAATCCAGGTTATACCTGCCAGGAAGTGTAGCCACCTAACCAGATAGTCCAGACCGTAGCCGCTCAATAATAGTGCTATATCCATTTTGTATCCCTCATTTTTTGTTATTTCAGGGTGTGTGCCCAGGGTGATGGCTTAATCGCGGGGTTACTGCAAATTCGCCGTGTTGAACAATGATACCACCTAATTTTTGAAAAACTATCAATCGAGTACCAACTTTAGACCAACAAAACCCTGCACTACGCGAGGTTTTTAGTTTTTCGACCGCACCACTAGAGAGAAGAAACCGTAGGATTCCAAGAGCAATTGTCGCTAGATTATGTGTCAGAAACCTGGACGGGGTAACGTGGCCTGCTATTTTCTTTGGGCATGCCTGATGATAGTCTCACCACTAGTAGTCTGATTTCTTTGGGGACCCTGTCCAGGTTAAGGCGCTTCTATCTGCCAACTGGAACCTATTGTTGCGCTTATAGCCTTAAACTTTTCCGAGTCTATGATTAATATCACAATGGGCGCATTCTCCTAGTAAAAATCTGACACAAGCGATGAGCCCTTGGAATAATGGGTCTGCAGGAACTAAGAACAGGATACGATATGAAAGTAGCGCTAAGTGCTCCTCCTTTCCCGCTGGATGAGGCACCCTCACCACCACTGGGTCTTTGCTATGTTGCGGCCGCATTCAGGGAGGCCGGGGCAGAAGTAATACTGCTTGACTACATAGTTGAGAAATACGCGCCGGAGAAAATGCGCAGATCCCTGGAAGAATTCCAGCCTGATGCTGTGGGAACCACTGCGGTGACGATGAATTTTAAGGGTGCCGCAGAAATTCTTAGCGATGTTAAGACCTTCTTTCCGGACCTTGTAACCATCATCGGAGGGCCTCATGTCACCTTCGATTCGGCCGATACACTCAGACAGTACCCTGCGATTGATGTGGTTGCCCTTGGCGAGGCTGAATCAACTATCAAAGAGTTCACGCCACAAATCCTGAACCGAAAGGCATGGCATTCGATTCAAGGTATCTCCTTTCTGGATGGCGAAACCCTGATTAATAATGAGCGCCGGGAATTCATCAAAGACCTGGACAGCATCGCGCAACCGGTTCGGGATATTCTGTCAGTATCACGCTATCTCGCTTTGGGCTTCCCGGTCAGTATTATCACCAGTCGTGGTTGCCCCTATCGCTGCATATTCTGTCAGGGCACACGAATGGTTGGCCACAAGATACGATATCGGGAGGCCGAGCAGATTGCTGATGAGATCGAAAACATACTGGCCCTTGGCTTTAGGCGGATCAATATCGCCGATGATTTCTTTACTTCCAGCAAGAAGCGGGTTCGCTTGCTATGCGAAGAGATCAAGCGACGGAATATAAAATTTGAGTGGGCCGCCTTCGCCCGCGTGAACTCTGTTTCTCACGAGTTGCTCGAAATGATGATGGAAGTAGGCTGCGACACGATCAGTTTTGGCCTGGAATCTGGCAATGAGGAGATGCTGGAACGTGTCGAAAAACATATGAAACTTGACCAGGCCAGGAAGGCGGCAAAGATATGTAAGGAAGTCGGTATGAACGTATTTTCGTCCTTTATCGTGGGTCTTCCAGGCGAAACAAAAGAAACACTACAGGAAACCCGTGATTTCGCCGAAGAACTCGGCACTGAGTTTGGCTATCACTTCCTCGCTCCTTTACCCGGCACACCAATACGCGATGAAATCGAGAAGTTCGATCTCACCATCCAGAGTACTGATTGGGATGAATACGATGCCAACCGGGCGATCGTCAGCACATCGAAACTGAACCAGCAGCAGATGGAGGAATTTGTTGCAGAGTATGAAGTAGGCTGCCAGGACCATTGGAATAAGACAGAGACAAACTATCGGAATGGTACTGCGAATGAGATGGAGATATTGAAATTCGAGAGTAGACAGCGGCTCGAGTTCATATTTGAAGTTTTGTCTGAAGACGTGATCGAACTGGCAGCGCAGAATCTTCCCACCACAGATGGGCAGTCAGTTACAGAAGGCCTGACAAGTACCCTTGCAGTCGCCGCCAAAAAGGCCAATGTAGTAATAGACAATAAGGTCATCTGCCAGACCGTTAATCACCTTGTCGAACAAGGCTACGTGATTCCTGACGTTGAGGAAGGCAGACACAGTTGGCAATGGACCCAGTTTCCTGCGGCGATCAGGCAACAATAACCTTGAGGAATTGTGAATAGTACAAACGACCCCTGAATACCTAATAGCTAGTGCCCTGGTTTCAAACCAACAGAGAGTGCCTTGTAGTTACAGCTCGGCTTAGGCCTCAACCGTCCTCGCAAGCAGAGCTAACATGAGCTGAATATTCGTTTTTAATTGGATTTATGCGGGAGAGAAATAATGGCCGATGAAGTGCAGTTCAAAACTGTTGAGGTTAGAAGAGACAACTGGAGTGATACACGGTTGGTTGAAGAGACCTTCTCCGCAGACATGCTTGATGATCAGGTACTGATCAGGGTTAAAAAGTTTGCCCTGACGGCCAACAACATCTCTTACTGTGCAGCCGGAGACTTTCTTGGCTACTGGGGCTTCTTCCCGGCTGAAGATGGTTATGGCCGGGTGCCTGCAATGGGTTACGGAGAGGTGGTTATTTCGAACCACGCGGAGATCAATGTTGGTGAACTGCTGTGGGGTTTCTACCCCATGGGAAATTACCTGCTGGTGAAAGCTGGCAATGTCAGAAAGGGCGGCTTCAATGATGTGAGCGAACACCGAGCAGCCTATTCTCCACTGTATTCAGGGTTTACCCGGGTCAACAACAACTCCGGGCATGAGCCGGCACGCGAGGACCAGGACCTCCTCTTGAGGGGGCTCTATTTAACATCGTGGCTTGTAGAAGACTTCATGTTTGAGAACGATACCTTTGGCGCTGAGACCTACCTCATCACCAGTGCGTCATCCAAAACCAGTATAGCGCTCGGCTATCTGACCAGGGAAAGGGGCAACATGAAATCTATAGGCATAACTTCTGAGGGCAATCGTGCATTTTGTGAAAGCCTTGGCTGTTACGATGCGATCATCAGCTACGATGAACTCGATTCACTGGATGCATCTCAGCCGGTGGTGATGGTTGATATGGCAGGCAACACCAGCGTTGTAAGATCACTGCATGAACACTTCGGCGACAGGATGAAGTTTTCCTGCAAAGTGGGTGCAACACACTTTGATGAGATGGATGGCGATACGACTGATCTGCCAGGAGCCACCCCGGAATTCTTCTTTGCTCCTGGTCAGGTACAGAAACGTAACGAGGAATGGGGAGCTGGTGAAGTAGAAAGACGGGTAGGAAGCAGCTTGCGCAACTTCCAGGTCTTCAGTGACGAATGGTTGAAGGTAGTGCACGGGGAAGGTCCGGAAGCGATTACTGACACCTTCCTGAAAGTGTTAGCTGGCAAGGCTTCCCCTGCTGATGGTTTCATTCTCTCGATGGAGTAGCCAATTAACTAATGGAGCGGCTGTATATTCACCATCAGCTTATCGGGACCACCAAATTGCGCAAGGCTGACTGGGTCATGCTCAACCAGTGAAATTCCACCCAACCGTTGAGTCATGGCTGAAACAGCAATTTCGCCTTCCAGACGGGCCAGTGTAGCGCCGAGGCAGTTGTGGACACCTGACCCAAAAGCCAGATGCGGGTTTGGTTTCCTGTCAATAATAAACTCACCCGCACGATCAAACGCTTTTTCATCTCGATTAGCGGACGCTATCAATGGCGTAACAAGATCCCCAGCGGAAATTTCCACCCCCGCCAATTCCACATCCCTTGTTGTGCGCCTTATTGTTTGCGAGAAGGGAGAATAGAACCTGAGCGTCTCTTCAACGAAGCCCGGAATCAGCACAGGATTGTCTTTTAGCTGTATAAAAGTTTCTGGTAGCTCGTGGAATACCCGCACAGATGCCAGTATTAACCCCGTAGTCGTCTCGTTTCCGGCGATCAACAGAAGCCGGCAAAAACTCAGCAACTCCTCGTCGGAGAGCTTCCCGTCTTCTGTTTCCTCCTCAACCAGGTCGCCCAGCAGATTTCGCTCAGGCCGTTTTCTTAGCTCTTCTATGCGCTCGATAAAATAGGCATCCATATCAGCACCAGCTTGCTTGACCTCATCACTGGGGTCACCAAACAGGATCTCGGCAATATTGCCGAAAATCAGATCCGACCAGCGTTTGAACTCCAGCATGTCACCATCGGTGACGCCCAGCATGTGAGCGATAACGGTAACGGGTAAAGGTGCTGCAAGTGAGGTGATCAGATCTGTGCAATCCTCCTGCGCCATCACCTGCATCAGTTCCTCACAGCGCCCAGTAATCAGATTTCGCTGAGCAGCAATCTGTTTCGGTGAAAAGGTTCTGCCAACAAGTTTCCTGAGTCGATTGTGAACAGGCGCATCACTGAAGAGCATGCTGGGTGCTCGTGCATTTTCTCTGGATGGGTCCATTACTTGTGAAGAATAGGTTTCTGAATCACGCAGTACATCGCGGACATCATCATAGCGTGCAACCTGCCAGGCACCATCGCCTTCCCTCACGACCGGATGGTCCTGCCTCATCTTGTAGTACACATAGTAGGGGTCAAAAACGGCTGTTTCTTGCTCAGACATTCGTTTGTCCTCGTCGTGCCCAGGTTCCAGCGGCTCACTGATCATCAGATTTAAGAAAAATTATTCTAGCAGGATTATGAATGTAACTTTCAACCAGGTTGGTTCCTACCTGGCACCAGTTTCGGCTAATTCTACCACCTGCCGGTTGGTGGATAAGAAGTGTAGAATTGGCTCTGCGGTACGGTTATACCCTCATCTTCCTCAGTTGAGGAGGTAGTTTGTTAACGAAATATTTTTTTACGAGCTCTATACACCTGCTGAAGCAGGTTATTCGATAACGGAGAACCCACCGTGACAAGACATTTTTGGTAAGGAAGTGGAATTGCAATTTATCAAACATCACCCATTACTGGTCGCATTCATAACCTTGACCACGGTCCTTGCAGGTTATTCAGCACATACCTACCTTGACCGCCAAAGCGAGCAATCCCAAAGCATGCGAGGTGACGATGTCACAATTGTAGTCGCCCGGGCAGCAGAGATGCGCATCATAGTGGATGAAGTTGAATCCATTGGAACTGCAAAGGCAAATGAGTCTGTGACCCTTACTTCCAAGGTCACAGACACGGTTCGCAAAGTAAATTTTGAAGATGGCATGTACATTGAATCAGGCGAGATACTTGTTGAGCTGACCAATTCAGAGGAGACCGCACAATTGGCGGAAGCACAGGCAACGGTCGACGAGTCCACACGTCAATTCAATCGCGTGCAGAATCTCATAGAACAGAAATTGGCTTCAGAGACACAGCTGGATGTGGAGAAGGCGCGTATGCAGACTTCTGAGGCCAGGCTCGAAGCCATCATCGCGCGACTGGATGACAGACTAATACGCGCTCCCTTCACCGGGGTGTTGGGTTTTAGGTCCGTGAGCCCTGGTACGCTACTGACACCTAATACCATCGTTACCACCCTGGATGACATCCGGATCATCAAACTCGATTTTTCAGTTCCAGAGACCTATTTGTCTGTACTCAGCGAAGGTCAGGAAGTGATTTCGGTGAGTGCAGCCTACCCTGAAGAAACATTTTCCGGCGTTGTTCAAACCATAAACTCACGGGTAGACCCGGTTACACGCTCAGTCGCAATAAGAGCCCACCTTAATAACGATGCAAGGTTGTTAAGACCTGGCATGCTTCTTACCGTAAAACTAGTACGTGACCGAACTTCAGCGCTTGTCGTTCCAGAGGAAGCAGTCATTCCTATCCGGGATAAGCAGTTTGTATTTGTGGTGCAAGAAGGAGTAGCGCAACGTATTCAGGTACAGGTAGGACGACGACGAACTGGTTTCGTCGAGATTCTAGATGGGCTGGAACAGGGCCAACTGGTTATAGAACAGGGCGCCATTAAGATCAGACCAGGGAGCAAAGTAGCAATAAAGGGGGCGGGGAAATTCCCCCATGGACGCGACCAGGGAAACGAGTGAAGCTTAATAACAGAAGCCATAAAGGGCCGGGGAGATCCAGCCAATGCTAATTTCAGATATTTCGGTGAAACGTCCGGTATTCGCCACCGTTATCAGCCTGATGATCCTGGCTTTTGGAATCCTTTCCTTCAGAGACCTGCCTTTAAGGGAATACCCAGAGACAAGCCCTCCTGTTGTATCTGTCTCAACCGCATACAGCGGTGCCTCAGCTCAGGTAATGGAAACCAAAGTCACACAACTGATCGAGGATCAAATCAGTGGCATTGAAAGTGTGGAGTCCATCAGTTCTTCAAGCCGAGATGGCTCCTCAAGAGTTCGAGTCGAATTCAGTATCGACCGCGACATTGACCAGGCCGCCAACGATATTCGTGACAGGGTGGCACGTGTGGTTAACCGTCTGCCGGAAGATGCAGACCCCCCCAGAATAGCAAAAGCCGATGCAGATGCCCGCCCCATCCAGTGGTTTTCCCTGACGGGCGAAAATCTCGACCGGATGGCCTTGACTGACTATGCGCAGCGCTACCTGGTAGATCAGTTCGTAGTCATTGATGGTGTTGCTAATATTTTCGTCAGTGGTGCAGGCCGCTACTCCATGCGTATCTGGATAGACAGGATTGCACTGGCTGCCAGGGGACTTACTGTAGCCGATATCGAGTCGGCCCTGCGCAAGCAGAACATAGAACTACCCGCAGGACGGATCGATTCCAAACAGCGGGAGTTTACAGTCAGGGTCAAACGAGCCTATGAATCACCGGAAGATTTTGAGCGGCTTACGTTGGCGCGTGGAATTGATGGGCACCTGATCAGGCTTGGAGAAGTAGCCAAAGTGGAGCTGGGCCAATCCACCTATCGGAATGAATTTCGAGGCAACTCAATTCCGACGGTCGGTCTGGGGATAGTTAAACAGTAGACCGCGAATACACTGGAAGTGCTGAGAGCAACCAACCAACGCGCACTGGCAATCAACACTAGTCTGCCAGAGGGCATGAGCCTCTTCTCCAGTTCGGACGATTCGGTATTTATAGAGAACGCCATAAACTCAGTTTACAGGACGCTTGCTGTCACTATGATATTGGTCAGCCTGGTGATCTATATGTTCCTGGGCACCGCGAGAGCAATGCTTATTCCTGCCGTAACAATACCTATCTGTCTAATCGCCTCCTTTATCGGCCTGTCCTTTTTCGGATTCTCCGTGAACCTGATCACACTTCTCGGACTGGTGCTAGCTATAGGCCTGGTGGTCGATGACTCAATTGTTGTGCTTGAGAATATTCAACGTCGAATCGAAGGTGGAGAACCTCCTCTACTGGCTGCATTTCACGGCTCTCGTCAGGTGGCTTTCGCTGTAATTGCAACCACTGCGGTTCTCATTGCGGTCTTTGTACCTATCGCTTTTCTTGACGGCAACCTTGGCGTCATCTTCGCCGAACTGGCTGTGACCATTGGCACTGCAGTGGTTTTTTCCAGCTTGCTGGCCCTTTCACTTACCACAATGATGTGTTCAAAACTTTTGACTACACATGCTCATGAGAGCTGGCTAACCAACAAGGTCGATATGTTTTTCCATTGGCTCCAGGCCTCATACCACCAGGCCCTTCTTTATACCCTGCCACGCCCGTACCTGGTCGTAGGGCTCGTCATCGCTGTCTCTGCTGCGACATGGGGTCTGCTAAAAATTACCCCAACAGCATTTGCTCCGCAGGAAGATCAGGGCATTTTCTTTACTTCTATCAAGGGTCCGGAAGGCGCCAGTTTTCAGTTCATGCAGGGGCAACTCCGACAACTTGAAGATACGATCGATCCGTTAGTTGAATCCGGGGATGTGGAGGAATATCTCGTTTTTCTACCCGGTTGGGGTTCTGCTGAAGCCGTCAACAGTGCAGTCACGCTGGTGATCATGGCGCCCTGGCAGGAGCGAAAAATGTCGACAAAACAGGTCATGAACAAACTCTCCAGTACCTGGCAGCAAATTCCCGGGATTCGTGCCTTTCCATTCATGCGCAGCGGATTGCAACGTCACGGCGGTGGGCAACCAGTTCAATTTGTTCTCGGCGGAAGCACCTATGCAGAACTGGCGGCCTGGCGCGATATCATGCTGGACAGGGCGGCTGAAAACCCGTCACTGAGCAGAGTGCAGGCTGACTACAAAGAGACAAAACCACAATTTCTGGTAGAGGTCGACAAGACACGAGCAGCAGATGTAGGTGTGTCCGTTCTTGATATAGGTCGGACCCTTCAGACAATGATGAGCGAAAGGCGCATTACCACTTTCGTGGATGAAGGTGAGGAATATGATGTCATAGTACAGGCGAAGGCGAATCAACGGGCGACGGCAAGTGATCTGTCCAACATCTATGTCAGATCCGAGACAACCAGAGAATTAATCCCACTGTCTGGCCTGACAAAGATCACGAGTGGCGCCGATGCGGGACGGCTAAATCGCTACAATCGGCTGCGTGCCGTGACTATTTCTGCAAATCTGGCACCGGGATATTCGCTGGGAGACGCGCTGGAATTCTTTGAGCGTATCGTTCGCGAAGAATTGCCAGAGAATGCTCAGATTGACTATAAGGGCGAATCACTGGAGCTTAGGGAAGCTGAGGGCGGGCTCCTGTTTAGCTTTTTGTTGACGCTTCTCATCGTGTTTCTTGTACTTGCAGCCCAATTCGAGAGCTTTGTTCATCCCCTGGTTATTATGGCTACCGTTCCCCTCGCCACTTTCGGCGCCCTCCTGGGTCTTTTTCTCACCAATGACACTCTGAATATCTATAGCAAGATTGGGATCATCATTCTGATTGGTATTTCTACCAAGAATGGAATCCTGATCGTCGAATTTGCAAATCAATTGAGAGATCAGGGATTGGATTTTCTCGAAGCCTTGCTAAAGGCATCTGAAATACGCCTGCGTCCGGTTTTGATGACCGCACTATCAACCATAATGGGTTCCATCCCCCTGATATTGGCATCCGGAGCAGGCTCAGAAAGCAGGATTACACTGGGCGTCGTAATCTTCTCCGGTGTATTGGTGGCCACCCTGATGACCCTGTTTGTCATACCTGTATTCTATAATCTGCTGGCAAGAGCAACCGGCTCACCCGGAGAGATAGCAGCAAAGCTAAACGCGCTTGAAGAAGGTGGAAGTGCATTCGCGGACTGACCGGGCAGCGGACTGACCGGGCAGCGGACTGACCACGCTAATGACTCCCTTTGTTAAACCCTGCTACTGATCACCCGGAGCCATATAGAACCAGATAGGCTGTACCTCACCGGCATCTCGCATGGCCGACCTTGCCGCCAGTATCATTCTGCCGCCTTCAGTACTATTAAAGAACCAGCGTGTTCCAGACCAGGCATCTGGCACATGGTCACTCAATCCCAATGCCGCCAGTTCATAAAAACCACGAATGTCCTGCGAGACCCTGGAGGGAATACCGGGTATCCCCGCTTCTTTCCAGGGAACACCGTCGGTAACTCTGATGAAGGCAGCCATGGCTTCTTCAATTTCATCAGCCGAGATTACTCGACCTGTTGCGGCACGATTACCATACTGCTCCAGGGCGCGATCGTACGCAGGCCGCAAGCCACGAATTTCATCCAGTGCAGGGTGCAGGTCTGCATTACTTCTGGGCGGCAGTGGGCAGGCCAACATCTCATTGCCCTCATCCACGATTGCCTCGGGGAATTCCTCAAGAACAGGTTCTGTTGCTGCCAAGAGTTTAAAAGCCTGGTCCAGAACACGATGCTGGAACTCAGGGTCATTTGGCCTTCCAAGGGGACGCCCCAGGGGGAAGTCGCACATAAGCCCCCTTGGGGGCGCTGTGCTTTCAATCTGCTTTCGGATGGAGCCGAGCACTATTGTCGACATTCCGGCAGCTTCAAAGATATGTGCCAGCGCACTCACGGTGCGCGTGCACAAAGGTCACACGGGTGTCAGGAGAACAACATCTACGCCCTTGCCCCGGAGTAGTTTCGCACCAGCAGGACCACTGTCCATTTGCACCGCACTCAGATCAAACTGGTTACCGGCATAGGAGAGATGGACATCGGATACCTTCCCGATCTTACCCTCTGATGTGAGTTCGTCCAGGCGGTCCAGGGGAATAACCGTGTTGATGTCGCTTGCAAAACCGATAGTATCGAAATTGGGGCTCCAGTGACCCATCCGATAGTCTCTACGGTTTCCTTCCAGCACTCGAAAGCCTATATCTTGCGGTGCAAAGTCATCCTGATCAGGATGGTGAAGAGAAGCCGAAGTTACTACCGCTACCGTTGCACTGCTGAGTTCCGGTGGTGAACTGAAAGCCACTGTATCGAATACGGGCGCTTCCATGTCTTCCGTCAGGGACTTAATGTCGTTGTCTGCCATTATCGAATCTCACCTTAATTAATCTGTTAGTAGGGCCAGTAGACATATTCATCAACATTCAAGGGCTTTGTCCACTGTATCTGATATCAAGTATAGGGACATCAAATAGGCTTGGCTATCGAAGCGGGAGCCCATGAGCACGAGCAGGTATCGCTCGATGAAATGCCAGGATCAGTGAAAAAACGCTGCTTGAATATCTCCCTTGGTCTACCTGTTTTCCACCCACCTGAATCCATCTGTCTGATGATAAAAACCATTTGAAAACGGGACATCCAAGCCGCTTTCAGCCAGCAGGGCTGAGGCTTCTGTCGCATCGATTTCCTGACCCAGCAGCCTGCGAAACAGCTGCGCTGTCTCCACCATGTTCTGGCTTTGAGGCGATAACCTAAAGGCACTGACGCCCTTAGCCTGCATTCCCTCCAACTCATGCATAAGGTTCAGGCAGGTATGGGATAAGGTCTGAATGGCCATTGACCGTGAGGAACGGTTCACCTGCCAGCGTACTCAGATTAAGTCCGTCTGGATCCTCCTCGCATACGAACTGGCAGTTGTCCTTAACCCTGTCGTGGGCTCTGGCATGATAGCACCGGGCAGACAGTGCTAATGGAATACGACCATAAACCTGCACCTCCAGTGTTACACCAAGCTCCTTTGATTTATCACCAAGCGTATCCATAGCTTCGCCTGGGAGCTCAGGTGGTAAAGTAATATGAGTTGCGCCATTGTGCGCCAGATGCGACATTGTCCATTCGTTGTACACATTAAGGAAAGGACCAATCGAATGTTTTTTCCCGACTAGATGCTGGAGCGCCGACGCATCGTTAGCTTCGATCTCGATGCTTTCATCAGCACACATCTTGGCGACAATCTGACGATCATTCCTGATCATCACTTCTGACAATGTTGAATAGACAACATCGATGCCTGCAGCTGACAGACGCTCGGCTACCTCTTCATAGTGCTGTTCGAAATAGGGAGCTCTCTTTCCACAGATAACTTCTCCAATATAGACTGTGTCGACCTGCACCTCATCGGCAATTCGGAAATAGAAATCTCGCTTCTGTTCGGCTGGCCAATGAAACAGTATCGGGCCAATGGTGAGCTTTGATGAATAGCTCATCGCCATCTCTTGCCACCGAACGCACCGGAGGTTTCCCTATGGCCTTCAGTCAAGGCGAGCAGACCCGAAAGCTCGGGGTTCTCCCCGGCCATGTATCCATCTACGGCCTTACGAAACGCGGAAACAACTGCCCTGACATATGCCCGTGAACGCTGGCGCCCTTCAATTTTCAGAGCAGTAACACCCGCCTGCATCAAATCTGGCAGGAGGCTGGTCAAATTCAGGCTGACCGGTTCTTCGAAGGCATAGTAGGGCTCCTCGCGATGGTCTACCAGATACCTTCCCTTGCAGACCGTGGGGTAACCAGCATTCTCACCACAGTTAAAACAATCGACTGTAAAGTCGCCCAGTTTCGTCGTTAAATTCCGGGCTTTGTCTTCTTCGTACTTGACATGGCTGGCAGGTGAACAGACGTCGTCCATGTTGGTTGAAACACCGGTAATATAATTTGTAAGGCTGCAACGGCCCTCCGCCATCATACCAATATTGCCGAATATGAAAGCTTCAATCTCGCAGGGGATCTCGTCATGGATGGCTTTGATTTCCTTGACCGTAAGGATGCGGGGAAGGACTACTCGCTTGATATTGAATGAATCGCAGTAGTACTGGATCGCCTCTGCCGAGGATGCACCGGCCTGCACGGACAGGTGCAAACGCTGATCAGGGTGATTGTGAGATGCGTATTCGGCGACACCAATATCAGCAACGATCAATGCATCTACACCAAAGCGAACGCCATCATCTACTGCAATCTTCCACAGGTCAGTCTTACCGCCAGGTGGGAATGTATTAATGGCAAGCAGAACCTTGGCACCCTTATCATGAGCGTAATCCACACCACCACGCATTTCCGTCGTGGTGAAGTTCAATCCAGAAAAGTTACGAGCATTGGTAGCATTTTGAAAACCGCAGTAGACTGCATCCGCGCCGGCATCTACAGCAGTCCTCAAGGATGCGGGCGTTCCCGCAGGACATACCAGTTCAGGCTGGATCATGCTCATAGCTTCCCTGCTGTTCCCCCTTGATACGCCGTACCGCAGCGAGCGCAGCTCGACCGGGGGTCTTGAATATGTCCGCAATGTCATTGGCGATACTGCCCTCAATATCATCCAGCACATTGCGCAGACAGACCACCGCTTCAGTATCACCCTCAACAATCAGGTCGCGGGTGAAAAATAGTGCATCACCATCCAGCTTTCCGTCAACCATGTCCAGCAAGGTTAATAATGTGCCCGCTATCCGAGCATCAAAGGGAGGAAGCCGGTTTCGTCGGTAGGCCTTGAGAGAAGGATCATCCGGATTTGGTTGGAGAAGTAAAACAAATGGCATATTGATTGGATCAATCACAAAGCTCTTGTACTTGTGAACCCCCAGCCGGTTGGTTAGCTCAGGTCGATTATGGGATATGGTGCGCACTACTTTACTGAGAATCGGCTCTATTACCGGCAACGGCAACGGCGCGAACAGTATCCGGGGCAAATTCTGTATTTTCGACTTTCGTGACGGGTTCATGGGAGGTCTTATACTACTATTGTGACAGGTTAGCCTTAATCCATGTTCTACCCGTTGACACAGATCAATATTCGCTTTGGCTAGTACCTTATACTCCGTTGTGACTACTTTTTCCTCTTACCCGTTTGTTTGATACGCGCGGTCGGGATCCACATTTTCTGCTGACCAGCCCCTTCTTTCAGCTCAAACTGAGAGTACTTCTGATCACCGGGCATCATCACTGTTCTGACGATATCTACCTGTTTGGCTGCATAGCTTCGAATCTTGATGCATTTCCCCTGCTCGATAAGGGCGTACTGTACGGCAGGCTCTGCTGCAGCCAGCAACAGTTGCAGGTCGTTGCACACCAGCCCGGAGACCTTGCCCGACTTTGGGCCTTCAAGGCTGTCCAGCGAACCGCCACAAGCGGTACAGGCGATAACTATAAGGCCGACCGCGAATTTGCTAACTTGTTTGATGAGTGATCTCCTTGAGTTGATGGTTACCGGCATGTGATCCTGATGGCAGTTTATGAGCTGGCAGACCCAGCGCATACCTCCGATAGCAAAGAATATCTGTTATATTCCCAGCCGTCACTTAAGTAAATGGATCAGAACTCGACGCTTTGACCACTAATGGGACACAGCACCACGGGTCCAAAAACACTCCAACGGGAGTCATCATGAGTATCAACATTATAAAAGATTCTATCGACCTCGGGATCATCACAACTAACCCCGAACCCATGCTTCGCTTCTATCGCGATACACTGGGGCTTAAGCCTGGCGGGGATATGGAAATACCCGGTGGTGGTCAAATGATTCGGCTTCTGTGCGGTACAACGGTGGTCAAACTTGTAGTGAATGGGCAGCCACCTGAACAACCAGCCGTGCCAGGCGGCATTGCCGGTGCTGCTGGCTATCGATACTGGACTATCACCGTCGACAACCTGCAGGAATCGGTGCAGGAATGTCGTGACGCTGGATACAATATTGCCATGGAACCGCAAGAGATCAGGGAGGGCGTGACCTTTACTGTGATCGAAGATCCCGATGGGAACTGGGTAGAATTGTTAGAAATGGCGGAGTAAGCCGGACCCTTAGCCCCCAGAATCAGAGGGGCAAACTGACAATCGACAAATAACTGTGACTTATTGTGACCTCTAGTTATTCCTCCCCTTCACGCCAATATTGACCCTTCAATGAAAAGGTGATCTATTCATCTTGATCCTTTTCAGCCCGTACTATTCATAAAAACCAGTTTATGTCCGTACCAAATAAACCGATTACAACCCATCATCCATATTCGCTGGAAACCCTGCTTTTGCCGCTCCTGCGACGCCCTAGGGTCGCTCAATTTGTTAAGTGGTCTGTATATTCGGCCCTACTTGTTAACTTTGGCGTCTATGTCTTCGACGACTCGCAGATGTATCAGGCTTCACTTTCCAGCGACGCTCCCCTCGATTCAATCCTTGAGACCTTTGCAGACACGATTGATATGGCTGCATGGGTAGGACTGGTCATTCTCCTGGAGCTCGAAACCTACATACTGTCGGATGAGACGCTTGAGGGCTGGTCAGGCACAATAGTCCAGCTTTTTCGTGGTGTCTGTTATGTATTGATTTGCTACGCCGCCTATGGATTTACGGCCGGTGCACTCGAGAATTTTGACATTACACCGATACCTGAGGTCACTAGCCTTTGCGATGTGGCAGCCGATGGGCGCTACCTGCAAATGAATATCGTAGACTTTGAAGATATCACGCCAAGCAACTGCGACAGTCTGAGTCCTGACAATGAGTTTTTCCAGATCGGCGAGAACGTCTCCCTGATCGGAAAGAGCGCGCTGCCACATGTGCAGAATATGGGCTGGGTCGATATTTCTAACGCCTTCGTCTGGATCCTTGTCGCCCTCTTGATAGAACTGGAGGTCGCTTTGCAGAGTGCGGACAAATTTGGCTCCCGTACTCTTTCATGGGTTCGTAGCATCAAGACAATTTTCTACGGTCTGCTGTTTGTTAATGCTGGAATCTGGGCCGCGACCGGCTATCCAATCTATGCCTGGGATGCCATGTTGTGGATTGTCGGATTCTGGGCAATTGAATTGAATTTGGCAGAATGGGAAGAAGAAAGGATGCAAGAATTGAACGCGCCCCCAACATGAACCGCAGCCTTGTCTGGTAGCTAAGCCCGGATCCGACTGTTGCTCGGGTCATACATGGGGCGAAGTGAAGCAGTAGCAGGGACACGAACCCCGGCAACTTCGATTTCGTACTGGCCTGATTTAACAAAACCTGCATTAACCCCATCTTCGTGATTCACGTAGCCAAGGCCAACAGCTGCACCCAGCGTATGCCCATACATCCCTGAAGCAATGTAGCCAACAATCTGATTGTCTCTCCAGATGGGTTCATTGTGATAGAGCAGGGGCTCTGGATTATTGAGCAGGAACTGTACCAGTCTTTTTTTGACACCAGCCTCGCGTTGCCGTAGCAAAGCATCACGACCAATAAATCCACCCGCCTTGTCGAAGGCCACAGCGAAACCCAATCCAGCCTCAAGTGGTGTATCTTCATCAGTAATGTCGTGACCCCAGTGACGATAGGCTTTTTCGATTCGCAGGGAATTCATCGCATGCATGCCCACCAGTTTGAGCCCATCTTCCTTTCCGGCCTCCATCAGGGTGTCGTACACGTGCAATGCAAACTCCGTAGGGATATGCAGCTCCCACCCAAGTTCTCCCACATAGGTTACACGCATGGCACGTACCATCGCGTAGCCGATTTCGATTTCCTGAAAATGACCAAATGGGAAAGCGTCATTGCCTAAATCCGCGGTACTTACCTTATTAATTAGGCTGCGTGAATTGGGACCCATCACGCCGAGTACGGCGGATGCGGATGTCACATCGCTCAAGGTTACTGCTTGCCCATCAATGTGGCGACGAATCCAATGAAAATCACGGGTTTGAGAAGTCGCAGAAGTAATGACCATAAACTGATCTTCGGCAATTCGGCCTGCCGTCAGATCTGATTCGATACCACCATGGTCATTGAGCCATTGGGTATAAACAAGGCGACCAATATCAACGTCCAGGTCATTGGCACAAAGTTGACCCAGTAACTTTGCCGCATCCTTGCCCTGGACCAGAAATTTAGCAAACGATGTCTGATCTAACATGCCAACATTGTCGCGAATCGCACGGTGCTCAGCAGCAGAATGCTCAAACCAGTTCTGCCTGAACCAGGAATACTGATACTCGGGGCTTTCACCCTTGGGGGCATACCAGTTGGGTCGCTCCCAGCCAACAACCTCGCCGAAGCAGGCATTTTGTGCTGCAAGTCTGTCATGGAAGGGTGATTGTCTGACGCCTCTTGAGGTCGCAAACTGTCGATAGGGCCAGTGCATGGCATACAGTAGCCCCAGGCCCTCAGTTACCCGGTCTTGCAGGTAGCGGCGGTTATTCTGGAAGGCGATATTACGACGCGTATCCACTTCCCAGAGATCAGCAGGCGGATGACCGTCACGCATCCACTCACTGAGCACTTTACCAACCCCACCGGCTGACTGAATACCAATGGAGTTAAAGCCGGAAGCGACAAATAAATTATCCAGTTCCGCAGACTCTCCAAGATGATAGCGATCATCCGGCGTGAAGCTCTCCGGGCCGCAAAAGAATTTCTGTATACCTGCATTTTCAAGTGCTGGCATTCTCTTTATTGCCTTCTCAAGCACTGGCTCGAAATGATCAAAGCTCCCATCCAGTTCATCGAAGCAGAAGTCCTCCGGGATACCGTCACCACCCCATGGTTTGGCTATCGGCTCAAAGGCACCCAGCAGGATCTTGCCTGTATCTTCTTTGTAATAGGCGCAGGCATCATAATCTCTAAAAACCGGCAGGTTCGGCTCCACCCCGGCGAAGGGTTCGGTGATCAGGTAGAAATGTTCGCAGGCATGCTGAGGTACAACCACACCTACATCCAGGGCCAGTTCGCGCGACCACATGCCTGCACAAAGTACAACCTGATCGGCAACGATGGCCCCCTCTTCAGTCTGAACCCCCGTCGCCCGAGCACCATCATGGATAATGCGGGTTACCTTGACGTCTTCAAAGACACGCGCGCCACCATTTCTCGCCCCACGGGTGAGCGCCTGGGTCACGTCAATGGGATTGATCTGTCCGTCTGAGGCAATCCAGGTACCACCGATTACATCATCCGTGTTGATTAGCGGATAAAGTTCTCCGACTTCAGCCGTTGATATCACGTCGACATCAAGCCCGAAAACCTGGGCCATTGATGCATTCCGTTTCAATTCTTCAAACCGTTCCCGGTTCGTCGCGATAGTGACAGAGCCGTTTTGTTTAAACCCCGTGGCCTGGCCTGTTTCTTCTTCTATGTGGGTATATAGTTCAGCCGTGTATTTGGCCAGTTTGGTCATATTCTGGCTTGGCCGTAGCTGGCCTACCAGCCCTGCCGCATGCCAGGTGGTACCGGAAGTGAGCTTCTTTCGCTCAAGCAGAACCACGTCCTGCCAGCCCATCTTTGTCAGGTGATAAGCAATAGAGCAACCGATGATGCCCCCGCCAACTATGACGACACGGGCCTGGGTGGGTAGCGAAGCGGCCATCAGCTGTCTCCTCTGAGTTTCACACGAGCAAGGAGCCTCGCTATTTCCTTTGTATTTAGCTCACACCTTTTCGACCTCGTCATCATCAGTCCCCCATTCGCGCCAATCCTGCGGCCAAGATGAATGAATGTTAACCTCAAAACCACCGCCCCCATAGGGCTGAATAGACCAGGTTCCTCCCGTGGAAGTACCGCCGCCTGCTGTCCAGCCCCCACCTTCCCTATAGGGCGTGTTGATAGCAAATGCCGGGATGAGCGATTCTCATCATGATCACTACACTCGTCATATTCTTTTATTGTACTCAGGAGAAGCATCCGCGATGACTCGTGACCCGCGCTATGACATCTTATTCGAACCTGTACAGATTGGGCCCGTGCAGGCACCAAACAGGTTCTACCAGGTGCCGCACTGTAACGGAATGGGATTTCTGCGCCCTAAAATGCTGGCAGCAATGCGCGGCATCAAGGCCGAAGGCGGATGGGGTGTAATCTGTACAGAGTACTGTTCTATTCATCCAAGTGCTGACGACCTGCCGCATCCCTACGCCGCTTTATGGAATCAGGACCACATCAAAGCCAATGCCCTGATGACAGAGAAGGTGCATGAATTTGGTGCCCTCGCGGGCGTGGAGCTATGGGCCGGTGGCGCCAGCAGCTCAAATCTGCTGACTCGAGAGGTGCCTCTGGGTGTCAGCAGCATGCCGGACCTTTCCGGAAATCCTTACCAGACCCGTGCAATGGACAAAAAGGATATCCGGAACCTGCGGAAGTGGCATAGAGCAGCGGCATTGCGTGCCAGGGATGCGGGTTTTGACATAGTCTACATTTATGCCACACACAGTTATCTCCTATCCCAGTTTCTCTCCCCCCTGCATAACCACCGAACTGATGAATACGGTGGCTCGCTTGAAAATCGTGTTCGCCTGGTTCGCGAACTGATTGAAGAAACGAAAGAGGCGATCGGTGATACTTGTGCAGTTGCAGTGCGCATGGCAATCGATGACGGCACTGGCACCGTCGAGCATCCTATATCTGAAGACCGCAGGGAAATGTTCGAAATGCTGGCTGATCTACCCGATCTCTGGGATGTAAATGTACATAATTACGCTCGTGAAATGAGCCTCTCACGATTCTTCAAGGAAGGGCTCCTGGAAGAATCCATTCACTATGTCAAATCCATCACCAGCAAGCCTGTTGTATCCGTGGGCCGGTTCACCTCTCCAGATACCATGGTTTCCCTGGTACAGAAAGGTACCCTGGATTTTGTGGGTGCCGCCCGCCCTTCGATTGCTGACCCGTTCCTGCCGCGCAAAATTGAAGAAGGGCGCCCGGAGGACATTCGAGAATGTATTGGCTGCAACATCTGTTACTCCGGCGATAGCCTTGGCGTGCCGATACGCTGTACCCAGAACCCAAGTATGGGTGAAGAGTGGCGCAGGGGGTGGCATCCTGAACGTATCCACTCCAAAAGCAGTGATGCCACCGTTCTGGTAGTTGGTGCAGGTCCAGCGGGTCTTGAGGCAACTCGCGCGCTCGGCCAGCGTGGATACAAGGTCATGTTGGCTGAAGCTTCAACAGAACTCGGCGGGCGCGTCACCCAGGAATGTAAATTGCCAGGGCTGGCTGAATGGGGACGGGTGCGAGATTATCGAGTGCATCAGATCCGGACCATGCCAAACGTGGATATTTTCCCTGACAATAGCCTGAACGCGGAGGAAGCCCTGGACATCGGTGCTGAACACATTGTCGTTGCGACCGGGTCCACATGGCGTAATGACGGCTTTGGTCGTTACCACAGCAAGCCGTGTCTTGATCTGGGGCCTGTAGAGCAGATTTTCACTCCCAACGACATTTTCAAGGGCCGCCTGCCACAAGGCAAGGTGCTGATCTTTGACGATGACCACTACTACCTTGGTAGCGTCCTGGCCGAAGCACTGGTGACACAAGGTGTCGAAGTGTGTTTTGTCACATCGGAAAACCTGGTAGCTGCATGGGGTGCGATGATCGACGAACAATACCAGGCTCAACAACGTCTTCTCCAGCTGGGAGTACAGATAATCACGGCTCATGGTCTAGAGCAATTCGACGGTGCCAACGCCCATCTGAGCTGTGTCTATGCTGAACGCACCCAGACTGTTGCGGTAGATTCAGTCCTGCTGGTCACTGCAAGAACCCCCAATGACAGCCTCTATCATGATATCGCTGGGTCGATAGACGCTGACACCTCGGGGACCGGCTCAGCTCCCACGATAACCAAGATTGGCGATTGCGATGCCCCGGCTATTATTGCCGCTGCGATTTATGCCGGGCACCGCTATGCCCGGGAGCTGGAAACCGATGTGAAAGAAAGTGATGTGAGATGGTCAGAATAGGCTGGCTAACCCTTCCTGATTAACACCTCTAACGTGCAGAAAGACCTCGTTTCTCTCTTTCTTTGTTCATACGAACAGCATCGGCACTTTTGCGTTCTGTCTTTTCCTCTTCCGGTAATGCACCGGCCATGTCGCGTGCCGATTTTTCGCTATCAAAGGTAATCCACTTTTCAGGCACGATCTCCAAAATTGTTCGAAGTGGCGAATCCAACAATGAATAAAAGGCGTCTTCTCCGGCCTGGTCAGTCGGACTAACTTTATTGGCCAGGGCACGATAGAACCACTTTTTGGTTTCGTCGTCATCATGAAAGAAGCCTCGGCCTTTCATGGTTGCAGACCCACTAGGACTGTCATTTGAATTTTTTGCAGTGCTGCTGACACACACAGAAACCCGGTTATCACGCCGAATTGCCGCCGCACGATGCCGATGTGATGAAAAAGTTAGCCACACTTTCCCTTCGTGCCATACATAGGCGTGAATTACACCAACGGGCCAACCATCTTTGGTGCCCCACATCAGCGTGCATTCACTCGTATGCGTCATTAATGCATCAATCTGTTTTTCCGAGAATCCATAAATCGAAACTATTTCGTGATCATGGGCTGTCATAAAAGTCTCCTTTAGCTGTTATTGGAAAAAATATTAGGCAATACTTGCTGCACCTTCGTGCGTATCAACAAGGTCACCCTCTTTGTTATCGTTAGTTGGCGTCCATCTATCAAATTGTATATTGAGCATGGGTAAATTCCGAAGTATGAAGC
>Ga0187827_10002797_pt1 | contig 23359 bp, 21 predicted proteins | sample ETNtaG_39_FD_167969 | JGI IMG/M metagenome (GOLD analysis project Ga0187827, IMG submission 167969) | Marine microbial and viral communities from oxygen minimum zone, Eastern Pacific Ocean - ETNP2014_SV_150_PacBio MetaG (Illumina Assembly) | ecosystem: Environmental > Aquatic > Marine > Hypoxic... | reverse complement strand
TTGACTGTGAATGAGTCAGAATAATGAGAGTTCCGTGGTGGGGAAACGCTTCTGAAACGTCGATTTTAGCCACGAATAGCTCAAGCTCTGCTGTAAGTGGAATGATTCATTTAGAAAGTGTTGAATGTAGTTATCCAGGTTCAGATCTTCCAGCCATCAGTGATTTTAGTTTGCTTGTTCAACCCGGTGAATTTGTAAGTATCTTGGGTCGCAGTGGAGCCGGTAAGACGACCGCTCTGCGGGTTATTGCTGGTTTCGAACAGGTAACATCCGGTTATGTTCGTATTGGCGGACAGTTGGTTGGATCATCGTTTGTTCACATACCATCGGATCAGCGCAGAGTTGGGTTAGTATTTCAGGACTACGCGCTTTTCCCCCATCTTTCAATTGCTCGTAACGTAGAGTTTGGGCTTAAAGGCCGTTCAACCTTGGATAAACGCGCTAGGATGACTGCAGTACTCGAGATGGTCGGGATGGCTGGGTACGAATCTCGTTATATTCACGAATTGTCGGGTGGACAGCAACAACGGATCGCGATAGCGCGTGCTCTTGCTCCTGACCCGTTAGCCCTGTTGATGGATGAGCCGTTCAGTAACCTTGACAAGCAACTTAGGACGGTGCTTCGCCGAGATATCAAAAATATTGTTGTTGAAACTGGTGCTACTACAATTTTGGTGACACATGATCGAGAAGAGGCTTTGGCTACATCAGATCGAATCGCAGTGATGGGTGACCGAAGCATTGAGCAGATTGGGACGCCTGAAGAGGTTTATCAGAATCCAGTTTCCGCAGCAGTCGCTAAGCTTATCGGTCCGTGTGAACTGATATATGGATCGTATAATGGTGGTCAGGTTGAAACGGAGGCAGGAACATTCCCGGCCCGTGAATTAACAAACAATTCTTTATCTGAGCTAAAACAAGTTTTTGTATTGATGCGTGCTTCTGAACTAGAAATTAAACCTGCCAAAGATGTACAGGATCGGGGGGGTACTATCGAGCTTCGTGAGTATGAAGGTGAATTTAGCGAGTATAGTATCCGCCTTGATTCTGGTGCTCTTATCAGAGTCCGTCGACGTGCGGCAGAAGGACTTTCGCAAGGTCAACGGGTTGTTATTCAAACGCGCAATAACTTGCCGTTAATAGTATTCCCAAATGTGTCAGTTAACTTCAGGTTTGATCACGGAATTTCTTAATTACTAGACAGGCGTTCTGTCCTCCGAAACCAAAGCTATTAGATAGCGCTATGTCGATTTTGGATTCTCTAGCTGTGTTTGGGATGTAGTCTAGATCGCAATCAGGGTCAGAACTTTCCTGATTGATTGTTGGATGGAGTATGCCGTCTTCGATGCTTTTGACGCAGGCGATAGCTTCCAGTGATCCTGAAGCGCCAAGTGCATGTCCAACCATTGATTTTGTCGAGCTGATTGGAATATTGTAGGCAAGATTTCCAAATGCTTTCTTGATAGCTGCGGTTTCCGACTTGTCGTTTATAGGTGTGGATGTCCCATGCGCGTTGATGTAGTCGACTTCATCTAATTCGACAAGTGCGTTATCCAGAGCGCGTGAGATGGCTTTACTAGCACCGATGCCATCTGGATGTGGTTGTACGAGATGATAGGCATCTGAAGAAACTCCCCACCCCGCTATCTCCGCGTAAATGTTTGCGCCGCGATCTTGAGCGTGTTTCAGACTTTCGGTGATAAGAATTCCGCCTCCTTCAGCTGGAGCGAACCCATCTCTGTTGAGATCAAATGGGCGGCTTGCCTCACAAGGATCTCCTTCCCATGTTGTGAGAGCGTGCATGGTGCTGAACCCACCCATACCTATCTCACAGATTCCGGCTTCGGTTCCGCCAGTTACAACGACGTCGGCTGTACCTCGACGAATGATTTCTGACGCTTCGCCAATTGCCTGAGTACCCGCGGCACAGGCCGTTATACAAGTATTGGTATACCCAGTTAAACCAAATGTGCGCGAAATGTTTGCGGCAGCCATATTGGCCAGCATCATTGGGATGTAATACGGACTCATACGTCCGGTACCGCGTTTAACTCGCACCTCCGCTTGTTGATCAGTTTCTGGAAGTCCTCCCGAACCGCTCCCAATTAAGACACCGACGCGATCAAGGTTTTCTTTCTCGAAATCCAATCCGGAGTCATCTATTGCCTGATGTGCAGCAGCAACAGCGAACTGGGAGAAACGAGCCATTCGTCGGGCTTCTTTGCGATCCATGAAATCGGTTATTTTGAAATCACGTATTTCGCCAGAGACTTTGCATGGAAAACCCTCAGGACTGACAAGACTTATTTCACGAATACCGGACTGTCCGTTTTTTAATCCTGTCCAAAACTCATCTACTGAATTTCCTAGGCACGTAATTGCGCCCATTCCGGTGATTACAGCTCTATTTTCGGGTTTGGTACTCATGTGACCAATTTGGCGGAACTTTTTCTGATTGTGACGCCCTTGTTATTTTTAGTCCTGTCTGGAAGGGCTGATGTCTGGATATATTTCGGGATCTAAATTGTGTTCGATTTCTATTATCTCGGCGGCTACAAATAGTGATCCTGTAGCAATAATTAAATCGCCTGGGTGAGCCATACTTTTGGCTTTGGCTAGAGCTTCAACTGTATTTGTCGTGGTTGTCGTTACGATAATTTTACTCTCATAAAAAGTCTCTGACAGTTTGAAATTGGTCAGAGACTTGGGATGTCTTGATTCTGTCACAATAATTTTAGGATCCAGAGGCATTAATTCCTCAACCAAACCAACAGGGTCGTGTCCTCCGATTATGCCAATTATGAGAATGGTCTGATTTCGTTCAGGAAATAATTTTTGTACTGATTCACATAGTGCTCGTGCCGAAGCGTTATTGTGCGCTCCATCGACGAATATTGCATTGCCGTTGGCTGAAGCGTGAGTTACCAGTTGATTTCGGCCAGGCCAGTCAATATTTTTTATGTGCGCCGCGCTCGCTGCAAAATCTATTGGCAATTCATGATCGTTTAGTTGTTTGAGCACGGTCATAGCGGTACGAAAATTATCGACTTGGTGTGCTCCTAGCAGTTTTAAATGCGATCGTATAGTTTCTTTGTCGACGATGAATTCTAGCTTCACTCCATCCAGTCCTAGGTCTTTGGCATTGACAATTTTGACAATAGATTCAGAATCAACCACATTACTTTTTAGTTCATAGGCAGTTGAACAGATTACGTTGAATGCTTTGATTTCTTGAGCTGCCAGTATCACTGGTATTCCGGATTTGATGATTCCAGCTTTTTCCTTAGCAATCAGTTCAATCGTTCCACCTAGTATCTTTACATGATCCAAGCTGATTGGAGTGATTACAGAAACAAGAGGGGTGATGACATTTGTAGAGTCGAGTCGACCACCTAGTCCAACCTCGATTACGCTAATATCTACGTCAGCCTTAGCAAAATGGCAGAATGCCATCGCTGTCTCTAGCTCAAATACAGAGACGACTCCGATATCACCGTCGGTTGTTACTTGCTCGACTGCGGGCCAAAGAGTGTTGATTAAATCTGAGAATTCGTTTTCGGAAATAGGGATCCCGTTTATTCGAAATCGCTCGGTAATTTTATGAATTGATGGCGATGTGAATAATCCAGTTTTATATCCGCTTCCGGCAAGTGACCAAGCGATCAAAGCAGAAGTGCTTCCCTTTCCCTTACTGCCTGCAACATGGATGTATTTTTGTCCTTGGTGCGGATTTCCTAAATAGTGAAGTAATCGTTGTACTCGCTTGAGATGGAAATCTGGTGGGTCATTGGCACGTGATTTTCTCTCGAAATCAGCGAGAGAAAGTAATTGCGATATTGCTTTGTTGTATTTCAACGACATGCTTCAACTACGGTCTTAAGTTTGCTTCAATGGCATTAAGGCCAATCATACTTGTTGTGACTTTAAAGTTTGCATTGTTAGTATTGATATTTCTTTTTCAACTGTTCGAAAAGAATGATTGGTTTTCTTTACCCGATGAATGTTAAATAAGTATCTAGGAGATTCGTGAAGTACCGAGATATTATCGAAAATGCCCTTCATAATCATGGTGCTGATTATTGCGAGATTCGCATTGAAGAGACAGACAATACGCGGTTAACCTACCGAGGAAATTCACTTGACACAATTGGACAAACGAGTGGACTTGGTGGAAATGTCAGGGCCGTTACAAGGGGTGGATGGGGATTCGCCAGTTTTAATAGCATTGATGAATTAAAATCGAAAGTATTCGATGCGACTGCACAGTCCAAGGCTGTTGGGGACTCAAAAACAGAACTTTCCCACGCTGACCCATGTGTAGATGTAGTTCCAGCCCATATCGTTAATGACCCATTTCGAGTTCCCCTTGCGGAAAAGAAGCGAATTATTGATCACTATAAAGATTTGATTTGGTCAGTTAAAGGTATTAATAGCGCCGACATTATTTACGCAGACATTAGTCGGAAAACATTTTTTGGAAGCTCCGATGGTTCTTACATAGAACAAGAGCAAGTCCATGTGATATCACGTATCTCTGCTCAGGCACGAAACGGCGGAGATGTTCAGCAAGCTGGATTTAGCCTCGGATCCCAGGGTGATTTTAACCTAATTCGAAATCTAGACGACCAAGTTATTGCTGCAGCCAAGCGTGCGGTCTCCTTGCTAGATGCGAAATCACTAGACGGTGGGGAGCGAACCGTTATTCTTGATCCAGTGCTCGCTGGAGTTTTTGTTCACGAGGCATTTGGGCATCTCTCGGAAGGTGATAACGTCTACGAAAATGAAAAATTGAAAGATATTATGTACATGGGTAGAAAATTTGGTGGCAAGCACTTGAACTTCACCGACGGTGCCGCCATCCCCGGTTTGCGAGGGAGCTTTAAATATGACGACGAAGGAACTCTGGCAACTCGAACACCGTTGGTTCGTGATGGCGAATTAGTGGGCAGACTGCACTCACGACAGACTGCAGCCAAGCTTGGCGAGCAACCCACCGGTAATGCACGTGCCATTGGCTATAACTTTCCGCCTATTGTTCGAATGACAAATACGATTATTGAGCAAGGTGAGGCCACTTTCGATGACCTTATCGAAGGGATTGCGGATGGAGTGTATGTCCGGAATTGGTACGGAGGTATGACCCAGCATGAGATGTTCACTTTCTCGTCAGGTGAGGCGTACATGATACGTAACGGCGAGATCCAGGAAGCGGTTCGACCTGTTATGTTGACCGGCAACTTGTTTCAAACACTTAATAACCTTGACGGTGTTGGAAATGACCTAGGCATGAATCAAGGAGGTGGTTGTGGTAAAGGCGGACAGTCTCCTTTACCAGTTTCCAATGGTAGCCCTCATATTCGTATTCAGAAATGTCTGATTTCTGGTGCATAAAGTAGTCATATACCAAAATTCTCATGAACGAATTCGAGTAGAAATTTGAGCGAGGCACTTTTAACTGCTGCTACTTCAAAATTTGACCAGGCTGAGGTTTACCGAGTGCAATCAGAGAGTCACCCAGTTTTATTCGAATCGAATAAGCTGAAAGAAATCATGCGTCGTGATACTTCAGGCGTCGCTCTGCGAGTGATCGACGATGAGCGAATTGGCTTTACTTCGACTACTGATGCGGGACGGGAAATGGAACTATTGGATCGCGCTGGCTCACTTGCTCCATTTGGATCTGAGGCTTTTTTCAGCTTCCCAGTGTCCACTGAGCATCCAACAGTCGACGTTTTTGATCCAGTAGTTTTGCAGGTTTCGCAACGATCGATGGTCGACACTGGGCAAAGATTAATCGAACGTTTGCTTGATGAATGGCCAGATCTACTTTGCGATGCGCGTCTTGGTTGGGCAACCGGCCGAGATCGGATCATGAATTCGGCTGGGATTGACGAAACATATGAACAGACTAGTTCTTACTGCTCTCTAGGTGTTCAATTGATACGCGGTACTGACATGTTGAATATTTGGACCGGCTACAGTTCGAACCATTTGCTGGGTGAAGATGATCTTGATCGTTTGCTTCAGACGGTTAGGAGGTCGTTGCGATGGTCGAAAAATATCGCACAGGCAACGCCTAATGCCGGCGACATGCCAGTGATTTTCACTCCACGCGGTTTTGGTGCAACTTTTCTTCACCCGTTGCTTTCAGGATTTAATGGCAAAAATGTCGCTAATGAGTCTTCGCCACTATGCGAACGCTGGGGTGAGAAGATCGTCGACGAGCGTATTTCGGTTTACGATAACCCGTTGATTGATGGCGCCAGCGGCAGCAGGCCTTTCGATGACGAAGGTGTTGCCAGTCGCAGGATTGCATTGATTGAGAATGGAGTTGCGGGTACGCCTCTGTTAGATCTGCAAACTGCGGGGCAGCTTGGCACTTCATCAACCGGTGCTGCTGGTCGTGGACTCGCCACCACTCCTTCACCAACCTCATCGGTCATAGATATCAAAGTTGGTGACACTCATTTTGAAGATATGATCGCAGGTGTCAAAGAAGGACTTATTGTTGAGGAGCTTCTCGGCGCTGGGCAGGGTAATGAACTTGGCGGTGATTTCAGGGCGAATGTATCACTTGGCTACAAGATTGAGAATGGTGAGATTGTGGGGCGGGTTAAGGACACCATGGTTTCTGGAAATGTTTACGACGTTCTTTCACAGGTTGAGTATATTGGCGATTCATCAGAGTGGATATTTGGATCAATGCGATCTCCGGCGATTCAATGTCAAGGGGTGGAGGTTGCTACGAAAGCAGAATAGAACATTTCATTTCAATTACGGATTAGAATTTATATATGGGTCTGGACCAATTCCTTAATAAACTTCCCGAAGATGATGACGCGGCAATTAACTATGCGTCGCTAGCTGAACTTTCTCGGTTGACGGGCCCTGAGGCAAGTGAATTTGGTCAACTCTGGTTGGAATGGAGTTCTGAACGGGTTCTTGGCATTGTCGAACGGATGGTCTCACTTTGTGAGGATCAGCTCGATGTTGAGTTCGAAGTTATTTACAAGCAGGGCTTGAAGCATCCCAATCCAACGGTGCGTGTTGCTTCGCTCAAAGGGCTCGAAGAAAGTGAAGACCGAGCGCTTGTAATTCAGCTCAGTAAGATACTGAAGTTCGATCCCGTAGCAGAAGTTCGTGCAGCGGCCGCTGTTCCGCTTGCGCACTTTTCGATAATGGCTGAGGCCGGCAAGCTGAGTGCAAGGTACCGAGAAGCTCTTGAAGATGCTCTCTATGGTGTAATGGAAAACGAACGAGAAATTCAAGAGGTGAAACTCAAGGCGATGGAGGCAGTTTCGGTTTTCGCTGCTGAGCGTTTGAAGTTGCATATTGAGTCGGCATGGTCTTCAGGGGATTTAAACGCTCGGCAGAGCAGCCTTTTTGCAATGGGACGAACGTCGGATCCGAAGTGGATCGAGTATGTAATTCCCGATTTGGAGCATGATGCGGCTTCGGTTAGGTATGAAGCAGCGATGGCAATGGGCGAACTCGGGGAGGAACATCATTTACGTGTGATGGACGCCCCTCTTGATGATGAAGATTTAACAGTTCAACTCGCTGCGATTTCTGCTGTGGAACGAATTGGTGGTGATGTTGCTAAGGCAAAACTGGAGTTGAAGTTGGCGAGTCCAGAGCCTCAGGTGGTGGAGCTTGTTCAACAGGCCTTACAGACTATGAAGGATGAGGAAGATTTGGACGAGGTAGTGACGCAAGAGGTGGCACGCTCGATGTTCGGTGCCGCCGACACCTTACCTGGAATTGATGCTGAAGGTTATGAGCCTGCAGAAATGGAAGGTTGGGAAAATCTACCTGATCCGAGTGAGGCAGATGACTTTGGAACCGGGATTACTGATGAGGCTGAGGATCTGGGTCTTGATCGTGGTGACCCGTTTGATATTGATCTTCCACCCGAAGATTCGTGGGACCATGAAGAAAACTTTTAGCTTACTTTGTTTAGCCGATTGATTTGTGTTTTTGTGTTCTGAACGTTTTATAGTGCTAAAGTCTGCGGGCTTGCCTGAATGCTAGCTGAGCCGCTCCAAGTAAGCTGACATCATCTCCAAGACGGGTGGCCGTTAAAGGGGTAGTTTCCCCGTATCCTGGAAGTGATCGCTCGATAACAGCTTTCCTTAGTTTGTCCCAGTGCCGTTGTAACCCTTGGACTACCCCGCCACCGATGACTAATGCTTCGGGATTGAAAACATTTAGGAGTGCGCCTAGTCCAATGCTGACATTTTCGATTGTTAATTCGACCACTTCTTGGGCTATTTGGTCTCCATCGTCAGCGGCATCGAATACCATCCTTGAAGTTATATTGCCCGAGACCCCGCCGGCCATTTTGGCAAGGGGACCTTCGCCGGTCCAACGGTCTTGAGCGATGCGTGCTATTGCTGGCCCTGACGCGTTGCCTTCGAAGCAACCGTCACAGCCAACGTTACATTTATAAGCGCCTGTTCTTACGGAGGTGTGTCCTACTTCACCCGCACTACCAGAAGTGCCAGTGACCATTTCTGAATTTGCGATGATTCCTCCCCCAACACCTGTGCTGATCGTCACGTAGATGAGGTTCTCGGCTCCGAGGTGGTCACCGAATCGAGTTTCTGCAAGTGCGGCAAGAGTAGCATCGTGCCCGACCCAAACTGGTAAACCCATAGAAGCGCTCAGTCCAGGCTTCATCGTTTTATCATGCCACCCAGGGAGGTTGGGAGGATTATTGTAGGTCCCTGTGTCAGGTCGAATTGGACCTGCTGTTGAAACCCCGACTCCAACGATCGCAGTATCGACTGGCGCCGTTGCCTTTGCAGCGTTGAGTAGTCGAGCCAGTCGGTTGCTCGCATCTTCAATACCACGTTTGGGCTGTGTGTTTATCGAACCACGTCCGGTTATACGACCTTCAGAGTCTACTAGCGCGGCTCTGATATTTGTTCCTCCGATATCGGCGGCGAGGGCGAATTGTTTGTTTGCTGTGGTCATAGTCCAGATATTAGCAGTTAGTTTCAACTATACGGTTGTTGTGATATGGGATTTGTTATACGCATCGATTGAACGCTGTAGGTTTTGAGTTGCATATACATTTTTTGCTAGTAGGTGATCTAAACCATGCTTTTTCAATTGGCTTTTCTGAAAAAACAAAGGCTTGTTGTTTGTGTGCTGGACGCTTCCTAAAAAGGCGTTCATTATTTAACTATGGCCGAAATTACTCATGACATAGATCTTTCATCAGTCCCGCATCGGGCTGGCCAATCTCAGGATTTGGAAGCCAAACGTCAGCGAGCTTGGGACCGTTTGTCTGAGGAAGAGAAGTTGTGGGTCGCTGATGCGTGGGACTTGACAGGAATGATTCCATCGGCACCGGCGTTTCGAGAGATGCAGACTGCGTCTGACCGTGTTTTGTACGTGTTGGTCGGGACCGAAGAAAGCTTGACTCCTCTTGAATTGTGCTACCTGATGATAGCTAGATGGTTTCGAAATATTGATCCAGCGACTGCGCGAGCCAAAATGGCTCAACTCGTTAGCCAGGGCAACGCGAGGTACACTGGTATTGGCCGAACCACTGCGACAGAGGCAGGTTTGGAGAAGCTTGAAGAGATGGCTAAACAGCAGTACGGTCATTCGGGTGGTGGTGAAGAGAGACGTTTGGATCACCGGCGAACAACATCTAACAATAGGGTTGTGGATCGAGGCGAGTCTGCCGGATCGAGCTTCGGTGACCGGAGTGCACCTACTGGTCGTTTCCGTAAGGAAATTCAGGATGATGGTCGCCGAGATGGCCGGCACCGTTATCGATAATCTTCGGCGTTGTCGATTGGTGCATATCCAATAGTCTTTTTGGCGTGGTCGGTATCCCAGAATCTCCATGTGTTGTCTGAAACGCCGTAGAAGATTTCATATTTTAGAGGTTGGGTGAGGCACTGTCTGATCAGATTCGTTAGATCTCGGTGGCTGAGCCATGTTGCCATTGACCGAACCGAACCTTTGGGGGTGTCTTGTGGGTTTACCGTGCCGATTCTAAGGCACGCTACTTCAAGTCCAAAATGCTCATGATAGTACCGCCCTGTTGCTTCGCCAAAAACTTTACTTACACCATAATCAGAATCTGGTCTGATTGAAACACTATGGTCAATTTGTTTGAACTTACCCGGGGTCAGCCCTTCGTAGTCACCAACACGAATTCGACTATATGGTTCATCCATTTCGAAATTTCCAACAGCATGGTTTGAGCTTGCAAAAATTACACGCTTGACACTGTTGGCTCGACACGCCTCGTAAACATTGTGCGTAGTTGATATGTTGTTCTTTAGAACATCAGCCCAAGGTGTTTCAACTGGAGCGTTTGCTGCCAGGTGTACTACCGCGTCGAGTCCAACGAACGCTTTTGACATTGATTTGTAATCAGCACCATCGGCGATAACCGTTGGTACGTCTGGAGCGCGATCTGACTTGTGTACGTCGAGTCCTGAGAAGTTGAATTGAGTAGACAGTTTGTTAATTAGTGTCGATCCGATGAGCCCTGATGAGCCTGTTACGAGAACTTTCATGATGATCTCCTGAGTTAGGGTTTTGTATTTTGTCGGTCGTTATGAATGACTTGAATAATAATTTTCAGAACGTTAAAATTGGCGCTTTTCCAACTCGCTATTATCCTTTGAATTTACACCAAACACTATGGGATGTTTTACTTTTTATGCGGTTTAGTACTAGCACCGAGGGGAATAATTTACGTTTGTAAAATCTCAACTCCCTTGAACTCCGCTCAGAGAACCAGCGAAATCTGAAATAGAGCTTTTTACTATGGGAATGTGCACTCAGCAGATTTTGTAAGAGATTTTGCGTTGATCATGGTCGCTGCAGCTGCGGCCTTGATTCTTTTCCGCTTGATTCGGCAACCGCCGATTCTTGGCTACCTGCTCGCGGGCGTGCTGGTGGGTCCTTTCGCGTTGCAGGGTAGATTCGTTCAAGATACTGAAACGGTTTCACTGGTCGCTGAGGTGGGATTAGTTGTGCTGCTGTTTGCGATCGGCGTTGAGTTCGGCTGGGAACGAATTCGCAAAGTCGGACCACGTGTTGTAGTGATAGGCGCAGTGGAAATCACAGGGATGATTTCGCTGGGTTACTTTTTGGGCCGTGCACTTGGATGGTCTTCTACAACATCAGTATACCTTGGAGCCGCTCTAGCGTTTTCCAGTTCAGCGGTACTTGTACAGATTCTGAGAGAAAATGGGCAATTGATGTCTCTTAGAGGGCAGTTAGTTGTAGGTGTATTAGTTGTCGAAGATTTTGTTGCAGTAGTTCTTTTGGCGGTATTTTCCGGATACGCGAACCATGGTGATGAAAGTGCTGTGCAAGTATGGCCAATCGCAATCAAAATGGGTGTATTTGCAATTGGAGCCCTTGTATTTGGCACTCTTTTCGCCCCTCGCTTGATGGACTTGTTAGATTATCTGAAATCTCGCGAGACCCTATTGATCGGAAGTCTGGGCATATGTTTTGGTGTGGGACTTTTAGCTAGGGAGATGGGGTTATCTGCTGGAGCCGGTGCTTTCTTGATTGGAACGGTGCTTGGTGATACTCGACATCGAGATCAAGTTGCTCGACTTATTACTCCTGTTCGTGACGTATTCGCAGCGTTATTTTTTGTTTCTATTGGGATGTTGGTCAATATGGGCGACATACCTCAGTTCTTTGGGACTGCTTTGATTGTTACAGGAGTACTCGTGGCTGGAAAAATCTTTGCAGCCACTATCGGTACGCTTTTGACAGGACACGATAGCGAAACTGCACTTCGGGTAGGCACATCTATGCCGCAACCGGGGGAGTTTTCGTTAGCGATTGCCCGTTCTGGCAGTGAATCAGCTGCTGTTGGATCACAACTATATCCAGTAGTAACCATGAGCACCTTATTATCATCATTTATTTATCCGATTGTATTTAGATCGCATAAACCGATTCGTTGGTTTTTTGTATGGTTGTTGCCAAGGAAAATCAAGGAAGATCTAGCGGCTTTTACATCAACGATTGGAACGGCCAGAGGTGTAATCACTCCGGGAAAATCGGCTCCACATGATTTTGTCGGTGATCTGCGTTCGCTTACGGTCAACTTTGGGATTATTGGACTTATCGTGGTTGCGGGGATACTGGTTTCAAAGGTTGGAATGGGATTAGCCGTTGAACTTGGGATTATGCCAGATCTTGTTGGTGTTGCAATACTTTCCATAGTTGTCACTCTTGCTGTACCGGCGGCAGTTGTTGTGTGGGGAGTTTTATCAAAAATTTGCACGACATTCGCCCGACGTGCATTTATTCGTTTCAAAGTGACGACCAATCTAAATGTGGCTGGTGACGTTATCATCATTATTGTTTCGAGTGTGTTCCTACTTGCCGTAGGTATCTGGGTGGTAACACAGTTACTAGAAGTCATCCCTGTGTCAGATATTACGTCGCCTATCGTAGCGATCGTTATGATCTTCACTGCGGCTTTAACCGCAACCATAGCAATGAAAATTCACTATCAAATGGATAAGACATTTCGCAGAACAGTTTTAGGGGATTCTTCGGCGCATTCAGGCGATAAGATCGATGTCGGAGGGACGGATAGAGATTAGTGATAGCGAATTACTTGGTTCATGTTTTATAAATCAAAATATGTATAGCTTGTGGACCGTATACTTTTGCCACATTCAAATCATTAAGCATCAGATGGATTGTCAAACATGACCTATGTTTCAGATGAAATAATCGACCGGTTTAGGAATGTGACATCTGCTACGGCCTATAGCGCTGTATGGAGGCTTGCTCCGCCGCCTGGTCAGGAATGGTTTGCGTCGGCCAACTACCAGTTGTGTCTTATGCGCAGTGTTAAAGCTTTCACGCCTGGGAAGAAATTAGTAGGTCGCGCACAGACCCTCCGTTACCTTCCTGCGCGGCCAGATTTATTGGAAGAAACAAGGAGGGGGGCGGATTCTCCTGAATATCGCGCGATGGCTAAGTGCGGCCCTAACGATGTGCTGGTTATAGAGGCGCATACCTTTGATCAGTACTCGTGCACTATGGGTAATATGAAAACGCGACAGCTATGGCACAAAAAAGCAGAGGGTCTTGTTACTGATGGAGCCATCCGTGATCTTCAAATGATCGATGATGAGTATGATCTCGCTGTTTTTGCGAAAAATCGTTCACCCGCAGGGAACTTGCCGTTTTTAGAGTCTTTTGAAGAGGGACGGCTGGTCAATGTCGGCGGAGTGTTAGTTATGCCGGGTGATGTGATTGTTGCCGATGATGACGGTGTAGTGGTAGTTCCAGCTACTAGGGCATCAGAAGTGATTGATTGGATTGACGAACAAGAAGAAGCAGAACAATTTGTAATTGGACTGATTGACGATGAGCAAGTTCCCCCAGGTAAGTACTATCCCATTTCAAATGAAACAAAAGAGCGCTTCAGAGAATGGAAAGAGTTAGGGGAGCAATAGATTAAGGGATGAGCATCTAGTTCTAATTCGCTAGCGATTGTTGGGTTACTGGATGTTCGCCACTTTTCGCCACTTAAAGAGAAGACCTTGAAGTTATTTCAGCGATGCTCAGCTTAAATAAACATTATTCATTTCAAGTTGATGTAGCTAATTGTTCGTTATTTCGGAGTTGAAATAGTAGAGCGAGTCTAGAAGAAAATGACTTTTAAAATTGCATTGGTTGGTTGTGGTGGGATGGGGCGTCGGCACGCGCATGGGTATGCAGAATTGCGCAAGTATTTCGACACGGTGATTATGTCTGCTGTGTGTGATGTTCATCACGATGTCGCTTCTGCGGTGGCCGGTGAGATCGGTGTTGCCACAGGAATAGTACCTGAAATATTTACTGATTTTGACGATATGCTGGCTAATTCTGACTTGGATGGGGTGGCGATCGTCACGAGCACTCCTATGCATCACCAGTTTGCGATAAAGGCTATGGAAGCTGGACTGCACGTAATCACCGAGAAGCCGATGGGCCTGACTCTTAACGCATGTCGCCAGATGAGGGATGTGTCTATTGCAACAGGAAAAGTTCTAGCTGTGGCCGAAAACTACCGACGCGATCCAATGAACCGTCTTACAAAGGCATTGATCACTACTGGAGCGATCGGTGTTCCCTACTTTGCTATCGATATAGGAGTTGGTAGCTCAAACGGTGCTGTGATGCACAGCACCGTTTGGAGAGCTAAAAAGGAACAGGCAGGTGGTATGCCACTCGATGCCGGAGTTCACAATGCTGATATGTTGCTTTATTTGATGGGTCCGGTGAACTCGGTCTATGCGGAGACTTCAATATTCGAGCCCCATCGCACGCTTCTGCCTATGACAGAGGTGGCACCTAGTCTTGCGGCGATGTACGACCACCGTAGAGAAGAAGGGTATTTATTCGGGGATGAGGTAGAACAGACGGCGGTAGATACAGCTTTTGGAGTGATCAGGTTTGAATCGGGTGCAATCGGGCAATTGGGGATGACTGATACATCTCATGGTCAGTCGCTTGGCGTCTCAACTATTTCAGGTAGTGAGGGAACATTGTATCGATCGCAAAGTCGTTCTGGTCAGTCTCCTCGTATCCTCAGAAATGACGGTACAGAGCTTACCGGTGATGCGTTACTCGATTTGGTTCCAGATTTTATGCTGGATAAAACTACTTCGATTCTATGGGATGGAGAGCGACGGATCAGTTCATATGATATGGATTTTCGCTTAATCGATTCCAAAATTTTGGCTTATGAGTACATTGACATGGTTCAAGCAGTTGAATCTGGAGGCCAACCGGAAGTAGGACCTGAAGAAGGGATACAAGCTTTAGCATTGGCATACGCGTTGGTAGAGTCTGGCGTTAAGGGTGAATCGATCACTTTGCAGGACGTCGCTGACGGGTTGGTTTCTTTTTACCAGGATGAAATTAATACTCAGATGGGAATATAAGTCTAGGATGTGTGGAAAAATGCTTCTAATCGTAGGAGGCTGAGTCGGCAAATTCGGAATGTAATCGCGACAAATCATTGACTGACAGCGTGTTGTCGAGAGCAGCGATGTTTGCCTCAAGGTGCGCGATGCTTGATGTTCCTGAAATTACCGTCGTGATCTCTTTAGGTTCGGCGGCGAACTGGTAGCCCTTGCTTATTAGTTTCGATGAATTTCCATCGGACAGCCAATCGAGTGCTTTGCTTCCTGCTTTTTCTCCCCATTCATTCATGCGTTCACTTAGTTTTTCGGGCAGCGTCAACGTTAGTCGGACAGGAGCCATATTCAACACCGCCGTTGTTGTGGATGCGGCTAGTGGTAGAGCGTGTTTTGCTGCCCATTGATTCATAATTCCATATTTCAGCATTACCGAATCCCATACATCAGGATGTCGTTCCATACATAAAGACATCCCATAGTGTTTCGGGTCAGTTCTCAGCATTTCGGTTACTCCAAGAAACCGAGTTTTACCCTGTTGCTTAAGTTGTTGTAACACGGGTATGAATATTTCCGACAGTAGATCATAGTGTTCAGGTCTGACGCCATGTATTTGGAAGATGTCGACATAGTCGGTTTGTAATAAATTAAGGCTTTGCTCTATTGAGCGTATTGCTGTTTTTGGATCCGTTGTCATGCCATTTTGGCGTCTATAAGACCATTTGGTTGCGATTAGGTAGGTATCTCTCGGGTGTCCCTTGAGCGCTCGGCCTAGCATACCTTCGCTCTCGCCGTATTCCTCAGCCGTATCAAATAAGTTAACTCCAAGGTCAATAGCACGATTAACTAATGCAGCTCGTCCGGAGTCATCTAGCCCTGTGTTTTGGCCAAAATGGGAAGGCCCTCCGGTACCGTAGCTTAGCAGCGAAACTTCTGCGCCGGTTTCGCCTATTTTCCTATACTGCAATTACTATGAATCTCAGTATTCTAGGATAGCGCGACCCATAATATTGCCGCTCATTAATTCATCGCAAGCTTGATTGATTTCATCAAGGCTGTATCGTTTTGTGACTAACTTATCGAGAGGAAATTTGCCTTCTTTGTAGAGGCGTAAATACATGTTGAAATCTTTGTCGGGATAAGTTGCACCCAGGGAACCTCGATACTGGCGCTGGTGGAACATAAAGTGTCCTGGCCAGACTGTCATTTCTGGCCCAGGCATTCCTATAAGCACGGCCATACCACCGATATTATCCGCACCGGAACCACCGCTGCGAGTAGCCGGAAGTATTTGTTCGTTCGTGATACGAAGTCCAATGGCATCGAAAGCGTAATCCACACCGCCACCGGTGATTTCTATGATTGCTTCTACTGGATCGACTTTTCCAGCGTTTATCGTGTGAGTTGCGCCAAACTCTTTAGCGAATTCCAGTTTTTCATCCTCAAGGTCAACCGCAATGATTGGATATGCTTCCAATATAGAGGCCATTTGTATTGCCGACATCCCCACTCCTCCGACCCCGAATACAGCGACCGACTCTTCAGGTCGAACTTTTGCTGTGTGTGTAACAGCCCCGGCACCAGTAAGAACGGCGCAGCCGACAATGCATGACAGATCTTTTGGAGAGTTATCTTCGACTTTCACCACATATCCACCCCAGACGATAGCATCCTCCCCCCACGTATATGTTGAGGCATCCAGTGGTTGTTCATTCCAGGTTACCCCTGCTGATGGAGCGCGCCACCGACCCTGCGTTGGTTCACGTGGTACCCAAGTAACGATTGCAGCATCACCTTCTTTGACATGGGTTACTTTTGAGCCTACATGCGTTACCACGCCGAAGCCCTCATGGCCCAGGAGTGAAGGGGTGACGGTCTCGGGGTTGTGCATTTGGTGCAGCTGCGAATGGCACACCCCGCTTGAGTAGAGTTTCACGATAACCTGATCACCCTGTGGATCGGGAATACTGACCTCGTCGATTACAAGCGGATTGCCGTGACCAGTATGGATGGCGGCTCTACTTTTCATGTTTTATCGATCCTTTATTCCTAATCATCAGTGAATTCGATGTTTTAACGAGTCAAACCCAACAAACCTAATTTGTCGCCCGGGCATATCTGCATACCATGAGTCAGCATGTTGACATTCTACTCATTTAGCATCCATCACTATCTCAGTTTGAGCAGTGAACTCACATCAATACTGCAAGAGGCCAGTACGGGGAACATGGTTATATTTGGCGCACCTCCAGCGAGTAGCTTATCGATCGTATCTTCTCCTAGTTCTTTTCGCAGGCATTCGAGTTGTTCGTCTGAGAATATGGATTCTAAATCGGGAGAAGTTGTGGAAGTCGCAGTGTCAGAGGGTTGTTTGTCTTCTGTTGATTCCTTAGAAGTTGTTTCAGGGGTTGCCCGTGAAGTTGTTGATTCAGCGGCGGTTGGCTGTGGCGTCACTTGTAAATTGGCTGGCTCTGTAGCGGTTGGTTCGGGGGTTGTTGGTAAGCTTGCTGGTTCGGTGGCAGTTGGCTGTGGCGTTACTTGTAAGCCAACTGCTTGGATTAGATCCGCTAGTGTTAACTCGCATGCTTCGATAGCACCAGATATTTCTATCAGGTCTTTTATTTCCAAAGAGCCATCTGACGCTGAGTCTACTATCTGGATCGTTTTTTCTTCGTTCTTGTTTAGTAAGCATCCTATTTGTCTAGTCGATAACCCTGTGCCCTCAAAGGCTGAATCATCGATGACGTCGCATTCGATAAGCAGCGCGATGTGTTCTGGAATTGCAGATAAGTCAAAAGCCTCTCTTGAGTCACCAGCTTGCAATGCTTCTAGTACGTCCGTAAGGTCTGTTGGTCCGAGTTTATTCGCTGCGCATTCAATGGCGTTGATACCACCAAAGTCATTGAATCCAAAAAAAGTGTCACTCTCTGAAATGGCCTCTCGTTCTTGGCTGTTGAGGCACAACGCAGATTGTAATAGTACGAAAACCGAATCTAGGGCTATGTCTTTTGTGGTGATTGTTAAAATGACTTCAACTGGTACTCCGCTGGTTTTTTCTCTGATGCAATTTACTGTTGCATCGCTTAATTGAACTGCCTCAAGTGTCATTTGACCAACCAGTAATTCATCAATCGTTTGTTGACTGATGCACTTGTTCGTCGCGTCAAGTACCTCTGCTGACAATGAACTACCTAATAAACCGGAGCTATAGCTGAGATCAATAACAGATGCAGCTTTCTCTCTACCGCCAAGGCCTACGGCTAGGCAGGAAGCTTCATCTTTGGGCAAGGCTTTGAATAGACTATCTTTTTGTGGGTTTAAAATGATCGGTTGAAATGGAACTATGGTCGGCGACGGAACTGACGGAGTAATTGCGGCAAGTGTGGGGCTTGGTGGTACTGGTATTTGTGTAGATGCAGGCGTCTTATTTGAGCAACTGACTGATGCCGCTGTCAAAACCGAGATAAATATGAAAACTGCTAACTGCTTATCGAACATTAGGGAGCCGACACCTGTAGAAGACCACCATTTGAAGATAATGATACGGGAACTTATATACATTGAGTTAAGGTTTTGAAAACACACTAGGGCTTTAAGGTATGGGTAATTTTTCGTAACTGACCAACTCGTAGTCCTTGGCTTTTCAATCGAGTTGTAGCAGCTCCCGTCTGAGTAAGCTCATAGCACCCATTGCAGCGCGTTTTCTGTCTGGGGCACCCCTGCCTGCAGACCTAACGTGACGAGATTTTTCTCCAAATGGGCCCGAAACCACTATGTACGTTTCACCTTTGCCTAAATTCTCGGATCGTTGCTTACCTTCTTCTACTCCGTGGACGGCGATTCCATAGGTCGCGCCAGCAGTGCGTTTGATGGCACGGGCTAGTGCAACTGCCTTATCTGCCCCGTTAGCGAATGGGGGTGTTTCTCCACCGTCGCGCGCTATTTTGTCTAGGGAATTACGTGAATTCACTATGGAACTTTGCAAAAACGATGAACCAGAGGCCTCACGCACAGCAGTTGCAACTGAGCCTCCACTTAGATCCTCGCAGGTTGCAACTGTCGCATTCAGGTCGGATAAAAGATTGCCGATTACAGATTCAATTGTTTCTTCGTCGACTGCAAAAATATTGTCGCCTAGGAGTTCCCGAATTTGATCGTCGAGGTTGTCGATCAGTTTATTTGCTTGTTCAATATTCTCTGCTAAAGCCGCAATTCGTACATCGACTTGACCAGGGTGTGCGAGAACACCAACAGTTGGATTTTTCGATTCTGCAATCAGGTGTCCGATAAGGTCATCAACAGCGCTTTCACCTAAGTCTGCTACTTTCAAAATACGGTAGTGAATCATCTGTTTAAGGTTAAATTTTTTTCTAAGGTACGGAATGACCTCATTTTCGACCAGCCATTTCATTTCAAAAGGTACCCCAGGAAGACTGATCGTCACGCCACGATCAGTCTCTACGATGAAAGCAGGCGCTGTTCCATTAGGATTTTTTACTACGATAGCGCCATTCGGAATTTGTGCTTGGCGTTCGTTATTTTTTGTAAGTACGAAGCCACGCTTTTGAAATCGCTCACGGAGTTCTATAAGAGATCCTGGATCCGTTACTACGTCCCGTTCAGTAACTTGAGCGATTGCTTCACGGGTTAGGTCATCCTGTGTCGGTCCAATCCCACCTCCGGTGATCACGACGTCAGAACGGTCCAAAGCACGATCTAGGATATCGGTCATGCGCTCAAGGTTGTCTCCGACGGTGGTTTTGTAGAACAAGTTCACCCCATTTTCGGCGAGTTGTTTTGCGATCCATGATGCATTGGTGTCGACGATTTGACCGAGTAATAGCTCAGAGCCTATGGAAATGATTTCTGCGTTCATGGACAAGTTACGACCTTAATCGTTTGTATTTGTAATCGTTACCAATGTTTGTTTTCGACAAAGTAGTTTGGATTTTGCCAAGGGTCAACATGTGATTTGGTATGCAATCATTCAATCTTTATACGTCAAATGACTTGACTAATAGAGAACATATGTTCGATAATAGAACAAATGTGCTAATCACTAACGACTATAGGCAAGGTATTGATATGAGTCTGCTGGCGTCCGAAATTATTGAAACGGACTCCTCATGGAATTCGATGATAATGCCATACGTATCTGTAGATGCGGCAGCATCACAAAATAAGGATGCTTGGGCTCAGGTTGTTTTGAGTATAGCGAACCGCAATACTTTTAGTGAATCAGCCAGTCGAATCATTACCGTTGACCTCACATCAGACGAGAGTATCGTAGAAATTTCCGCACGCTTGCGTCTGCTATTTCTGTTTATAAATCGTGGGCAGGTTTCAAATTCAGCATCGGTGGCGCCGTGTTTTGCGCAAGATACTTATCCGGCAATGCTTGCACTAGTGAAGACTTTAGAGGGTGCTGGGATGGGTGAAGATTGGTCTCCAGATGGTGCTCGGTCTATCCGTATCGGAAAAGCTAAACATCTTTTTGTCAGTGTTGATATGCCGATTGCAGATCAGAGTCCCTCTCCTGACACGTTCCTAGAAATTATTCAGTCACACCAGATCGATGTTTCTTGGTATGACCAATGTGTGTATCCACGTGCTTCCACTCCCGGATTGACCACAGTGATGTTTGGTGTTCCAGATAACTCTGATCCTCATTACTCTACTTCTATTTTCAAGAGGGAGCGTTTGAGAAACCTATCTGGCAGGCCTGGTGGTATGCACTTTTCCTCACAACTGGGATGTTCAGTTTTGGCAGCTGTGTGATCGATATTTTTTATTCACATCTATTTTTGATTATTCGGAGGTCTTTGAATGTCAGTAGTGTTTAATTCTCAAACTGGCGTGGCACTTGCTTACGTTAGGTCTGACACATTACCGGAAAACACCCGCTACAAAGATGAAGGTTGCGATGCTTCTCTTACGTGCTTGGAGTGTCCGTTGTCTTTGTGTAAATATGACGATCCGGGTTGGTTACAGCGTGAGAGCCGTCGGACTCGCGATGATGAAATTTTTCGATTGCGGTCTCAAAAGATTGCTGTGGTTGAAATTTCAAAACGTTTTGGGATAAGTACTCGAACCGTCCATCGAATTGTCCAACGAGGAGGGGCGACTCCAGTTTCTTCTGATGAAGAAGGCGTAAATCCGATTGTGTCCCTTAGTGAATTGGATGAGCGTTCTTTATTTCATGAGCGCGCGTCATGGCCCAAAATATCTACCTACAAGCGATCGGTCTTCGTAGGGAATTAATGAACTGCGCTTTATGGGCTTATGTATTTTCTAAAAAAGAGTTGTTAGGAGAAGTAAGGTTCATCAATGCTTAAAGAATAAAGGGCATTACCGGATAATGAACAAACCACCTGTATTTATAGCTAAAACTTAGCAATAAGGATTTATTATTCGGCAAGCGCCTCGATTTGAGTTGACCCGCTCACCAGTTCGCCTGTTGCCTGATAGAGTGCTCGTTCAACGATATTCATCGCACGGTCCGCAACACGCTCGACATTATGAGCGACTCGCATTAGGTAAGTTGCCCGCTCAGCGTTTTCAGGGTTAGCTTTCACTAGTCCTAGGAGATCGGCTTGAACCTTGGCGTAAAGGTCGTCTACTTCGTCATCTTCTTTCTCAAGCTCTACGCTAAGGGTGCGCACATGATCTGCATCTCGGCTAATGAACGCTTCGAGGGATCGTTTTAACATTCTTACGGCCATATCGCCCATTCTCGGGATGTCGATTAATTCCTTGAGCGGAGGTTGTCCTCCCATTTTTATGCTGATTTTGGCTATTCCTTCAGCGTAATCACCTATACGTTCTAATTCACCTGCAATATGAAGGGATGCAACAATCCTACGAAGATCACCCGCCATCGGCGCCTCGCGTCTTATCAACTCGATGCAGCTTCGTTCGATTTCTAATTCTGTCTGATCGATATTGTCATCTTCATCGATAACTTTTTGAGATTTGTCAATATCGCGAGATTTCAATGCGTTGAGCGCGTTGAATATAGCCTGTTCGACCAGCCCACTCATGAGAATGAGTTCTGCCTCTAATTTACCAAGATCTCTGTCGAAGTCTTGACGCCCTAGTGGAATAATATTTTTCTGTTCGCTCATGATTGGTACATTTTACGCTTGTATTAGGTCAACCAATTCGCCCAGTTACGTAGGCTTCGGTTCGTTCATCTTTAGGATTTCCGAAAATTTGCTCATTCTTTCCATATTCGATCATTCGTCCTACTCGTTCCTCTCCTGCCATCATGACCGCTGCGTAGTCGGAAATACGAGTAGCCTGCTGCATATTATGAGTAACGATGATGATTGTGACTTCGTTTGATAGCTCTTGAATAAGTTGTTCAATTGCCTGGGTTGAAATCGGGTCAAGTGAAGAAGCCGGCTCGTCCATCAGCACGATCTCTGGGTTGACTGCCAAAGCTCTGGCAATGCATATTCGTTGCTGTTGTCCTCCTGAGACGCTAAGCCCATTTTCATTTAAACGATCTTTTACTTCCTCCCACACGGCGGCCCGTCTGAGTGAGTTCTCGACGATTTCATCGAGATCATCTGTAATACCGTTGATACGTGGACCGAATGCTACGTTTTCATAAATGCTTTTTGGGAACGGATTGGGTCGTTGAAATACCATTCCAATGCGGAAGCGAATTTCTGTGGGGTCAACATCGGCGTCATAGATGTTCTGTCCGGCGAAATTTACTGTGCCTTTTACACTGGCGGTCGCAATGAGATCGTTCATTCGGTTAAAACAACGGAGCAGAGTACTTTTCCCGCAACCGGACGGACCGATTAGTGACACGACACTGTTTTTGGGTACTTGGATAGATACATCGCTAATTGCGGTATTGCCGGCATATGCAACGGAAAGATTGTGCGACTCGAGAATTGGTTCAGTTGCATCGAATGTCAAGATATTTTCGGCTGAACCTGCTTTTGATAACAGGTCGGCTTGATTTTGGGGCATCAATTGCTCCGGTTGTTCAAGTATGTACGCTTTTTTCGATTTCGATATTAAAAGATGAAAGTTAACAGAAAGAAATCATTTGTACTAAAACTCAGACTGTTTCTTACGATAGTTAGTAGAAATTTTATAGACATTATCCTGATCGATACTCCATCACCCAAATCACTTTGCCATTGCTAAACTTAATTTCTAAGAAACTTCTTTTTCCGATGCCTATCCTTTTTTCTACTCCTCCTATCTCAATGGGACGAACTGTCCCGAGTACTTTGGACTCATCGCCAATGCTTCCGTCCATTCTTGACCTATCTCGTGAAAACCTTACTGCGTCCATGCTTGAAATGGGTGAGAAAACATTTCGATCTAATCAACTTTGGCGCTCTATTTACCACGAGGTTTCGGAGAGCTTCGAAGAGATGTCGACGCTAAGCAAGACATTTCGGAAATCTCTACGAGAG